>ERZ860009.504-NODE-504-length-17450-cov-4.844553_pt1 | contig 17450 bp, 16 predicted proteins | sample MGYA00510114_ERZ860009 | MGnify/ENA primary metagenome ERZ860009 (study PRJEB30046, sample SAMN00715177) | human gut metagenome | study: EMG produced TPA metagenomics assembly of the A metagenome-wide association study of gut microbiota in type 2... | reverse complement strand
AATACCGATATCATAAAAATCAAGCGAATTAGTAGTGCTTTTCGTCTCTTCCGTAGCATGATCATCCAATATATCCAGCAGATAATCTTCGGCAAATTGCTGCACTTTATCAAATTCTCCCGTCACATACAGAATATCTTCCGCTTCCAGCATAGTATCCGGTTCGGCAAGTTTCTGAGTAATAGTCTTCAGAAAACGGTGCTGCGAAGCATCTCCACGACGGACTTCCATAATATTAAGTCCATATTTACGACGAATATCCAGATCGAGGATGGTCTTTCCCAAAAGGCGGGAGTCTTTAATCACCTGCATACGGAACAGATTACTGGAAAGACCATATTCATTCACCAACTGTTTCAGCGACTTACCCGAACGGCTGTTATCATCTTTCTGCCCTTTTTTAGAAAGAAACCACTTACTAAGCGGCATCAGAACCAGCGTACCGACAGCCACACTCACCAAACCTACAGGCAGGAAAGTAAAGAAAGAAAGCGGTTCGAAGCCTGCGGAAGTCAATGTGTTTTGTATGACAAGGTTGGGCGGTGTACCGATCAGCGTCATCATACCTCCCATACTACTGGCAAAGGCCAACGGCATCAGCAACCGACTCGGATTCATTTTGGCGCTCATCGCCAGACTGACCACAATGGGAAGCATCAGTGCCACCGTTCCGGTATTACTGACAAACGCACCGATAGCGGAAGTGACCAACATAACAAGCAAGAACAGGCGAATTTCACTGTTTCCAGCAAGTTTAAGGATACGCGAACTTATCATTTTTGCCAGTCCTGTCTGAAAAATAGCTCCGCCCACGACAAACAATCCGATCATCATAATGACTACCGAATTGGAGAAACCGGAAAGGGCTTCGTCGGGTGTTAATATCTGAAAGATAAGCAAAGCTACTAACGCACATAGTGCCACAAGATCCGAACGTATCTTACCGTTTACAAAAAAGATAGCCGAAAGAACGAGAATGATAATGGTTATCAACATAAGCTAAAAATAAAATGATTGTTTTATCCTGAATGTATCAAAGATTTATTTTGGAGGAGCAAAATTAAAAAATACTTTGCCGTTATAAAAACAAATTAGAATTGTTTTTGGTTCATGGGACATCATTTAATATTTTAATACATTCTTACTCTTTACGAAAATACGTTCCATCAAAAACATTTTAAAACCGAACCGGAAATAGAAGGCACCAAAGTTCTACTAATCAGTAAAGGTATTCTTTTCAGAAGAGTTTTATAAGGCTGATAAACAATATATTTCAGAAATTTCCTTTGTGAATTACAAAAAATGCATATATTTACCACAGATTTAGTACAAACATAAATTATGGCAAACAATATACTATCCGTTATATGGATTACAGACCAGCATTGGAGTTATTATTATTTACTAATAGGCTTTTTACTCCTGATCATCTGCTTTTTATTATACAGACTACGACAACTTAAAAAGAATATAGGAAAAGAACAGGATTACTATCATTCTTTATTCGATATACTCGATAACCTCCCTTTCCCTATTATGGTAAAAGATATCCAGAATAGTTTCCGATACTATTACTGGAACAAAGAATCCGAACTGCAATCCGGCATTAAGCGGGAAGAAGCAATAGGATGCACAGACTACGAAATCTATGGAGAAGAACGGGGCAGAAAATACCGGATGTGGATGAATCACTTGTGCAGGCAGACAAGATATACCGGGCAGAAGAAAGCTACAGCACAGTGGACGGAGCAGTACATGATACAATTGCCGTAAAATCGATTATCAAATGGAAGGAAAAGAAAAAATGGCTGTTAGTGACCCGATGGGACATCACCCGGCTAAAGACTTACGAACGAGAACTGATTGCCGCCAAAGAAGAACTGGAAAAAGCGCTGAACAAACAAAAGCTAGCTTGAAGAGCGTCAACTTCGGGCTCATTTATATCGACAAAAACTATCTGGTACAATGGGAAGAAACGACGCAAATTGCCAGCCTCGTGAAAGGAAGGCATTATACACCGGGACAAATCTGCTACAAAACAAGTGCACTCCGGGATACTCCATGCGAACAATGCGCCTTTCAGAAAGCGATTGAACAAGGAAAAATCATACGCCATACTATCCAGATAGATCAGGTAGACTTTGAAGTGACAGCTACTCCGGTTTATGATAATGAAGGAATAGAAATCATCGGCGGTCTGTTGCGCTTCGAAGACATCACCGAAAAGGTGAAAATGGACAAGATGCTACAGGAAGCAAAAGAAAAAGCAGAAGAATCAAACCGTCTGAAATCAGCTTTCCTTGCCAACATGAGTCACGAGATACGTACTCCGTTGAATGCGATTATTGGATTCTCTGACATGATTTGCCAAACGGGTGAAGAGGAAGAGAAACAGGAATACATGAAGATAGTGTCCAGTAACAATGAGTTGTTACTGCATTGATAGATGATATTCTCGATCTTTCCAAAATCGAAGCCGGAACGATGGAGTTTACTCTTGCCCCTACCGATATCAATGATCTGATGGAAGGTATTTGCAGGCAAATGCAAGAGAAAAACACTTCTCCCGACGTGGCGATCACCTTCACGGAGAAAGCGGAAGAATGTATTCTCAACACAGACCGCGTACGTCTTTCGCAAGTAATCATCAACTTCACAAACAATGCGATGAAGTTCACTCCGAAAGGTTCCATTCAAATGGGATATCGGATTGACGAAGCAAAAGATGAAATCTACTTCTATGTAAAAGACACGGGCATTGGGATTCCGGAGGATAAAATAAACGAGGTATTCGAACGTTTCGTCAAGCTGAATACATTCGCAAAAGGTACGGGACTCGGTCTGGCTATCTGCCGGGTGATCGTAGAGCGCTTAGGCGGCACTATCGGAGCAGATTCTAAAGAAGGAGAAGGTTCGTGCTTTTGGTTCAGACTTCCGATAACCCAAAAATCAAATAATTAACTGTAAATGGCTGTACACACTAATTCATACTTGTACAGTTTTACTCCTTTCTGTTTAGGAATGAACTAAACAGTAGTACACAATAGTAACTCCATTCTCCTCCTTCGGGAAGGAGGAGAATGGAAGATAGAACCGACTATTATTTAGTTCAAAACAGTGTCAAAAGAAGCGATCAGAGGGCAGCCTCCAATATTTTACGGGCAACGGCTCCTGTCACATTCTCATTTTCTCCATACTTGGCACCACGTTCATTAAACCGGCGTTCAATTTCCAAAACGGTTTCTTCACCGATATTTTCTTCATGCAGACGAGTAGTCAAGCCCAATGAACGGAAAAACTCTTCAGTACGATCAATTGCTTCATCAATGCGTTCTTCTTTCGTTCCGGAAGTAATTCCCCATACTCTTTCACCGTATTGCACCAACTTGTCTCCTTTCGCTTCCCGAAGGACACGTAAAGTTGCCGGGAGAATAATCACCAGCGTATGCCCATGTGTCAGTCCATGCAATGCAGTGATTTCATGACCGATCATGTGAGTCGCCCAGTCCTGAGACACTCCCATTGCAATGAAGCCATTCAATGCCATTGTTGCAGAAAGCATGAAATCTGCCATAAGCTGATAATCATGCTGGTTCTCACGAATCTTTGGAGCTATTTCTACCAGAGTTTGCAGGATACCTTCCGCCCAACGGTCCATCACACGGCTTTGTCCGGCAACTGTCATGTATTGTTCCATCACATGAACGAATGTATCCGCCAATCCGCACGCCACCTGATGAGGAGGTAGAGTAAAGGTTACTTCCGGATCAAGAATAGAGAACAATGGGAAATTGGAATAAAAAGGATATTTTTCCTTAGTTTCGTGACGAGAGATGACAGCTCCGTTATTCATTTCCGAACCTGTGGCAGGAAGTGTCAATACGGTAGAAAGCGGAACAGTTTGGTAACCGGACGTCCGGCAAGTACCAAATCCCATGCATCACCGTCGTACAACAAACCTGCGGAAATCAATTTCGTACCATCAATCACAGAACCACCGCCTACAGCCAATAGATAATCGACTTTCTGCTCCTTGCCCAAAGCAATCGCCTTGCGAAGCGTTTCGATGGCCGGATTAGGCTCGATGCCCCAAAACTCTATTGTAAAATGGTCTTTAAGCGCTTCTTTTACCTGATCATACACACCATTCTTTTTCACGCTGCCTCCGCCAAAAGTTATCATGATACGTTTGTCGGATGGTATTTCTTTGCTCAACCGGGCAATCATTCCATGCCCCATAATCAACTTTACGGGATTCTGAAAGATAAAATTTTCCATATCTGTCTATTGTTATTATTTTGGTTATTAGTTACTAACCTTGCAAATATACACCAATTATCTGAAACCTGTCGGGATCAGGCAATGAATTGTTGCAAGGCTGAAGGAACCATAGCGGACAGCCAAGGTTTCATATCTTCAGCTACCAATAACCAATAAAGCAATAATATAATAAAAATGGCAATAGCGATACCTACTAAGACTTTTCTCTGTTTCATAATTGTTTTTCGTTTAAATATTCAATATTTATAAGAACAGATCAGGCAGAAAATTGTTCTATATCAGAAAAATGAAGAGGAAAAAGAAAAAAAGTAAGATTTTGTTTGTTGTTTCAAACAAAGTGTCTATATTTGTCCCCGATAAATAACAAAAGACAATGAGAACAATGTTAGTAAATACATATTGGTGGTGGCGCCCGTTACAACTCCGACAGTCGTAAGGGAGCAGTGCTCGTATGTATATACCTCATTAAAGATATAACAGATTTGAAAGAGCCCTGTCGCAACTTGCGGCAGGGCTCTTTTTATTTGCCCATTTTCGAACAGATTTAGATAATAACATAAAAAATAGATAGGATTATGAAAAGTTTTTTAGTTGACCAGGATGGCTATTACGGAGAATTCGGTGGTGCTTATGTACCGGAAATCCTCCACAAATGTGTTGAGGAACTGACGAACAAGTACCTCGAAGTGATTGAAAGCGAAGAATTTAAAAAGGAATTTGAGCAGTTATTACGCGACTACGTAGGACGTCCTTCCCCACTCTATCTGGCAAAACGCCTTTCCGAAAAGTATGGTTGCAAGTTGTATCTGAAACGGGAAGACCTGAATCATACCGGTGCACACAAAATCAACAACACCATCGGACAAATCTTGCTGGCACGCCGCATGGGAAAGAAACGCATCATCGCCGAAACCGGAGCCGGACAACATGGAGTAGCAACAGCTACCGTATGTGCGTTGATGGATATGGAATGTATCGTTTATATGGGAAAGACGGATGTAGAACGCCAACATATCAATGTGGAGAAAATGAAAATGCTGGGAGCTACCGTTATTCCCGTTACTTCCGGAAACATGACCTTGAAAGACGCAACCAACGAAGCGATCCGCGACTGGTGTTGCCATCCTGCCGACACTTATTATATTATCGGCTCTACCGTAGGCCCTCATCCTTATCCTGATATGGTGGCACGCCTGCAATCTGTTATCAGCGAAGAAATAAAAAAACAACTGCAAGAAAAAGAAGGACGTGACTATCCGGATTATCTGATAGCCTGCGTTGGAGGAGGAAGTAATGCTGCCGGAACGATTTATCATTATATCAATGATGAACGGGTAGGCATCATTCTGGCGGAAGCCGGAGGTAAAGGAATAGAAACCGGAATGACCGCCGCCACCATCCAACTCGGTAAAATGGGAATTATCCACGGAGCGCGTACTTACGTCATCCAAAACGAAGACGGACAGATTGAAGAGCCTTACTCGATTTCCGCCGGACTGGATTATCCGGGCATTGGTCCGATACACGCCAATCTTGCCGCACAAAGACGTGCCAACGTTTTGGCAATCAATGACGACGAAGCAATAGAAGCCGCTTACGAACTGACTAAACTCGAAGGTATTATCCCTGCACTGGAATCCGCCCATGCATTAGGAGCTTTGAGAAAATTGAAGTTCAAACCGGAAGATATCGTTGTATTGACTGTTTCAGGACGAGGAGACAAAGATATTGAAACCTATTTATCGTTTAATGAACAGCAATAAGTAATTAGTAAACCATCATTCGTAATCAATAATCAAGCAATTATAGAAATGAAAACATTTAATTATACAACTCATAGCAAACAAGTGCTCGGAGATATGCATACTCCTGTCAGCATTTACCTGAAAGTGCGCGACATGTATCCGCAATCTGCATTAATGGAAAGTTCCGACTATCATGCCGGAGAAAATTCCTTGTCATTTATAGCCCTCTGTCCCCTGGCAAGTATCGGTATAAACGGCGGCATTGTCACTTCCAACTATCCCGATAACAGCCGCACGGAAGAACCCCTGACAAAAACCTTCCATGTAGAAAAGGCCATGAACCGGTTTATCAATCAATTCCAGGTGACCGGGGATAATAAGAATGTATGTGGACTTTACGGATACACGACGTTCAACGCTGTGAAATACTTCGAGCACATCCCGGTGAAAGAAAGTCACGATGAGCAAAATGACGCTCCGGATTTGCTATACATATTATATAAGTATGTCATTGTTTTCAATCATTTCAAAAATGAATTGACACTCGTTGAAATGTTGTCCGAAGGAGAAGAAAGCGGCTTACCGGAACTGGAAGCAGCCATCGAAAACCGGAATTATGCTTCTTACAACTTCTCTGTAACAGGTCCCGTTACTAGCCCTATCACCGACGAGGAGCATAAAGCCAATGTCCGCAAAGGAATCGCGCACTGTATGCGTGGAGATGTTTTCCAAATCGTACTTTCCAGAAGATTTATCCAACCTTATGCCGGAGATGATTTCAAAGTGTACCGCGCACTCCGCAGCATCAATCCTTCTCCTTATCTTTTCTACTTCGATTTCGGAGGATACCGCATCTTCGGTTCTTCACCGGAAACACATTGCAAAATCGAAGATGGTCGTGCTTACATCGATCCGATTGCCGGAACTACCCGCCGTACCGGAGATGTAGTAAAAGACCGGGAACTGACAGAAGCTTTATTGGCTGACCCTAAAGAAAATGCAGAGCATGTCATGCTGGTTGATCTTGCCAGAAACGACCTTTCCCGTAATTGTCATGATGTACGCGTACTATTCTATAAGGAACCACAATATTATAGTCATGTCATTCACCTGGTAAGCCGTGTCAGCGGTATGTTGAATGAGGGCGCAGATAAAATAAAAACGTTTATTGATACGTTTCCTGCCGGCACATTAAGCGGTGCTCCCAAAGTACGCGCTATGCAGTTAATCAGCGAAATCGAACCACATAATCGTGGAGCCTATGGTGGCTGTATCGGTTTTATCGGATTGAACGGCGAATTAAATCAGGCTATCACTATCCGTACTTTTGTAAGCCGCAACAATGAACTCTGGTTCCAAGCCGGAGGAGGTATTGTAGCACGCAGTCAGGATGAATATGAACTGCAAGAGGTGAACAACAAACTGGGAGCACTGAAAAAGGCGATTGATTTAGCTGTCAAATTAAAAAATTGAAAGCAGAGATAGTATTTGAACAACCATTTTACAATGACAATAAAAATGAAAATATTACTTTTAGATAACTACGACTCTTTCACTTATAACCTACTGCACGCAGTGAAAGAATTAGGGGCTACAGATGTAGAAGTAGTCCGCAACGACCAGATAGAGCTTGATGAAGTAGACCGATTTGATAAAATCATCCTGTCTCCCGGACCGGGCATACCCGAAGAGGCCGGACTGCTATTACCTATTATTAAAAGATATGCTCCGACCAAAAGCATTCTGGGTGTCTGCCTCGGTCATCAAGCCATCGGCGAAGCTTTCGGAGCACGTCTGGAAAATCTCAAAGAAGTATATCATGGGGTACAGACTCCGATTACCATCCTTCACCAGGATTTGCTTTTTGAAGGGTTGGGAAAAGAAATCCCTGTTGGAAGATACCATTCCTGGGTAGTCAGCCGGGAAGGTTTTCCCGATTGCCTGGAAATAACGGCAGAAAGTCAGGAAGGACAAATCATGGCAATCCGCCATAAGACCTACAATGTACATGGTATTCAGTTCCATCCCGAATCAGTATTAACTCCGCAAGGAAAAGAAATTATTAAAAACTTCTTAAACGATTAAACTTATGAAACAGATTCTATACAAACTTTTCGAACATCAATATTTGGGACGCGATGAGGCTCGCACCATTTTACAGAACATCGCACAAGGAAAATATAATGATGTACAGGTAGCCTCTTTAATTACCGTCTTTCTGATGCGTAATATCTCTGTGGAAGAATTATGCGGTTTCCGCGATGCATTGCTTGAAATGCGTATTCCGGTTGATTTAAGTGAATTTGCTCCGATAGATATCGTAGGAACCGGAGGTGATGGAAAAAATACATTTAATATTTCTACAGCTTCCTGTTTTACTGTTGCCGGAGCCGGTTTCCCGGTTGTGAAACATGGTAATTACGGAGCAACATCAGTCAGCGGTGCCAGTAATGTAATGGAGCAACACGGTGTAAAGTTCACCAGTGACGTCGATCAACTGCGCCGTAGCATGGAGAAATGTAATCTTGCCTATCTGCATGCTCCTTTATTCAATCCGGCATTAAAGGCAGTTGCTCCGGTTCGTAAAGGATTGGCAGTGCGCACTTTCTTTAATATGCTCGGTCCGTTGGTTAATCCGGTATTACCGGCCTATCAGCTTTTAGGAGTTTACAACCTCCCGTTACTTCGCCTCTATACCTATACTTATCAGGAAAGCAAGACGAAATTTGCCGTTGTTCATAGTCTCGACGGATATGACGAAATCTCTCTGACAAATGAGTTTAAAGTGGCGACCAGCGATCATGAAAAGATTTACGCTCCCGAGAGTCTCGGATTCTCCCGCTATAAGGAAACTGACCTGGATGGTGGACAAACACCGGAAGATGCAGCTAAGATTTTCGACCAGATCATGAATAACACGGCTACGGAAGCTCAAAAAAATGTAGTGGTAGTCAATTCAGCTTTCGCCATCCATGTGATTTGTCCGGAGAAGACTATTGAAGAATGTATTGCTCTCTCCAAAGAGTCATTGGAAAGTGGACGCGCATTAGCTACCCTAAAAAAATTCATTGAATTGAACAGTTAATGTTTTATTTTTGCAAATCCATCATTTACAATTAATAATCCCACATCAATGAAAGATATATTATCAGAGATTATAGCAAACAAACGATTTGAAGTTGACCTGCAAAAGCAGGCTATCTCCATCGAGCAATTACAGGAAGGTATCAGCGAAGTTCCGACCTCTCGTTCTATGAAGCAGGCATTAGCCTCGTCTGCATCGGGTATTATCGCTGAATTCAAGCGTCGGTCTCCATCCAAAGGATGGATAAAGGAAGAAGCATGCCCGGAAGAAATTGTTCCCTCCTATGCAGTAGCAGGAGCTTCTGCCCTTTCCATCCTCACCGACGAGAAATTTTTCGGAGGAAGCCTGAAGGACATCCGCACTGCACGCCCTTTGGTAGAGATCCCCATTCTTAGGAAGGACTTCATCATTGACGAATACCAGCTTTATCAAGCCAAAATTGTCGGTGCCGATGCCGTACTTCTTATCGCAGCCGCATTAGAACCGGAGAAATGTAATGAACTTGCAGAAAAAGCTCATGAACTAGGTCTGGAAGTTCTTCTGGAGATTCATAGCTCCGAAGAATTAATATATATCGACAAGAAAATAGATATGGTAGGAATCAACAATCGTAATCTGGGTACTTTCTTCACTGATGTAGAAAACTCTTTCCGCTTGGCCGGACAGCTTCCCCAAGATGCTGTATTGGTATCCGAAAGCGGCATCTCCGATCCGGAAATAGTAAACCGACTTCGGGCAGCCGGATTCCGTGGATTCCTGATCGGTGAAACATTTATGAAAACACAGCAACCGGGAGAAACTTTACAGAATTTCCTGCAAGCAATCCAATAAACTAATTATTCAAAACGGACAGCCCTATGATTAACGGAAAAATTATCAAAGTATGCGGTATGCGTGAAGCTGAAAACATACAGGACGTAGAGTCTATCGAAGGCATAGATATGCTGGGATTCATCTTCTATCCTAAATCTCCCCGATATGTCTACGAGCTTCCGGCTTACTTGCCCATTCATGCCCGGCGTGTCGGAGTTTTCGTCAACGAAGACAAGCAGATAATCAGCATGTATGCTGATCGTTTCGGACTGAATTATGTACAGCTCCACGGAAATGAATCGCCGGAATACTGCCGGTCCTTACATTCCACTGGATTGAAAATCATCAAGGCCTTTTCAGTAGACCGTCCCAAAGATTTGAGAAAGGTATATGACTACGAAAAAGTCTGTGATCTTTTTCTGTTCGATACCAAATGCGAACAGTATGGTGGTTCGGGAAATCAATTCGACTGGAGTATTCTGGATATGTACAATGGACATGTAACCTTCCTTTTGAGTGGAGGTATTAACTCATACAGTGCCAATGCCCTGAAAGAGTTTAAACATCCCCGGCTTGCCGGATACGATCTCAACAGCCGTTTTGAATTGAAACCGGGAGAAAAGGATCCGGAGCGTATCCGGACATTTTTAAACGAATTAAAATCATAATCAAAAAATTCCAACGTCATGAATAGAATTAATCAACTTTTCAATAGCAACAAGAAAGACATACTTTCTATTTATTTTTGTGCCGGTACTCCTACTTTGGATGGTACCGCTGATGTAATCCGCACGCTCGAAAAGCACGGAGTGAGTATGATTGAAGTCGGCATTCCTTTCAGTGATCCGATGGCAGATGGCATTGTTATTCAGAATGCCGCTACGCAGGCATTGCGCAATGGTATGTCTCTAAAACTTCTTTTTGAACAATTACGGGATATTCGCAAGGACGTAAAAATCCCACTTGTGCTTATGGGATATTTAAACCCAATCATGCAATTCGGATTTGAGAATTTCTGCCGTAAATGTGTGGAATGTGGTATCGACGGCGTCATTATCCCTGATCTCCCTTTCCGTGATTACCAAGAACATTATCGTATCATTGCCGAACGCTATAACATCAGAGTGATTATGCTCATCACACCGGAAACCAGCGAAGAACGGGTACGCGAGATAGATACACATACCGACGGATTTATTTATATGGTTTCATCAGCAGCAACCACCGGAGCGCAACAAGATTTCAACGAACAAAAACGGGCTTACTTCAAAAAGATTGAAGGTATGCATCTGAACAATCCGTTGATGGTGGGATTTGGTATCTCCAATAAAGCAACATCCCAAGCAGCTTGCGAACACGCTTCCGGAGCTATCATCGGCAGTAAGTTCGTCACTCTGCTCGAAGAAGAAAAAGACCCGGAAAAGGCGATTACCAGACTGAAAGAAGCCCTGAAGTAAGAGCCTCGGATGAAAATTTCCGCAGGCCGCAGGGCTATTTCCGCAAACCGTGGGGCTATTTCTGCAAGCCGTGGGGAGGCCGTACTTCACCCGTGGGACGAGCAGAGACAAGCCGTGAGCTGAACAAAAACAAGACGTGGACTGAACAGGATCGAGGCGTGGGCTGACAATCTCGTTGCCCCTGTCATTCACCGAATCCGAAGTCCGAACAACAACAGCAGCAGTCTTCCTTTCCTCGCCAATATTGCTGCTGTTGTTTACAACAGTAGTAATATTTCTCTTCTACTCTACTCTCTTGGGTTTCATTCGGTTTTCGCCCTTTATCCATCGGCGTTTCAGAGGTTTTTTCCACTGCACTTTTTTCCACTGGTTTTTGCATACTATTAACCACTGATTTGCTGTAGTCATTCTTTGCACACAGATACAGCAACAACACATAAATCCCTACAAGTTGCACTCCCCCTATCTGATACATCATGACGCTCAAATTGTCGTCCGCCCCAAAACAGATTTCTAACGGAAAATACCGGTCATTTTTCATTTTCTCTTTCGTTTTTTATTTAAAGCCGGACACTTCGTCCAACCTGCCCCAAAGATGGGGACATTTTTTCATACTACATATCGCAAAAATGCAACATAGATATTTTTTATAGTCTTGTCCTTCCAACTTTATATAATTCGTCGTTTAGCACTCATTATTCGCATTTAATCCGTATCTTTGCCAATGTTTTAACAGTAATTCAACAATTATGAGAGCAGAAACTCCTTCCGTTTTGTTAATTTACACGGGTGGGACTATCGGAATGATAGAGAATCCGGAAACAGGTGCCTTAGAAAATTTCAACTTCGATCATTTGCTTAAGCACGTCCCCGAACTGAAAAGATTCAACTACCGCATTTCCTCCTACCAATTCGATCCCCCTCTCGACTCTTCGGACATGGAACCTGCTTACTGGGCAAAACTGGTAAAGATCATCAATTACAATTATGATTATTTCGATGGTTTCGTCATCCTTCACGGAACAGACACAATGGCTTACACTGCCTCTGCACTAAGTTTCATGCTCGAAAATCTAAGCAAACCTGTCATCCTCACAGGTTCCCAGCTCCCGATCGGGACTTTGCGCACAGACGGAAAGGAAAACCTCATCACAGCCATCGAAATTGCAGCAGCTAAAAATCCGGATGGTACAGCCATTGTTCCGGAGGTTTGTATTTTCTTTGAGAATCATTTGATGCGTGGCAACCGTACCACCAAAATCAATGCGGAGAATTTCAATGCTTTCCGCTCTTTCAATTATCCGCCATTGGCACGGGTAGGTATCCACATTAAATATGAGCCTAATCTCATTCGAAAACCAGACCCGACAAAACCGTTAAAGCCGCATTACCTGTTTGACACCAATGTAGTTATTCTAACGCTTTTTCCGGGCATTCAAGAGAGTATCGTGACTTCTCTGCTTCATGTTCCGGGATTGAAAGCGGTTGTCATGAAAACCTTCGGTTCGGGAAATGCTCCGCAAAAAGAATGGTTCATCCGCCAACTAAAGGAAGCTACCGATCGTGGAATTATCATTGTCAACATTACACAATGTGCCTCCGGAGCAGTAGAAATGGGACGTTACGAAACAGGAATGCATCTTCTGGAAGCAGGTGTAATCAGTGGATATGACAGTACCCCCGAATGTGCCATAACAAAGCTCATGTTTTTATTGGGACATGGATTACCCAACAAGGATATCCGATATAAAATGAACTCCTGCTTAATAGGAGAAATCACCAAGTCTTAAGTTAAATCCATCTATTGTAACCCCCTGATTTTCATTTTAAACAGTTGTATAAAAGTGAAAATCAGGGGATTTCTCTTCATCATCATCAAGACCGAATCAAACCTAAAAGAGCCAAAGAAGAACCAAAACGGAAGTATAGTTGTTTTCACTCCATAAAATAACAGAAAAAACATTTCCAATAAAAGATATGCAGTTATTTTTGTGATGGATTTGGTTACAAACAATCAAGCAATAATACATTATGATGAAGAAAACAATTCAATTTGTACCCATCATTGCAATAGCGATGGCAGGTACTATGTCTAGTTGTGTTGACTCTGGAAAGGATCTCTATGATCCGTCTTACGAAACACCTAACCCGATGGGAGATGGCTTTGCTGCTCCCGATGATATCGATTGGAACATGATAACCACTAAAAATGTCTCGGTCGAAGTGAAAGATGAAGAAGGAGGACTATTTGCTTATTTAGTTGAAATATATGCAGAAGATCCTTTGACTAATGAAAGCGCTTCCGTGCTCGCTGCAAGGACAGCTAATAAAGAAAACAACTTTAAATTTACAACCGCTGTCAGTCTGCTGCCAACTCAAAAGGGTATTTATGTGAAGCAAACCGACCCTAGAGGACGTGAACAGGTATATCAGTTCGATGTGCCGGAAAACAGTGATAATATTACCTGTAAACTCTATTATGCAGGATCTACTGCACAAAATAGAGCGTTGATGAGTCGTGCCGCTGCTACAAGAGGCCTTTCATTTGAAAAGCCGGATTACTATTCCATACCTGCTAATGCAAAAGAAGTGACTGAAATGTCAGGAACCACTTTGCTGCGTGATGCTTCTTACAAAATCACCTCTGACTATGCCGGCACATTCAAGTTTGACGGTTATGACGGTGAAATTGCAACCAAAGTTTATGTAGATGCTAAATGGACGATTCCCGCAACATTCCAATTCCAAAACGGTATTGAAATCATTGTGATGAATAATGCTAAAATTGAAGCATCAGGAACCATGACGTTCATTAGAAACTCCATGTTGACCATTATGGAAAAGGGAGAAGTGAATGCAGAGGATATATCATTCACCAATGGAGCGCCTGCTGCATTAAGAAACTGGGGTGCACTGACTGTAGCGAACACAATGACACTACATTCCGGTGCAACACTCTACAACAAAGGAACCATAACCAGCAAGAATATCTCAATCAATTCCAATACGAAAATTGTAAATGACAATAAAATCAGTTTGGAAGGAGAATTAAATCTGCCGTCTAATTTCTCTTTGGAAAATAACGGAGAGATTTATGGAGAGAAATTAATTGCAAATTCCGACGCTGTTGCTACCAACAACAACATCATGAAGTTTACAACCATCAGTCTCACCAATACGACTGTCAACAACGCTTGTAGCATGGAAGCAACGACTTCTTTCTATGCCAACGGAGCGACGTTTAACTTTACTCAAGGATATTTGAAAGCTCCTAAAATGGAGTTTGTTAATGGAACAGTAAATTTAAGTGATGGTTCTATGCTGGATGCTACGACAAGTATCAGCATACCTCCCGGTTATGCCAAGTTTTATGGAAAAGGCGAAAATACTTCTATGATAAAATCACCGGTTATCACCGGACAAGGTTTCACATATGATGGAAATTTGGTTATTGAATGTGATAGCCACGTTGAAAAGAACCAATGGTGGGAAAACTTCCATGTACTGAATGGCGCATACTTCACCAAAATGGGAGACTCTAAAGTCATCATCGATGTTTGTACAGGAATTAAAAATGGTGGAAATGAAGGAGGAGATCCTGAAGATCCTAAGTTCCCGATCATCATGGATGATAATCGCAATTATGCTTATCTGTTTGAAGACCAATGGCCTTTATATGGGGATTACGATATGAACGACCTTGTTCTGATTATCAAGGAAAGAAAGATCTCCATCAATAAGAGCAATAAGGCAGAAGAGTTCACGTTAAGTCTTGATTTATCGGCTGCCGGAGCTACCAAGAGTATTGGAGCTGCTATCATGCTGGACGGTGTTCCTGCCAGTGCCATTACGCAGCCGGTGGAATTCAGTGACAACTCTCTTTTTAAAGGTTTCAATGTGAATAGTAATCTGATTGAGAACGGACAGGACTATGCGGTTATTCCATTATTTGACGATGCTCACAAAGCATTGGGAAGAGACCGTTACGAACAGATCAATACGATTGCAGGTCACTCTGCCAATACGAGTCCTAAAAATATCAGTTTCACTATAAAGTTCAGCAATCCTATCTCTGTGGATGAGCTTAATATCAATAAACTGAATGTTTTCATTTTCGTAGAAGGAAACAGAAACCAGCGTAAGGAGATTCATATTGTCGGTTATCAACCAACTAAGTTGGCAAATACCGACTTGTTCGGAGGCAACAACGACGATAGTTCTACTTCCCGTAAGAGATATTACATCAGCAAAGATAACCTGGCATGGGGAATCATGGTTCCGACAGACTTCAAATGGCCTTTGGAATATGTGAATATCAAATCAGCTTATTCGTTATTCGAAAGTTGGGTGACCAGTGGCGGTACTAAGAATGAAGAATGGTGGAAAACTTTTGATTCATCAAGAGTATATAAATAAGCCTAACAATTAATCTTTAACACGGATTCCATAAAAACTGGAATCCGTGTTTTTTCATTAAGATGCTGTAAGTTGCAATTAATAGAAAAAAAAGATATATCACGAATTTTACTCTCCTGATTGGGGATTATTCTAAAATAATATCTATATTTGCAGTGTATCACAAATATTATGTGACAACAATCTTAATCTATAAATCAAATAACAAAGCAAGCGATAGAAAGGTCTATTCGTATGAAGAAAAAAATATTACTAGTCGACGATAAATCGACAATCGGAAAAGTGGCCGGTGTGTATCTAGGAAAAGAGTATGATTTTACCTATTTGGAAGATCCCATCAAAGCAATAGAATGGCTTAATGAAGGCAATGTACCTGACCTCATTATTTCAGACATTCGTATGCCTCTCATGATGGGGGATGAATTCTTAAGATACATGAAGAACAATGAATTATTCAAGTCAATTCCTATCGTTATGTTATCCAGTGAGGAAAGTACAACGGAAAGAATCAGACTATTGGAAGAAGGAGCAGAAGACTATATCCTGAAACCATTCAACCCTTTGGAACTCAAAATCCGAATCAAAAAGATTATTGACTAATACCGGGTCTTCTACACATGCAATATTTTGTTTATATAGGCAGAGATAGCAAAACAATAGAACTACTCTCCCGACTAAGTATTGGGGTATTCTATGCTGCACCCAATTGTAGCAAAGCTGTCAAAGTATTGGAGAAAATACGCGAAAAATATGACGCAGCCCTATTTTTCGAACAGGTGAACTTATCCCAAGATATTGCAGATATCCAATACATGCGCAAAAAATATCCGGGACTTTATATGATACTCGTCATCGATTCCTTGTCTAAGGAAGAAGCATCCGAATATCTTAAAGCCGGCATTAACAATACAATCAAATATGAAACGAGCCAAGAGGCTTTAAAGGACTTATCGACTTTCCTTAAACGAAGAAAAGATCAGAAAATAAAGGCACTTCAGCTTAAAACACAAAATATTAATGCTTTCCGATTGCCTTTATGGAAACGAACTTTTGATATATTCTTTTCGGGAATGGCGATATTATGCCTTTCTCCTCTCCTAATATTTACTGCATTAGCTATCCGGTTAGAAAGCAAGGGCCCCATTATCTACAAATCCAAGCGAGTAGGAAGTAACTATCAGATATTCGACTTCCTTAAATTCCGTTCGATGTACACTGATGCCGACAAGCATTTAAAGGATTTCAATGCTCTTAACCAGTATCAACAGGAAGATGAGGATATTTGGGGGGAAGAACTGGAACCGGATATTAATGAAGAAGCCGACGAAGAAGAAATCCTCCTGATATCGGACGATTTCGTAATCTCCGAAGAAGACTACATCAACAAGAAGTCCAAAGAAAAAAGCAATGCTTTCGTTAAATTGGAAAATGACCCGAGAATAACAAAGATAGGACGCATTATCCGTAAATATAGTATTGACGAATTACCCCAGCTTATTAATATTTTAAAGGGGGATATGTCAATAGTAGGCAACCGTCCTCTCCCACTCTACGAAGCCGAATTGCTGACAAGCGATGAGCACATCGACCGTTTCATGGGACCGGCCGGATTGACCGGTTTATGGCAGGTAGAGAAAAGAGGCGAAGCCGGTA
>ERZ860009.501-NODE-501-length-17516-cov-1.516064_pt1 | contig 17516 bp, 14 predicted proteins | sample MGYA00510114_ERZ860009 | MGnify/ENA primary metagenome ERZ860009 (study PRJEB30046, sample SAMN00715177) | human gut metagenome | study: EMG produced TPA metagenomics assembly of the A metagenome-wide association study of gut microbiota in type 2... | reverse complement strand
ACGAGTTTGCCAAGAATATCCCTTTTTATCCCATTTGCGTTCTTCTTCATTCGCATTGGCAGGAAGTTCCCATTGAGTGTCGGTGTAAGGCAATCCAAGATCCAGATAACGTTTGTCCTTTGTTATATTATAAAATCTGAGAGGCAGACAACCAAACATATTCTGGTCTACGTGTATGGGTGGAGGAAGAAGTTCTTTTTCCAGGTGGAACAATAGTTCGAAACGATTTCTCAATAGCTTGATCAGTTCTTTGTTATTCGTCAATTCTGCAAAACGGAGAGCTCCGTACCATGTACATACCCAGCATAATGTATTCCTCTATCAAAATATAGCTGTGTTTGGTTTCCATCAAGCGTCTGCTCAATTTATTACCAACAGTCTTAGGATCTGCTTTTACAGGAAAATCTCCAAAATAATTTTGAGCAGTAGCAATACCGGTTGTACAGAAAGCAGCCAGTAACAATACACAAATTAAATAATAGTTCTTTTTCATCATTACAATTGTTTCTATATATCTATATAATTAATTATTCACGTTATTATCAGATTACAATCCCGCCACCGGTATCCAGCGGCTTATAGAAGATACATCACTGACTGCTTCCTCTTCTTTATTGTCGGTAATAGAGAAATTGACCAATACCTGTCCGAAGAAATAGTCAGGCTGGAACGGGGAACAGAGATTTCGGCAATATAACCATAGTTGTCAACCCGATCTTCATTGGTGTCATTGCATACATAGGTTTTCACTTCTACCCCCATCGCCGCATTGTTCCACTTGCCGGCATAAGTTTCAGTACTTTTCAATCCATCCATTGATACTTGTATCCGCTTAGCACCGTTCGCCAAGCTTTTACTATCACCCGGAGAAATATAAACAGTAGCATAATCACCTCTCAGCAGGCTCCGGTCAAGTACTTCCACCAGAAAATATACATTCTTATCATCACACGAACAGCGGAGAGTTCCCTGTACTTGCGATTTTTCTCCGACAAAAAGCGCATGGTCCGTATTCGCCCATTCCTGATTGTTACCATCCACCTTTACGCTACGGCGTACTGCATTGATACGATGGTTAAGAATAAATTGTGATAACATGATTGTTCCATTAGAAGTATCAGGCATCGCTCCCACCAATTGATGCGGATTTTCCAGATTCAGTGTTCCCCAATACCCCTTACCTGAAAATGGTGAATAAGCACTTCCAAAATTACGCGCTTTGGCATCCCCCATTTTCATATAGAAAGTAGAAGATTTGTTATACGAAAGCACAGTCTCACCCGATGGAAACTGAGATAAATATGGAGCGCTACCTAAAAAAGACAGATTGTCGCTATCAGTCGGTCCTTCCTGATCCGCATCAAGATGATCCCATTCACCATCTTCGCCAGAATAAGCCAGTGATATATAATATGTTCCACGGTTATTAGTTTCTACAGCAGCCGCCAGTTCATTGCTACCTTTAAGTTGAATAACAGACGGCATCTGGTGATTGAAGTATGTTTTTCCGTCTTGCTCCCACTTCATCCGTATCACATAGTAAGGGATACTACCAAATGAAGGCGTCCACGTTTGACCGCCATCTCTGGATATGACCATTGCAGTTCCGGTGTCTTTGCCTTCAATACCCGTACGGCTACTGTCCGTGAAATAGCAATGGATTTCTCCCGAAGACAATTCCAGCAAATACGGCTCCCAGTTGACACCCTGATACACTGAGACCGGTTCACTCCACGTAACGCCATTATCGGTACTACGCCTCATTTCAATACCTGCATCTTTAGGCAAGTCTCTATACCCATTATTAGCCCTATAGGAGGCTACGGCCAGAATATCTCCGTTGGAAAGTACCAGCCCATCACAATTTGAATAACGCCGGTCATTCTTTTCACCTTTACTGTCGATAATACTGTAATTGGCAAACAGCTTGCCTTTATAACTCCATGTTTTAAAGTCCGTACTGGTCGCATAAGAACAACTGGCACCAATCTGATTGTTGTGATAGAATATGATATAACCATCATTAGCCAATTTCTTAACCCGTACATAATTAGGTTTGGCAGATTTTAGTACACTCTCTCCCAATTGTGAATACGTCCGAAAGTTCATCTTCAAGGACGAACGCGAAGTGACATCAGCGTGCGAATTAATCACTGGGACACCTTGATTGAGTTTGTCTATAGGAGTAATATGAGCAACAAATGGTTGTTCCGATTCTTCTTTATCACCCTTATTGCCAGTTCCGCCACCATCACCTCCCTTTTGATCCAATGCATCCTCTCCACCACCTCCACAAGCCATGGCTGTAGCGCAGAATGTAGCCAATAATACAGCTGTTTTCAACAATCCTTTCATAGTACTATTTTTGAGTAATGATTAAATATGATATTTACGATACATTCTCTTGGCTGTCTCCACTGGATCAACACCAGTCTCAAGCACATACTTATTATGTGCATTTACCCACGCCTTCTCCACTTGAAACGAGTCCGGAACAGTAAGTGAACGTCCCTCCAATGTACCTTTAAGATAAGCGATGTAATTAGTCCAGCGAGGCAGATAATAGTCTTTCAGCAGCCCGCCCCATTCCTTGTGGGCATAGTCGCGCACCGGACTAAGTGTCTCCGTCCATGTCCCGATCAGCATACGGGCATTGTGCTCGTACAAATCCTGCAATTCAGGCTGCTTTGACTTCGAACGGGCCATATCCAGCCAGCGTCCCACGAAGAAGCATTCGTGAGTGGACAGTAACTCATTTTGATCCTTAATCAGCTGCAGAAACCTCTCCGACCAGTAATCAAACTGTTTCGTATCTTTCGCCCGATAAGCATCCACCAGATTGTAATATGCTTCCCGTCCTAAATCCGCAAGATACTGACGGACAAAATCGACTGCATCATACTGATAAGTTGACGTCTGCTTCAGACGGTCTGCACTTTGCAAGAATAATCCTACTCCCTGGGCAAAGAGCTCCGGATCATAGAAAATCCGACATTGACTCCAGGCAGAAGCCGTGATTTTATCTCTTTTCAAGCTGGGAGGGGCACAAAAGACCGACTCTGACGGACGGCGATGACCGGTATAAGTACCATAAGCTGTACGGTGGAAAATAGTCCACGCCTCTTTCAGATTTTCATCTTCCACACCATAACGACGCACTGAATACTCTTTCAACCAGACATCCAGATCCAAATGCTCCGAACGCCAGCGCATTTCATTCAACAAATCAAATACTACCGGATTCACCTCGATGCCTTCCGGGGTAGAGCTAGTTCCTTTCATGCTCGGTGATGCCGCCGAATCCTTCTGACCATCTACCGGACCGGTAGCTATAGCGTCCAGACGCCCGTGCAGACCAATGTTACCTCCATAATTGGAAATATGCGACCATAACCACGGGAAGCCATCAAAGCCCTTGCGCTTCCGCCAGTTATCCCAAAACTCGGCAGCAAGATCAACGATCAGCGTATTCTTTCTGTCGAGTCCTGCCAGCAATTCCTTTTTCGGATTTCCCAACCATGCCTGAATCACCCAGGTCGCATCCGGATTATATCGTTTCATGGCTGTCTGTACCCGACGGGCGGCATCTGTTACGTCAATGCCTCCGGTCTTTCCACCTTCGTGAAAGAGATCACCGCCAAACAAGTCCGCTTTCCCATAAAGCTTCTCATATTCAGCATACCACACCTTTGCCATTCTTTCAAACAACGGATCGGCAGGATCGAGCACAGGAGGACGTTGAAGCGAGTTCCACAGTCCCTGTTCCACCAAGCGGGCTTCCGGATATTTTTCTTTCAACGAGGAAGGAACCATCCCAAAAAATCCCTGAAAAACAGGCTTCATCCCATATTCACGCATACGGGCAAGTATTTTCTTCTGTAAGACTATCTGCTCCTTAAACCATTCATCGGGCAACGGGCCACCAATATTCTCAAGATTACCCATCAGCAACCAACCGAAATAAGCTGGTCCACACAAGAACTCCTTCACTTCCGGAAGCGTATACCCGAATTTCAACAACGTATTCCGCCATACAGCCTCCACCCCAACCATAGCCATCGGCATATTGATACCGCTCAAAGCCATCAGATCTATTTCACGTTCCCAACGTTTCCAGTTCCAAAAGGCTGTAGTATAACTAAATGTGCAATAATTCATGTAAAAATTATCGGATAGTTTAGTCGCATGACGTTCTTTCACCTGTGGCAGATCAACAGGCAATTGAGGTAACTGGTCTCCACAGAAAGAGACATGGGCATGACAGTAATACTTCAAATACCAGTTAATGCCAAAGGCAGCACTTACATAATTGTTGGCACGTACTGTGACTTTGCGCCCGCCACCATACAGTTCAAAGTAGTCGCCTTCATCAGAAGAAGAACGGATCTCAATCTTAAACCGGTCGGAAAGTCCTTCCTGAAGACGTTCCAACATTTGCTTTACCGGATTAGCAGCCTCAACAATCGCAGCAAAGAGCAGGAAGACTAAAAGTAAAAAGTGTTTTTTCATGGTTAACCCTATCACCCATGGTCATATACAACCATGGCAATCTTTAACTACATATTCATCAAACAACTCTATTTTCTTGTCGGTTGTGGTCCAAAGTAGGAACGTTTCATTCCTCCAAAGTCCAATACAATCTTTTGCAATACAGTTCCGGCATCTCCACAGATTATTTTCACGGTATGCTTACCCGGCTTGTCGATATGCAAAGTTGTTTTATTGATTCTACAGTTCTTCAATACACTCTCATACCAGATTTGCGCATATTCAAAAGAAGATGTAGACGGATTCAAAACCGGCCCTTCGTCAATACATACACCATATTTGGTTTCGATATTCGTTGCTTCGTGTCCAGCATAGCCTCTGTCCTTGCTTGTCACGAATGTAGGCAACACATATGTATAGACATCAACCGAACCTTGCTCGAAAGTATAGAAATCATACTCCAAACGTGGTGTGCTACGGCCTGCGGTACGTTGCGGGGCAGCCGTCGGATCACCCAACTGAATAGCCGTATTCTCTATCCCCAGATTAGGAATGGTTCTCATCTTGATCGCCTTATTTTCCACTTTCCGGTGGAAGCTTGCCGCATCGATAGAGACATATCCGTTATGTTCCACAAATAAAGTATCCATTTCGACAAGGGATGGAGAAGAAGGATTGAATACAGAGATGTAAACATTCTCTTTCTCGCCCCGGTCAGAAGTAATTTCCAATACCCCGAAAACTTTCTCTCCAACCGGTACTTTTGCCCAGTCTACCGATACTTCAATACGTTCTTCCGTAGCCGTTTCGCCTGCCTTCTTGCTCAATAAAATCCAGTTTTCCGTAACAGATGCCTTCCATTTCAAAGGGCTTGCCCCTTTATTGAAAACATCCACATAATATGACTGACGCAGGTAAGTATTGAAGCAAGGCAAGGAGTGGAAACTCTTCAGACCTTTCAGCACATCTTCTCCCTCTGCCATTACGCCCAGTGTAGCATCAGATGCCAGTGAAGTCTTTCTTAATGCCGGAAGTTCAAAGTAAGCAGCAGCAAATCCCTGTTTCATTGTCATTACATGATCCCATTTGCCACCGAGCAGCGAATTATATCCTTTGGTAATGACTTGCAGACTATCATAACAAGCCTTCACTTTTTTCTCCAATTCGCCGGTAGACGCTCTTTGCTGAATGGAGTACCAACGGTTTCTCTGTCCGTCCAGTATCATTCTGTTCAGCAACTCACATCCTTTCACCGGATAATACAATGACTGGTAGAAGCAGGCCTTTTTCTCTTCCGGCAGCTTATTCAGAATTTTCTCTGTAATGCTTCCGATCCGGCGGTATTCACTCAGGCGTGAATCCACTTCCCTGTAATTCGTCAAGGAGAAATCAGTATCTGTATTCCGTTCTCTTCCATGCTTATCGGTAGCCCACTGATAGCCCCATCCCATAAACTCCGGTCTGCGGGCAAAAGCCAGTTTGTAGAATGAGTTGATCACATCCTGATACTCATTGCGGTATTCATCACCCAGCATACCACACAACCATTCCGTGCGATAAGTAGCCGCTCTGTCAAAATTGAAAGAATCGATATCATAAGCCATCGACAGGAAGAAATCTACAGCAAACTCACATGATTTGATATCACCGGCATTGAGCAGCCAGATCCGGTCTGCCGTCATGTCATAAGCCTTGCGAAGTTCTTCGTACATCAGCGTGGGTGAAGTGGTGTTCATCCAAAGATGATCGTGAGGCTTGCCCAGATAGGAAGAATGATAATAAACACCCGAACGTCCCGAACGCTTCTGTTCTTTCGGACTGCTCAGACGCTTCATATAGCCATAGTTGTCGTCCGGCCATATAATCGTAACATCATCCGGCAGTTCCAGTCCCTCGTCGTATACATCCAGCACCTCTTTATAAGGAGTAAAGGCTTGCGGGATATCTTCGCCACGCTTACCCGTCGCATCAATCAGCATCTTTCTTTGTGCCATCAATGCATCTTGGAGCATCTGTTTTCTATCCGCCTATCATTGCTCGCATTCATCGCTCTGTCATGCAATCCGCGCAGAGCCAGAGTGTACACATTCTCAAAAGGAGCACATTCATTCGCACGTGCTCTCAGCACACTGTCTACTCCCGCTCTATTGTTGATGTAGTCCCATTCGCCCATCTTGTCACGTTTCCACTCGCTTGCCGTGTTGAACAACAGCGGTTCGCAGTGAGAAGACCCCATCACGATGGCGAAACTATCTGCTACCAATCTATTCTCCGGTATACGATGAAATGCCATAGACGCATCGTGCATGGCCGGACACAGATAATTTGCCTGAAGACGGAGCAGTAACTCACAAATCTGCGCGTATGTTTTCGGTCCGAAGTTTCCACGTTCTTTCTCATAATTGTTCTTTGACCAGCGATAAAGTCCCCAGTCTTCGTCATTGATAAAGATACCTCTGAACTTGACAGCAGGTTCTTTTGAAATGAATTTATGAACGTTGACAGCCAGTTTTTTCTGTTGTTTTATCGGAGCATCGGCCCACCAGTACCAGGGAGACACACCTATCGCTTTAGATATGGAGAGAAGTCCGTAAGCCGTACCACGCCTGTCACTACCAGCTACGACAATGGCTTTCTTAATACCCGGTGCAGGATTATCAACCGTTTCTATCATATAACGTTCCCATCCACCGGTGATGGGAGTTGTGTCTATCTTCTTTTGGGCTACCAGCGCATTGATCCATGCGCTTTTTCCGACAGTTCCCACGATGATGGCATAACGAGCCGAGACATCACCCGGATTACTTGCTTGTGTTTCAGGTCCTGTCCCGTCACACGACGAACGTCGTCTGCAAATAAAGTCACACTCTTACGAACGACAGTTTCATCCTTGCCATCAAAACAAACAACGACATTGGCAGCCGGTGAAACGATGGGAAAACTGTTTTTACCAGCGTTCTTATCCAATAATACTTGTGCTTCTGTTGATACAAGGCTACAGCAAAACAGCCCTACTAATAAAATCTTATTTTTCATATAAAAGTTAGATTGATAATCGACGCTACAAAGAAAACCAAAAATCAACAGAAGTAATAAAAGAAATAGACCGATAAATGGAATAATATGGTCAAAAGACCATTCCAGACGTGTTTTATCGCCAGAAAGAAGAAATAATGCGGTCGATTAATAACCAATCAGGAAGTGATTGACAAGTAAAGGGCCGAGACTGGCAAGCAACGTTTCACGCTGTTCCGGACCGGCGGCAAACAGAGCGGTAGACAGTATCTCTCCGACAGCCCCGTTCTTTGTTACAACCGCTATCTGCCTGAGACCTTCAACAAAGTTGCCATTTTGAGGAGAAATAATATGCCTGCGCCCCTCCGACTCGTTTCCGGAAGTAGTGAGGCATTCATTATAAAGGAGTATACTTTGAGACTCCCCGGTCTTTTCCGTCTCCGACTGGTTGCCAAAGTTAACTTTCCATCCCGTTCCGGCCGGATGGTTGCCTAAAGCAAGTACAGAACTGTTTCCCATATTGATCAACGCATTTTCTATAGAACAGGAGTGCAATATGTCTCTGATTGTCTCCAAGGCATATCCTTTCAGAAATCCTGAAAGGTTGATCGTTATCCCCGGTTGCCGGTAAAAAATACTTTGTTCTTCTGCCGACAAACATACCGAATGAATAGTATCCTGATTATAATTCTCCGAATGAACTGTCACATCGAAGCATCCCGATGTTTTCTCGTGATATTCCAGACACAGATCAACCATTGCATAAAGTTGACTGCTAAGAACTACCGGAGATACAGAAGCGGTCCGGTTGACGACAGCCAGTTCGCTGGCAGGATCATAATAGTTGGCTGTCTTCTCCAGGCAGCTTAAAGCTTCATGAATACGTTCAGCAACAGACAGCAGTTCTTCTTCTGATTTCTGACTGCACAAAAGAATATCTACGCGTGTATGCATAGACGGGAACCAGACGTAAAGTAACCGTCGCCCTCATGGGATGGTCTGTACAAATGTTGAATGGCAGTCTTCATCTATCAAAAAAGAAAGGAGCTGTGCTCGAAGCAGCATTCATCAACAAAATGAGATTTCCGGCACAACTCCTCTTCTACAATATATTCTTATTTCAATTCTTTAATCTTCACGTTCTTGAACCATACTTCATCTCCGTGGTCTTGCAGAAGGATGTTACCTTCAATAATATTTCCAAAGTTAGGCCAGTTCTTATACTTGCTATAAGCTACCAGTGCATTCCACATTTCATTGTTACGGTCATACTCAATCAGTTTCTCTCCATTCAGCCAGTGCTCTACATGGTTGCCTTTGACGATGATCATAGCAGTATTGAACTCTTTCTTATGGAAAGGTTTATTCTTAGGAGCCGGAATCAGGTCATACAATGAACCCAATGTCTGTTGCCTTTCACACCAAGTTTAGCATCCGGATGCTTGTCATCGTCCAGAATCTGAAACTCGCAACCGATAGCAGAACCGGCACCCTTATTCATTTCAGGATTAACAAAATACTTGATTCCGCTGTTTGCACCTTCAGTGATCTTGAAATCTACAGTCAGGATAAAGTCCTTATAAGTACGGGTAGTTACGATGTCACCGCCATTGGCAGATTCGGCACCGCCACTCTTCATAACCTTAAGGATGCCGTCTTCCACTTCCAGCCTTTGGCAGGGAAAGTAGAAAGCTTCGCTCCTCTCCAGCCTTCGTTAGTCTTACCATCCCACAACAAAGCCCAACCTTCTTTTTTCTCACGCGGAGAAAGAGGTTGATAATCAGATTTCTTTCCGGTGCAGCCTGAGATTCCGGTGTCTGGTACGTTCTACGTCTGTCGTACAGATACGGATATTCTTCCAGCTTACTGTCTTGCCTTCGTCAGCAGCGTTGCGGATAGCGTGTCCCTGAAAAGCGAAAAACCCGACAGGAGTCATATCGTCCCAGATATTAGCACAAGCCACTCCGTTGATCCATGTACGGATAGAGTTGCCTATCGCTTCGATACGGGCCTTATTCCATGCATTGTTCTTGAAAGCCGTACGTGCCAAGGATTCCAGTTCAAAGAATAAATCCAGTTTCTGCGAGCTTCGTCATAGATACCACCCGACCAGGCACGTTTGGAGGGATCAATCTCGAACTGATAACCGTGTACACGGCCCTGTTATATTCTTTTTTGCTTTCACTGCGAATCTGTACTCCTGAATTCAAGCCATCATCAACCTTAAAGTCAAACTCAAGGATAAAATCTCCGTAATTCTTGGTGGTTGCCAGGAAGGTATTAGGAGTTCCCATTTTTGATACACCTACAATGGCATCGTCTACGATTTTATACTCAGCCTTGCCGTTCAGTTTTTTCCATCCTTTCAGGTTTTTACCATTGAAAAGCGGTTCCCAATTCTGTGCTGACAAAGAAGCGGCACAGAACAAAAGTAAAGTCAATACGATATTTTTCTTCATTACTTATATTGTTATTATAATCAAACTTTATTCTGTTTTATATTTCCTACCGGTCTTTACAACTTATAAAACTCATCCCAGCCTTTACGCGGCGGAAGTCCGGTCAACATTGAATTAGCAAATTCATTATTGGTAATCTGCTTCGTGCGGGGATCGAAGAATAACTGGTATTGAGACGTTGTGCCATTACTCCCAGTGAGAATACCTGACTCAAGACACCGTTAATCTCGAACGGTGAACGCGTCTTTTCAATGCCATTACATGCCAACAAGAAATTCTCGAAGTGATTGGACGGACTTTTAGGCACTTTCGGCAACTTATCTGCCATTTCCTTTGCCTTTTCTTCCGGAATGATAGACAAAGTACTTCCGTGACTACCACCCTTGAAAGTCAGTTCCTTTGAATAAATAATCTTTCCCGGATTCAGTTTGGCAGGAGGAACATCGCCCTGATTAGTCTTGGGAATGTTCGGATCCAGTCCGGAAACACCGTAACCTGCAGGAATAGGAGGAAGATTATCCAGACCGTCATACCAAGTGACATCTACCGGTGCATTCCTTTGCGCTGCGGGAAACGGAAAAGAATCGTAGAAGAATATGGGAAAAAGTAATCATTGTGTCCTTCCTGATGTGTCAGAGTCACTTCGTAAGGCAAGCCTAGTTCAAGAAACTCGTGAACAGTATCCAATATATGTGCTCCCCAGTCGCCCAAAGCTCCCATACCGAAGTCATACCAGCAACGCCATTCACCTTGATCATACTTATTGCAATATTCATGATAAGGAACAGCTCCCAGCCAGGTATTCCAATCCAAATCCTTCGGGAGTTGCTGGCCTGAAGGTAGTTTATAAATGTTCGTATCCCACTTATGCCAGCGACGCGGTTTATTCATGTGAGCAGAACAGCTGTCACATCCTTGATGATCCCTGCATCCATCCAAGCTTTAAATTGGAAGTAATTTGCTTCCGAGTGTCCCTGATTTCCCACCTGAGTAGCCAGGTTCGGACGTTTAAGGGCAGCCTGCATCAACAGTTCCGCCTCATAGAAAGTACGGGCCAGCGGTTTTTCCACATACACGTGTTTGCCGGAAGCCAGAGCCAGCATACTGATAGGGAAGTGAAGTGATCAGGAGTAGCAATTGCTACAGCATCAAACTCGTTACCAGCCTTGTCAAACATCTGGCGGAAGTCTCTGAACTGTTTCGCTTTAGGATACATGCCCATCACCTTTCGTGTATGTTTAGCTCCCATGTCTACATCACACAGAGCCACAACCTCTACCATACCCGTACGTGCAAAATCCTGTATAATTTGCTCTCCACGGTTTCCAATGCCAATATAGGCTATTTTTACCTTTTCATTTCTCCTTTTTTCGATGAAATAGTTTGAGCATTCAGCAGTTCACCGGATCCCAGTGCTAATCCGGCAGAGGCCAGTGACATTGTCTTTAGAAAATCTCTTCGTGTTGTCATAAATTATTCATTGATATTGATTAAGTATATTCGTTCAGGTCTGTTCTCACAGCCTGTTTCTCTTCTTTGTGAATAGCGCTTTCACTCCATAGAAAAGGAGGCGCAGAAGCGCCCATGCGGCATAGAGTACAAAAGCAAAAATGATTATATAGAAAATAGAGGTGATCATCTCCATCATGGATCTGTGATATGTGATGATTGCATAAAGATTCACCAGATTGGCAAGCACAAAACATACAAGTAAAGTGATTATTTCTATTTTCTTCCGTCGTGCGGTCAGGACTGTATCTTTCATACTGTTTCGAGTGTTTTGGATTGATGGTTCAGATAGTCAATTTTGTATTCATCAGGAAAGTAAAGCGTTTTTTCTTCCTCCATAGCCTGGTGGCCCAACAAACAGAGCATACTAGCATAGTAGCCTTCTTCGGCAATTCTTTCCGGTTGTTTTTGTGTTATCACAGCCTCTACGAATGCTTCCAGCAACAAGGAAGTACCGTCACCTTTCGGACGTTCGCCCAAAATAAACTCTCCTGTATTCGCATTGGCAGTTTCCGGTGCCCAGCTTGTACCTGCAAAAGGCAGTGAATCAAACATTTTGTTCTCCCAGTCATTGACCAACTGCAGGAATGCCGGTGCAGGAGCCACACTTTCAAAGTAGTATCGTCCCTTTTCCGGTTCCACCGTTCCGAGATTACCCATAATCTGCTCTTCCAGACCATAGAACTTATTGGAAATAATGGAATCGAATGTCATCTTCACGCCATCATCGAATACATATATACAACTTACATTATCATATACTTCACGTCCGTCCTTCCAATAAGTGATGGCTCCGTGCCCCATTACCTTCTCAGGAAGTTTTTGCAATGCCCAGCTACCTATCTGAAGCTGATGGCAGGCAAGTTCCGTCATTAATCCCTTCGAGAATTCCTTATAGAGACGCCAGTTTATCAGACGCTCCAAACTTGGTGAAGGAACAGAACGTCTCCAGTCGCCATTCCGGTTCCAGAAAGTATGAATTCCGTTGATTTCGCCGAACGTACCCGCATGGATCATTTCCATCGCCTTGATATAGCGCGGATCAAAGAGACGTTGCTGTCCGGTGAAGAAAATTTTTCCGGTGCTGCGATGCTTTTGATATATATGGTAACACTCTTCCATCGTATAACCGATTGACTTTTCGCAGAATACATGTTTCCCGGCATCAAAAGCATCCATCACTATTTTATAGTGAGCACTAAGAGGAGTTGCCACAAGGACGGCATCTATATTCTTATCTTCCAACACCTCCTTATAGTTACCGTATACTTTTGCCTTAAGGGCAAGTTTCAAAGCCTCATCAATCGAAGGCTGATAAATATCGCACAACGCTACAATATCCACCTTCGGATTTTTCACAAGGAAACTCATTAAAAATCGCCCTCTCGAACCGGGACCGATAATTGCCAGACGGCATTTTTCACTAGACGTGTTCGTCACCTCCGAAAATGCAGAAAGCCAGGGACTCGCTGCAAGAAATGCTCCAGCCCCGGCTATTCCCATATTTTTCAGAAAATCTCGTCTACTAATAGGTGTATCTTTCATTATTTAATTTATTAAATTCTCGTATTTTATTTCAGTTTCCGTATCAAGGCTAACTGATTATTCAATCCACAAAGTCCTTCGGCAACACTCCAAACTGCTTCTGAAAACATTTGGCAAAATAGGACGGAGAGTTGAATCCTACCATATAGCAGATTTCAGTTACTCGCCCTTCTCCTTCTTTCAGCAACTGGGCAGCCTTTTTCAAGCGTTCCAAACGAAGATACTCATTCGGGCTCAAATCCAGTACTCCCTTTATCTTACGATAGAAGTTAGAACGACTCATATTCAAACTGTCCGCTATATCATCCATGCTGAACTCCGGATTATTAAGATTAGCCAAAATTACTTCATTCAGTCTCTTGATAAAGTCTTCGTCGGCCTTGGTCAATGCCATGGTGTTGGCTGCCACAAAAGGTGACTGCGCAAAAGTCCGGCGTAGTTTTTCTCTGTTCTGAATGAGGTTAGAGGCACAAGCTTGTAAGTATTCGACAGAGAAAGGCTTCTCGATATAGGCATCTGCGCCCAGCTCCATGCCTTCTATCTTAGACTGGATGTTCGTTTTCGCAGTCAGCAGAATAACAGGGATATGACTATAATTCAAGTCCGATTTAATCGTCTTACAGAGTTCAAAGCCATCCATCACAGGCATGACTACATCACTCACTACCAAATTCACATAATTGCCATCCAACATTTTCAAGGCTTCCGCCCCATTGACTGCCGACAGTACGGCATATTCTTTCGACAACTGGCGGACAACAAAGGCTCGCATATCCGGATTATCCTCCACTACCAGTACTGTAGGGCGATTGTCTTTTTTTTCTCCTTGTTCCACTTCCACCGGAACCTCACTTACAGGTTCCGGTTCCGCTTTTGTTTCCGGAGTCAAAGTAATTGTCATATCCTGAACGATAGGCAATGTCAGGCAGAAGGTATTACTATTTTCTTCTTCCCCCATAGCCAGCGTTCCTTGATGCAGTTCGGCCAATGAGCGTGAAAGAGCCAGTCCGATACCCGTTCCGGTGGTCACTTTTCCGTCTTCTCTCTCGTTGAAACGGACAAAAGGCTGGAATATTTCTTCCCTCATCTCACGAGGGATAATCACTCCATCATTCACCGTACGGATACGGAATACATTGTTTTCATCGCCCTCGGTCACCTCCAGAGATACGTGTATATAATGTTCCGAATATTTCACGGCATTGTTCAGCAAGTTACTGATAATCTTGGTGAATGCCTCTTGATTGACATGAGCATAAAAATCCGTCTCGGGCAGTTGCAGGGTAAATTCCAGTCCTTTCTGTTTGGCAAGAGAAGTAAACCGCAGGTGGGTTTCTTTCAGCACCTCCGTGATGTTGCATTTAGCAAAGTTCAAACGGAATCCCTGACTTTCCGTCTTGCGGAAGTCTAGTAATTGGTTCGTCAGATTCAGCAAACGTTCCGTATTCTGCTTCATAATATTCAGATCCTCACGCGTCTCCGCATCAACCTTTTTCTTAAGAATAATATTCTCTAGCGGACCTTTAATCAAAGTCAGCGGAGTACGTATCTCGTGAGCTACATTCGTAAAGAAGTCGATCTTTGCATGATAGATCTCGCGTTCCTTTTCCTGCTCGAACTTCTCCATCTGCCTGCGATGCTTATAGTTACTTCGCTGCTTGAAATACCACACAGCATACAGGAGCAGCCTATGATCAGCAAAACATATACGCAATAAGCCCAGATAGTAAGATAAAAAGGAGGAAGTATACGAACGATCAAAGATACTTCATTTTCGTTCCATACTCCGTCACTGTTAGAAGCTTTCACACGGAAGGATAATTGCCATACCACAAGTTGGAATAGGATACCACAGGGCTCTCTCCAACGGGCAGCCATTCATCATCAAAGCCATCCAACTTATACATGATCTGATTCATTCGCGGAGCCTGGAAATCCAAAGCAGCGACACGAAATGAAAAAGAATTCTGATCAGGCTGAAGAACCAGCTCATCCAAGAAATTAATACTTTTCTTCAGCGGAGACGAAGGATCACCAGGATATACTTCTTTTCCGAACAACAAAAAGTCCGTAATCACAATGGATGGAAGAGACTTATTTTCAGAGAAGTTTTTCGGATTAAAAGCGACAAAGCCGTCAATACTGCCCAGATAAATCGTTCCATCTTCCGTCTCAAAGCTGGAACGATAGTTAAACTGCTCGCCCAACAGACCGTTGGCGGTAGTATATACTTTCATCGCTCCCGTGGCAGGCTGAAAAGACACCAGACCATTATTGGTTGTCAGCCACATAAGGCCTTCTTTATCTTCCACAATCTGATAAACAACATCATTCGGCAATCCGTTACGGGAATCATAGCTAGTAAAAGTTTCTGTTTCGGGATGAAACTTGCAGAAACCTCCACCTTGTGTAGTTAACCAGATTTGTCGGTGAGAATCTTCGAAAATGCTCAATACCTTATCATACGGCAGACTTCTAGGGTTGTTTTCATCGTGCAAGTAATTGGTCCATTTCTTTTCATTGACATTATAGCAATAGGCCCCATTAGCATAGGTCGCCAGCCATAGATTACTGCCGGAATCTTCTTTGATATCATATACAAACTTACCGTTCAGTTCCGGTATCCGGTCAAAATCATCGGTCTGCTTATTATAGCGCAGCAAACCAAACAAAGTACCCAAATAAATATCTCCCGTTGTTGTCTGACAAATAGAAAAAACGCTATTATCTATCAATGAACGTGGCGAATCGGTTTTCTGATATGTTTTCACAATCGCTCCCGTACGTGTATCAATAACTTTCACTCCTTTCGCAAAAGTTCCTACCCAAAGATGATCGCCAATCAGACATAATCCATGAACATTAGTGAACGCATTACTTGGAGTGAAGAAAGAGAAGGTTTTTGTTTTCGGATCAAAGCGGTTCAATCCTCCATCTTCCGTACCGATCCACAAGATCCCCTGATTGTCCTGACAGAACTCACGTACTCTTTTTCCATGCAAACCATTATCTGTCCCTTTCGGATAATACTTTTCAAAGTAAGTATAGAAACGGGGATAGTAGTTCACTCCCCCGAAATAAGAACCAATCCATATGCCTCCTTCACGATCCTTACATAGTGAATAGACCGCATTGTCAGAGAGAGAATATGGATCATTGATTGAACTGCGCAAATGGACATATTTGCCCATTCGAAGGTTATAAATATAAATTCCGGATTCCGCCCCTATCCATAATTCATTATCAGAAGCAACCAGCAAGTTACGACAAAGAACCGGTTCTTCATTTTCATCAACGGAAAGCAAATCATGTAATTTGTTGGAAGTTAGGTTCAACTCCTTTGCCCCACCTCTCAAAGAGCCGATATACAGACAATTATAGGCACCTTTTACAAGAGTAGTTACGACATCGTTCTCGAAAGTTTCCTTATTGTCGACGGGAGAGATGTAGGGTTGAAGTGTTTTCAGACGGTCTTTTGAATAAAAGAGTCCGTCACCATAGCAGCCTATCCAGAGAGTTCCGCTGTTATCAAAGACAAAAGACTGGACATTAGTGGAAATGAAAGGAAAGTTTTTCAAGGTAAAATTCTGAAGTTTCTCTTTCTCCAAATCATAACAAAAGAGTCCCTGAGACTCTACCGCAATCCAGACGCATCCCTGGTCATCTCCCACAATCGCTGTCACAGTGTGTTCTATCTTGGTTTCTTCCGCACTCAGTTCTTCAAAATGCCGGAACGAGTCATTCTCCGGATAATAGATATAGAGTCCCACATCCGTACCTACCCAAATGTTTCCTTCCGCATCCTCATAAAGCGCTGTTATGAAATTATTGCCAATGCTTCTCTGACTGCGACCGTCGTGCTTGAACTGACGAAATGACAAACCATCATACCGGTTCAGTCCGTCCTTTGTTCCAAACCACATAAAGCCATAATGACTTGGACACAACATGTCACGTTATTATTGCTTAATCCATCTTCTACCTCATAGGATTTAAAGTAGTATGACCGGCGTTGAGCTCTATTGCGGTTACTACAAATAATAGGACGTATAAATAATTCATCAAGTTTTTTTTCATAGATCTCCCTTGTATTTCATGCGCAATATAAAGCCTTTTCCTAGACTTTCCATAGCAGTATCGTATCATTGTTTTTCATTTTGTTTCAATGTCCAGACTTCAGTTTTTGGCTTTAAAAGCCGTTCCTTGCAAGACTGTTTGTTGAGACGATAGGTAATAATTTTGAGAGAAAATGTAATACTGTTTGACTCAAGGGGCTTTAATTTTGGCAAAAACAGTGTGAATCTTTAAAAGATAGAATATGAATCAAAAAGTAAAAGTAGGTATATAGGTTTTGGTCGCATGGGTGGATTTTATTTGGAGGAGATGCGGAAGAGCGATCAATGGGAGGTACTTTACATCTGCGATACGGACCCAGAGGCACGAGATTTGGCAAGGAGAAAGTCGCCACATCCCGAATCGTAGCGGATGAGCAAGTTGTAT
>ERZ860009.498-NODE-498-length-17587-cov-4.345654_pt1 | contig 17587 bp, 18 predicted proteins | sample MGYA00510114_ERZ860009 | MGnify/ENA primary metagenome ERZ860009 (study PRJEB30046, sample SAMN00715177) | human gut metagenome | study: EMG produced TPA metagenomics assembly of the A metagenome-wide association study of gut microbiota in type 2... | reverse complement strand
GTAGATAAAACCACATAACTGAAAGATGAATTTACACACAAATTTGGACTTGACTCTTAAAGATGAAATCTGCCGTGAAAAAGCCTACTAAATTATGATTATGTATGAGATTAGTAGGTTTTGGAGGACAATTCAATAAAATAAGATGTTTAATTGACCTACTAAAGTAATGGTGGATAATGATTTGGTAGGTTTATTAGGAATTCATGCTATGCGAGATACAGAGAGATATATAAAAACAGCCACCAGAAAAATCCAGTGACTGTTTTAAGAAAATAAGGATGGTAAATATGAATTATCTTATTATCGTCTGCCGCCGAAGCCGCCAGTGCCAGAAGATCCCATTGTTCCAGATTCCTGAGTCCAGTCTGCAATAGAGTCTGAACCACGGTAAAGTGTGTAGCTTGTGCCGGTTGTAAGAGTGTCAGAGCATATCCAGCCGTTGCCAAATGTTCCGTCAACAGTGAAGCTTATTACTTCGTTGCCGGAAGCATCTTTAAGTGAATAGCTTCCAGAGCTGAAGGATACTGAACTTAATACATAAGCATTAGCAGAGTTTACAGGCGTTTCGCATACACCACCGAGTGCAATGCATGTTCCACCAGTTATCGTTACGGTACCATCTACATCAATTGATCCTGATACATTTCCAGATGAACTGCCGCCCTTGACTAATACAAATCCACCAGTCTGTACATAGTTTCCGTTAGAGTCAATACCATCAGTATCACCAGACGCAGTTGTGACATCTATATATCCACCAGTTATATTGACAATTGGAGAAGTCTTTCCATCACCTGTGCAGGCATTGATGCCATCATCAGTAGCATATACATATATTTTGCCACCATTTAAGTTTATAGTTATGGCTTCAAGTCCTTCGTATGAAGTTACTACATTAATATAACCATCATTGACATCAAGCTGCTTGTCAGCGTGCATGCCGTCATCACCTGAAGAAATTGTAATTGTACCACCGTTTATAACAATAGTTCCTTTGCCGTCCTCACCGGTTTCAAGGACACCTGAGTCAGAGTTGGCATGGATACCATCATCTGTTGAACATATGTTAATTGTAAAGCCTGAAATACTTATTTCGCTTTCAGCTTTAATACCCTTAGTTGAGTAGGACTGTCTAGAAGAATTACCGGATTCATTAAAGTTACCAGGCATTCCTGGACGGTCGCCGCCGGCCTTATTACCACCGTTCTGACCATCCATGCCACCCATGTTGCCGCCACCAAAGCCGCCAGGTGCGTTGGCAATAGTGTCAGAAGTTGCCACATAAGAAACAGTATTGGCAGAAGCAGACTTGTTAGCAGAGCTGTCCCGGTCAGAAGACGTGCCTGAAGAACTGCCTGACGAAGTAACTTCTTCACTATATTCAGAGTAAGTATCTGTATAAATGTTTAAGTTACCATCACCTGATATATCTGCCCCGTAAGATGCGTCTATACCGTCACAGGCTGCATAAATATCAATGTTACCACCAGTAATTGTAACGATTCCATTCTGGTTGCCCTTGTTAGAAATACTGCTGTTAGAAGTCTTGATGCCATCGCCTTTAGCGGAGATTGCAATTATATTTCCAGATTCAATATCAACGGCATCGTTGCCTTTGACTGCGTTGTTCACAGCAGTAACTTTAACAATCACATTTTTAATAGAAAGGTCATCCTTGCTTTGGATACCATTATTGTAATTACCTGTTACAACTAAGGCTCCTTTGCCGACGAGTTTTAAATCGCATGTTGCATAGATTGCTGCGTTGCCAGCGTCATCAGAAGAATCTTCTGTAGCTTCGGCACGATTGTCAATTACTTCGTTAAATGAGTTCTCTTCTGATTTAATCTTGACTTCGGAAGCATTTTTAACGTATATAGGTGAACCACTTGAGCCTGTGATAGATGTTCCGTTCAATACGATAGTAACCTCGTTCTCATCACCTGCGTCAACGATAAGCTGTCCTTCTGATAAAAGACCGGCTACTGTATATTCACCAGCCTTTGTGATTGTGTATACAGAACCTGACTGTGTAACTCCGTCTGATGTATCAGATGTCACAGTGAAATCACCTGTAATGGAGACTCTGTAATTCTCAGCATCATCTGCGTGTGTTACATCTGTGTCTTCTTTAGTAATGTCTGAAGTGATGGTAGTCTCACCGCCTGATGCAGTAGTAGTTGAAGTTGAATTTCTGGCACAGCCAGCAGTCATAAGACACATAGTAAGAATAACTGCGGCTACGCAATTCCTTTTGATTTTATTTAATTTAATCATAGTCATCTCTCCATTTCTTTAGTGTATGTTAATTGATTGTCTATAGTTTATTGGAGAAATTTGACTAAAATATGGTATGAGTGCGAATATTCTGTGTACTGATTAATCATGTGGAATATCGTTAAATCTGCCGTCAAGCTCTTCGGTTTTTACCACATTTATAAATGCGTGCTTGTCAATTGAGCGTATCAATGTGATAAGCTCACGTTTCGCTTCGGAGTTGATTACGGAGTATATGAGCGTGCGCTCTTTTTCCTCGTAGCAGCCGATTCCCTTGAAAAGCGTGGCGTCGTGGTTGGTTGTATTCTTTATGGCGTGATAGATTTCTTCGGATTTGTCAGAAATGATGAATAATGTCATCTTCTGGTAGCGTTTGTACATGAACTGGATTACCTGAGTGCTACAGAACTGGTATATTATTGAGTAGAGCGCGATTGACCAGCCAAACAGTCCGCCTGCAATGAGCAGAATCACAACATTACCAAGAAGAATATAGTTCCATGCGTCTATTCCTTTAACATGAGAAAAATAAATGCTTATGAAATCGGTTCCGCCTGTGGTAGTGCCGACATTGAGGCACAGGCTTATTGCAAATCCGTTGATAATTCCGCCAAATACGCTTATAAGCAGGATATCTTCTGTAAAAATGTATGGAGGAAGGATATCAACAAGCACACTGGAAAGTATAATTACCACGATTGAGTAGATGGTAAACTTCTTGCCGATGTAGCGGTATGCAATGTAGGCGGGGAAAATGTTAAGTGCCACATTGAATATTGTAAATGGGATGCTGATATAAAAAAAACGTAGTCCGATTGCCTGAAATAACAGGGAGACTCCTGAAAAGCCTCCTGGCAGCAGGTCTGCGACTTTGGCAAAGCATCTTAAATTCCATGCGTACAGCACGGAAGCAATTATAACTATAATGAATCTGAATACCTGATAAAACTTAGGATATTTAACTTCTAAAGATTTGAACATATATTAGCCTCCATATTTTGTGTTAAATATAATAAGCAAATAATAATTATTTGTGTGAGTTGTCGTAGGCAGCCTGAATATCGGCGGGGAGCTTGTCTGGAAGCATTGAATGTATTCCGTCCTCGTTGCCGTCCTTGATAGCCTGTTCGTAATAGAAGCACTTGAAAGTAAGCATATCAAGAGTTTCCTGCATTTTTTCCATCTCTTTTTCAACAGCGGCTTTCTGTCTCTCAAAAAGCTGTTTTCTGAGTTCGTAAGTTCTGCTGCCTTCCTGACACCATTCCATAAACTGCTTGATGTCGCGGATTTCAAGACCTGATTTTTTGAGACATTCAATAAGCTTAAGAGCAGCAATTTCAGTGTCAGAGAACTGTCTTATTCCAGAAGCACGCTGCATAAAAGGGAATAATCCTTCTTTATCATAATATCTTAATGTTGAAACGGGAAGATTAAACATTTCTGAAACCTGTCCTATTGTGTACATAATACACCTGCTTTCTGTAAGCTATGCTTACCTGATATTAGTTTTTTACAAATGTGATAATAAAATTCACAAAATGTTCACTATTATTGGGTTGACCTAAAGTTAGGTTTAACTCTTATGCTTAAATAGTAGCACAGAGAATGTATTAATTCAATTTAAACTTGATTTAAAGTTAGTCATGTATTATTCAGCTTAAATATGAATATGGTGAAATGATGTTGGACAGAAAGCAGGTATTTTATGGAGGATAAATGTATGGAATGGAGACAGGAAAAAGACATGCCGGTATTTATGTATATTTTTCTTAATAAAATAGAGGATGCCGAGGAAGCAAGATGGACAGAGAAAGAGAAAAATGAGGGGTATAATACATATAAAAAGTTGTTAGAACTTACAGAGGGTGATTCATCCGATGCAATTAAAAAATGTCTCAGGATAATTAAAGAAACAAGACATATTGTAGAGTATGAGCTTTGGAATAAGATTGTATATTTTATGACTGATTATATTAATGGTGAGACTGTGTGGGGATAAGTGAAAAGTTGTCTGATAATTTTATAATATTTGAAAAGAAAAAGAATATACTTGTAATGTCTGATGGCATGTGATAGAATGTCATTGGATATAAGTAGTGCATTCAAGCAATCTACGAAAACCCCACGAGTTCGGGCTCGTGGGGTTTTCTATTCCGTTCTGGCAGGGTGGCTTAGTCCCCAGGCTGGCTACCGTCTGTTATCTCTGTCCAGCCATTTGCAGATATAGTATGAAGCTATATTTGCCAAGATAGAGATAATTAAGGACACTAGTGCATCCAAGCAATCCACCTCCTTTCTCTACCAGGTATGGGAGGGGTAGCACTAGGGATTATATCATAACAATATATAATAAACAAGTATATAAAAAATACGAATAATAACTATTGCTATGATTTATGATTTTATAACTAACATGTATTTTACAGGAATGACACATGGGGGTATGATACATTTATCAAGGGCAAAGGAGCCGGAAGTCTTTAGGGGATTCTGGCTCTTTTTTTGCATTAGTAAGTATTTGAAGGAGGAAATATATATGGAATACGAGATTTCTAATCGTTTATCAGGTGTTCATGGTTCGATGATACGAGAACTTTTTAAGTTAGGAGCAAGCAAGGATATTATATCTTTTGGTGGTGGCAATCCGTCAGCAGAGACATTCCCATGCAGGGAAATAGAAGAGATAGCAGCAAAGGGACTTGGCGAGAATCCTGTTTCTTTATTACAGTATGGATTGAGTGAAGGTTATACACCTCTGCGTGATACTATGAAGAAATATCTTGAGAAGAAGGAAGGCTTTGATTTCGGGAATAATGAGCTTTTCATAGTGTCAGGCGGACAGCAGTGTGCGGACCTTACAACTAAGGCACTTGTTAATGAAGGAGACGTTGTGCTTACTGAAGAGCCTGCATTTGTAGGCTGCCTTAATACATTCCGTTCTTACGGTGCAAAGCTTGTAGGAATCCCAATGGAGCAGGACGGAATGAATATAAATGCGCTTGAGGAGGCTTTAAAGGCTAATTCTGATGCAAAGCTTTTATACACAATTCCATCTTTCCAGAATCCTACAGGAATTACAACTTCTCTTGAGAAGAGAAAAAAAGTATATGAGCTTTGCTGCAAATATGATATCGCAATATTAGAGGACAATCCTTATGGTGAATTAAGATTTGCAGGTGAAAATGTGCCAACTATCAAGTCGATGGATACAGAGGGCAGGGTTATATATGCAGGAAGCTTCTCAAAGGTAATGGCACCTGCATTCCGTCTTGGTTTTCTTGTATTTAACAAGTCGCTCACAGGACCGCTTACAGTTGCAAAGCAATGCACAGATGTACATTCAACTGTCCTTTTCCAGTACATTTGTAATGAATATATTAATAACTATGATTTCGACAAACATCTTGAGGATTCAAGAAAGGTGTATGAGCACAAATGTAATCTCATGATGGAGTGCATGAAGAAGGAATTCCATCCTTCAGTAACCTTCGGCCACCCTGAGGGCGGACTTTTCGTAATGGCATTCCTGCCAGAGGGAATGGATTCTGCACCATTTGTAAGGGAGGCTATTAACAGAGGTGTTCTCTCAGTTCCGGGAGCAGCGTTCTTAGCAGATGAGAGCCAGAAGTCTAATGGATTCAGACTTAATTATTCGACACCTTCTGATGAGCAGATTGTTAAGGGAATCGAAATTCTTGGAAAACTTACATATGAGTGGATTAAGTAGGAGGAGTGAAAAGTTATGAAGATAGCAGCATTCAGTGTTCGTCAAGATGAAAAACAGTATTTTGATACATTTGCAAATGTATACAAGGTGGAATTACAGATTAATAGGAGCGGATTTACAGCAGATGATATAGAAAGTGTCAAAGGCTGTGAGGCTATGTCGGTGTGCGATGGCATGTGTGACTTGTCAGCACCTGTTCTTGAAAAGCTTGCAGCAGAGGGTGTAAAGTACATCGGTTTCAGGACAATCGGATATAACAGTGTTGACCTTGAGGCAGCAAAGCGCCTTGGAATCCGTGTTGCACACAGCGGATATTCGCCATATTCAGTTGCCAATTATACAGTAATGCTTATGCTTATGTGTATCCGCAAGGCTTTGTATGTAATGATGCGTTCACACACAGCAGATTATTCACTTGGTCCTATATGTGGACGTGAAATGCAGAATATGACAGTAGGTATTATCGGAACAGGAAGAATTGGAAAGGCAGTGATTAAGAATCTTTCAGGATTTGGCTGTAAGATTATTGCGTATGACCCATACCCTGCAAAAGACCTTGAAAATGTTGAGTATGTAACTCTTGATGAATTGTATGCCAGAGCAGATATTATCTCGCTTCATACTTTCTTAAGTGATGAGACATATCATATGATTAATAAAGATTCAATTGCAAAGATGAAGGATGGCGTTATTCTTATAAATGCGGCAAGGGGCGCGCTTGTTGATACAAAGGATCTGATTGAGGCTGTTGAGAGTGGCAAGATTGGTTCAGTTGGAACTGACTGCTGTGAGGGTGAGGATGAATTTATCCGTACAGACCGTAAGTATGATGACCTTGTTGTTAATCACGATTACATCATACTTAAGTCTTTCCAGAATACTATTGTCACACCTCATGTTGCATTTTTCACAGATCAGGCTGTGTCTGATATGGTTGAGTCTTCAGTTAAGAGTGTTGTGCAGTTTGCGGCCGGTGAAGACACACCATTAGAGGTGCATTAATTATTCAAATTTTTGAAATATTCTTCAAGCTGGTGCTCGAAGATTCGCTGATTTTCTGAGCAGAATGAGCCAAGCGGCTGATAATAAATGCTTCTGAAATGTGGACAGTCATCTATATGCAGCAGGCTTATGTTTTCAGGAAGGCTGCTGCTTGTCCATGTTACAGAGGCAACAAATGATACTCCAAGACCGAGACTTATGAGTTTGCCCTGTAATATGTAATCATTGCAAGAGTAGGCTATCTGAGGAGTTTTCTTACATTTACTGAATATTGAATTGAACACTCCGGCGTAGGATGGGGAATCTGCAAGGTCAATGAATTTCTCGTCCATCATCTGTTCTACTGATATGTGTCCTGTATGGGCAAGTGGATGTGATGATGAAACGGCAAGGCAGATTTATCGGAATTCCACTTGTAACTGCGGTATTTGGAAATGATGCAGCATTCTATGTTGCATCATTTGCAAGTATTCTTAATCTGTTGCAGTGGACATATGGAATTGTGATAATAACCCGCCGCAAGGATATGATAAATATAAAAAAGGTATTCGTCAATCTTGTGACAATATCACTTGTTATAGGACTGTTTCTTTTTATTACGGGAATTAAACTGCCAGGTGTAATAAACAGCACGATGGCTGGAGTTGCGGCACTTAATACACCTGCAGCCATGATAGTACTGGGATATTATCTGTCATGTGTCAGGATCCGTGATTTACTGCTTAATCCGTCCCTGTATCTGGCATCGTTTGTCAGGCTTATAATAATTCCGCTGCTTACACTGCTTGTGCTTTATATTATACCGGCGGGACACGGTCAGATTGGAATGATTACACTAATTGCTGCGGCAACACCGGTTGGAACGAGTACGGCAATATTTGCACAGAAATTCGGGCAGAATTATGAGCGGGCAGTATGTATGGTCTGCCTGTCAACGCTGTTTTCAATTATTACAATGCCAGTTGTGATGTATCTGGCACAGATGTGGATTATGTAGGAGATATTCTAAAGAATTACACATGAATCAGACTGTTTAAATGGTATAATTAAATAAAAAGAGAATATACTTGTAATATACAATGGGGTGTGATATAATTCCATTGTAAAGACAAACATGTTCATATAATGAACGAAAACCCCACGAGCTGCTTTCTCGTGGGGTTTTCTATTCCATTGTGGAAGGGTGGCTTAAGCCCCAGGCTGGCTACCTGTGATTATCACTATCCAGCCATTTGCAGATATAGTATGAAACTATCTCAGCCATAATAGTGACAATTAGAGACATAAACATGTCCATATAATGCACCTCCTCTCTCTACCAGGTATAGGAGGGGTAGCACTGAAAATTATATCATGATAGTATATATTAAACAAGTATATAAATGATATAATAAATAAGCATTGCTTCTGGTTATGGTTTTATAACCAACATGTATTTTACAGGAATAACACAATAGTATATTATACAGACATTAAAGGCAAAGGAGCCATGACCCGGAATGGGTAATGGTTTCTTTGCCTTTTTTGCGTATGAGCGTTCATGAAGAAACTTTGGTACAAGCAAGTGATGTGCTATTGGCAATATGAGGAAGAAAGGAATTAAAGCTATGGGAAATAACGGAATTGAATTGGAAAGAGATGGCTTTAAGAGCCGTACAGGTTTTATTCTTGCCTGTATCGGTTCGGCAGTAGGAATGGGAAATATATGGCGTTTTCCATATATGGTATCTGCATGGGGTGGTATGACATTTTTAATACCTTATGTATTATTTGTAATATTGATAGGTTCAACAGGTGTTATCGAGGAGATGGCACTTGGCCGTGCGACTAAGGGCGGACCTATTAAAGCATTTGGCGACTGTATGCAGATGCGTACAGGAAAGAGAAAAGCAGGTGAGGCAATTGGTTTTATTCCTGTGCTTGGCTCACTGGCTCTGGCAATGGGCTATACTGTAGTTGTTGGCTGGATATTCAAATATACTTATCTTGCATTTTCTGGAAAGCTTTCAGCAATGGGCAATGATATGTCAGCTATTGGTGGTATGTTTGGAAGTACAGCAAGCACATTTGGCAATAATATGTGGCTTATAATCGCGATGGTTGTAACTGCTGTTATTATGGCACTTGGTATTGCAGGCGGAATTGAGAAAGCAAACAAGGTCATGATGCCTTTGCTTTTCATCATGTTTGTAGGTCTTGGAATATACATTTTCACACTTCCAGGTTCAAGTGCAGGTTATAAATATATTTTTACTCTTAATCCTAAGGGACTTCTTGATATAAAGCTCTGGATATATGCATTTGGTCAGGCGTTCTTCTCACTGTCTATCGCAGGTAACGGAACTGTTATCTATGGTTCATATCTTAGTGATAAGGAAAATGTTGTGTTTTCTGCAAAAAATGTTGCAGTTTTTGATACTATTGCTGCTTTATTAGCTGCATTTGTTATTATTCCGGGTATGGCAGCAGGCGGTGCCGAGTTATCTTCAGGTGGTCCCGGACTTATGTTTATCTATCTTGTAAATGTATTTAATGGTATGCCGGGTGGCAAGATTGTAGGAATTGTATTCTATGTATGTGTTCTGTTTGCCGGCATGAGCTCACTTGTTAATCTGTATGAAGCTCCGGTTGCAACTATTCAGGAGAAGCTTAAGCTTAACCGTGTTGCATCTGTTGGAATTATTGCAGTAGCTGGCTGCGTTGTGTCACTTGTAATACAGGGTATTGTATCAGGCTGGATGGACGCAGTATCTATCTATATCTGCCCACTTGGCGCAATGCTCGCAGCAATTATGTTCTTCTGGGTTGCAGGAAAGAAGTTTGCTGTTGATGCGGTTAATGCAGGTGTAGATAAGCCTATTGGAAAGTGGTTTGTACCACTTGGCAAATATGTTCTTGTCCCACTTTCACTTGTTGCACTTATTGCAGGTGCTTTACTTGGTGGAATTGGCTGATGACTGGCATGGAAAGCTTTGGAAGATGAATACGAAGCTGGAAAGTTAAAAGTAATTGGAGGGGCTGTCGCCTCAACGATTTTCAATCGTTAAAGCGACAGCCCCTTTTCACAACAAAAAAAGGTCATTTCACAACATTCCAGATAGATATTGCAAGAACTTATCCGATATAATAGCTATAAATATATGTAAGCAAGGAAGTGACAATATGCAAATAGCTATCTGTGATGATGAAGTATCTATGGTTCAGATACTGGAGGAAAAAATAAAAAAGTTATTGCCAGATGCGGTTATAGAGAAATATTTATCGGGTAATGAACTGATCGCAAGTGGCAGTAAGCCGGATATTCTTTTTCTGGATATTCAGATGCCGGGAAAGGATGGGATGGAAACGGCAAAGATGCTTCGTCAGGACAATGAGGATATGATACTCATTTTTGTGACAGCAGCAGAGGAGTATGTTTTTCAGGCATTTGATGTCGGAGCATTTCATTATCTTGTTAAGCCATTTTCCGATGAGAAATTGAAAGAGGTTGTGACAAAGGCAGTCCATAACATAAAAAGGAGTTCCAGACTTGAAAAAGACGAAAGGTATATTATGGTACAGACCGCCGGAAGTCATATAAAGATTTTTCTGCGTGATATTGTGTATGCCGAGGTGTATAATCGGAAAGTTATTATCCATACACGAAGTACGGATACTGAATACTATGGTAAATTACAGGAATTAAGTGATATGGCAGGAACAGATTTTTTCCGGACACACAGAGCCTATCTTGTGCATTTTAAATATGTAGAAAAATATGATGCAACTTGTGTAACTATGAAAAATGGAACTGCATTGATTGCAAAACAGAATTATCCGGAGTTTGTGAAGCAATATCTGAAGTATAACCAGAGGAAAGGAAATGAAGTCAGATGAGTTTAGTGGAAAGATGTTGGATGATCACATCGAAGTTTTCTGTTATTGCAATTTTGATTATTACAGGAATCTGTTTTGGTGTTTTTGTATATCCATATATGAAAAAGAAAAGGGAAGCTGCTCTGGTCAGTATTGTTTATATTGGAATTATGTCTGTGCTGTATCTGATACCGCAGCAGATTGGCAATTTTTCTGCATATATGCTGGGAGTTGTGGCTGCATTTCTTGTGATGTATGTACAGGACAGAAGAAACATTTATCAGAAAATATTTCTTGCAGTGACATTTTTTTCTATCCGTTGGCTTGCGGTTGCAATGGCAGGCAGAATGGATGATTTTATCACAAAAGCTCTGGTTTTTGGAAATACGATTGCAGGAAGACAATGGCTGCAATATGTACTTTATGCGGGAACGAGAATTCTGGATATTGTGCTTTGTATCGTTTTCCTTGCAGTTGCAATCGGTCTGATCAATAAAGCATATGTATACAAAAATGATGAAATGAGCGTCAAAGAGCTGGTAATGCTTATCATACCTTCTCTCGTGGGAGTTACAGGGTATGGCATTCTACAATATTATCTGAATATTTATGAAAAAGATACAGGAAGGAGCCTGACAGATACCTATGGATTTTATGGAGCTTTAAGCTTCGTGCATTATTTTATCTCTATCATAGCAATTCTTGTTATGACTACGATGTTTCAAAACTGGAAGGTGGCACAGGAAGAACAGACAGGGCAGGAGCTGGTATTAAATCAGGTCAGTGACATGAAAAAGCATATCGGGGAAGTGGAAAAGCTGTATCAGGATATCCGTAGCCTGCGTCATGACATGGGGAATCATATACAGATGCTGGAACATCTTGTGGCAGAGAATCATATGGATGATGCAGCAGAATATATGGAGCATTTGAAAAAGGAGTGGAATGAAATATCTCCTGAGATAAAAACGGGGAGTCCTGTCATTGATGTGATTCTGATGGAAAAGTTAAGAGAAGCAAAGGAAAAGCAGATTCGTTTTATATCAGATTTTCATTATCCGGGGGATACGAAATTAAATGCATTTGATTTAAGCGTGATCTTAAACAATGCACTGGATAATTGCATGGAAAATGTAAGTGGAGAAAATCCTTATATCAGTATCTCTTCTTTTCGGAAAAACAGTATTTTTATGATAACCATAAAGAACAGATATGAGGGAGAGTTAAATTATAAGGACAGTGATCTGCCGGAAACAACGAAATCCGGGAAGGAGCATGGAATTGGACTGCATAATATCCGAAGGGTTGCAAGGATGTATATGGGAGATATATCTTTAGAGCAGGAGAATCAGGAAGTGGTTCTAAGTATTATGTTACAGGTAGAATAAGGACAAAAAGCACCTTCGAGGTGTTTTTTATTTGCTTCACAACAAAAAAAGGGCGGTTCACAACATCGCTGTTTATTGTAAAGAAAGATATGCCGAAAGAATCAGTAAAGAGAAATCATGTTGTACAGATTTTTAAGGAAACGGATTTCAGAATTTAAGCTCAAGGAGGCCAAATCCTCTCCTCACCAAAGGGTTCGGATTTTGCCTCGCAAAACAAGGAGGATTAAAATGAGGATCAATGGATTTAGTGGGACAAATACGCAGACAGGAACAATGGGAATGACACAGGGGAATGATTCTGTAAGTAAAAATATTCATAATCAGATTGCAAATGCACAGCAGAAGCTACAGGATTTATCATCGAATGAAGAAATGTCGTTAGAGGATAAGATGAAAAAGCGTCAGGAGATACAGCAGGAGATTAACAATCTCAATCAGCAGTTAAGACAGCACCAGATCGAGCAGAGAAAGGAACAGCAGAGTAAAAATTCGTCATCTATGGATGATATGGTGGCTGGAACAAGTAGCACTTCTAAAAAGAAAGACACCGGATTGTCACAGGCAAGTATGCAGGCGATGATCTCCGCAGATTCTTCCATGAAACAGGCAAAGGTGCAGGGAAGTATGGCAACACAGATACAGGGACGTGCCAGTGTGCTTGAATCTGAAATCAAACAGGATGCCGGAAAAGGAAATACTGAGAAGAAGGAAGAAGAACTGGCAGAGCTGCAGGCAAAGGCACAGTCTGCGACAGCAGCACAGATGTCTACACTTGCAGATGCAAATAAATCAGTAGAAGAAGCTGCAAAAGCGGAGAACAGCAATACAGAAGACACTGCAACAAAGAACAATACTGATAAATCCGAGAAAACACAGGAATCTGCGGGGGCTGCGGCAGAGGAGACAGACAGCGTAAAGAATACGGATATCAAAGGGGAAACACAGGTGACAGTAGAAACACCGACTTTGGAAAATGCACAGAATGCAACACAGCAGGCAGTGTATACACCGATTGATATTCGTTTATAGTTGGTAAAGGAGAATGGTATTATGTCAGAGATTAAGAGTTTTAGTGATTACACAAGTAAATATAACAGCAATGTAGATTATTCCGCATTATTTGGAGGAACTTCCGACAGTTCATCCGTAGGAAACACCAATATGCTTTCTGATTATGCTGCGATTAAAAACGGAAGCTATGGAAAACTTATGAAAGCATATTATGCAAAGCAGGATGCAGAAAAATTATCGGGTAAAGGCGATACTTCACAGAAGCTTACACTGATGAAAACAAGTGCGGATTCCCTGAAAAAATCAGCAGATGCACTAAACGATGCGTCACTCTGGGAAAAAAAGAAAATAAAAAAGAAGGATGAAAAGACCGGGGAAGAAACAGAGGTAGAGGATTATGACTGGGATGCAATTACCAAAAAAGTGAAATCTTTTATTGATGATTATAATGATGTTGTTAAGGAGGCAGGAGAATCCAATACAAAAGATGTCCTTAGAAATGCTTCATGGATGACAGGCATGACAGACAAAACCAGTCATTTACTTTCTAAAATAGGTATTACCATAGGAAAGGGTAACAAGCTGGAGCTGGATGAAGATGAATTGAAGAAAGCAGATATCAGTTCATTGAAAACGGTTTTTACAGGTTACAATTCCTTTGCAGGCAAAACAGCCCAGAAAGCAACTGGTATATTAAATGCTGCGATCCGGGCAAGTGCGACTTATACAAACAATGGTACATATTCGAAAAAAGATTCTTCTCTAACGTCAAGTAAGATTGATAAGGAAGTATAGTATGTTAAGCCTAAATGACCAGAAGAAAAATCTTTTGTATTAATTTGTCGGGAAGGAGGAACCAGATGAGTTTTACAGTCAATTTATCCGGTGGAGGTTTATTGATAAATAGATTTAATAGTTCTAATATGTTGAAAAGTACACAGGAAAAATTGCAGCGACAGCAGGAACGAGATAATAAGGTGGCTTTTTTTGAAGCACAAAAAGAAAATCTGAAAAACCGAAAGGCTGACACTTTGGAAGAAATCTCTGAAAAGCTGGAAATGTTTCATAATTATGAGAATGAAATTGCGGCAGCAAATCAGGAGTATAATAATTCGCAGATGTTTCATGTCATGGACGAGGCAGAAGAACATGGCGAAAAGATTGCGGAAGCTGCTGAGAGGAATAAGCCTAAAACAGAAGAAGAACGAAAGGAAGAAATGGTGGATGAAGCTCTTGGAACAGAGGAAAACAAGGGCATGATGTCTGAAATCATGGACGAACTTTCGGAGACAACCGAAGAAATGACAGAGCAGATGACGGAAAAAACTGTGGAGAATATGGAAGAACTTCCAGACGAGGTTTTGCAGGAGCAGCTTGTTACAGATAGTTTAGAGGCAGCAGAAATGGTACAAACAGAGACAATTAAAAGGTATGTGCCGATTGATATTAGAGTCTAATGGTATTTATCTGGGAAGGAAACAGCTATGAAGATTTACAATAATACAAATATTACATATTCTGCAATCGAACATAACAGCAGGAAAAATACGAAGCAAAATTTTCCAGCAGATTTAGAAAAGAAAATGACACAGTATACAGATACAGTATCTATTTCTAAAACGGGGCAGGAGAGATTTAGGTATTTATCTTCTGTCAGCTCTATGGATTATCAGAACCGTTTTGAGAGGGAAGTGACGGATATATTTGTCAAAGAAGATACAGAGAGTGTAAAGTCCGATTCCTTTGAACATCATGTAAACAGAATGGCGACAGCATATAACAAAATGAAAAACAGCATTGAAGAAAAATATGCGGAACAAGATTATGAGCTGGAGTATTATGTGACAGAATCGGGCAAAATTGAGGAATTAACCAAAGAAAAAGAACTGGATATGCTGAATCAGGCATATGAAAACCACAGTAATTTTATGGCAACTTCCACAGAAATCTGGTCAGAATTACAGGATTTTACACCATCGGTAGTTTACCATAAAGGAAGTGAACAGACAGCAAATGAACAGAACATAGGTGAGAACCAGGAAAATACTGCAAAATCTAAAGAAAAGGGGGGTATCAAAAATTCGGCATATCAGGCATTTTTATCCGCCATCCAGTCGGATAACCAGAAATTATCGCAGCAGTATTTGGGTGATTGGAAAGATTTAAGGCTAAATCTGAATGTATCAGATGGTAATCGGAAAATGCTTAATGGTATTTGGGATTATTATGCTAATAAAAGGTAATGAAAGCTTTGTAATACGAAAGCCTGCTAATATAAATTTCATAAGTTTTATGTTGCAAAGCGGACATTTCCATAATAGAATAAAGATAGAAAAGAATGCAAATTACATTGAGTAATAGGCAGAAGAACAGCCATACTAATAAAGGAGGTGTTTATATGGCAACTTCTAGTATCACGAAGAATTTTATCATATCCGGTCAGAAGCAGGTAGAGATGTTTGTCGATGCGATAGAGAATTCTGCCAATAATCGCCCGGTGCGCACTCCAGTATCTGCGAGACAGATAAAAGGAGAAGCAGAGTTGAGAAAATTCATGGAAAAAAGGAAGAAAGCGGATGTCGGTCAGAAATAATTATACGATGATTAACATTCGTGAGTATTTAGCTTTAGGAACTGATGAAGAGGTCGGAGAGCCTGCACTGTCAGATTGCTCTCCGATTTTTCATGTCCAAAGAACCCGGATGTTGAATATTTTTTGAAGAAAAATGCAATAGAGTTTACCAAAAAGAATCAGTCCGTTACATATCTGGTCTTTTCCAATAATGAGGGAGAACTGATAGGCTATTTTAGTATAGCATTGAAGCCGTTGACCGTGAGAGGTGAAACAGTAAGCAATACAGTAAAAAGAAAATTACTGCGAATAAGTGAGCTGGATGAAAAATCACAGACATATACAATGTCAGCGTATTTAATCGCACAGCTTGGCAAAAACTTTGCTGATGGTCGAAACAATAGAATTACCGAGCAGAGATGCTGGAACTGGCATGGTCGGTTATCGAAGAAATGCAGTATATGGGTGGAGGAATGGTGGTATTCCTTGAGGCAAATAATGACGATAAACTGTTGAAATACTATAATGATAACAGATTTTCACAGTTTGATACCAGACAAACCACTTCAAAAGACCAGGAGCCACATGAGCTGGTGCAGTTACTAAGACTGCTTTAATTAAATATTTTATAATAGCGTAAGGTGCATGGAAATAAAAATCCATGTGCCTTTTTTTGGAAATACCGTCTTGCAAATACAGGGCGGTATTTTCTGCATAGAAGGGAGATAGATCGTATGGCAGATAATCAAACGGAGAAACAAAAAGTACAGGAACTTACAGACAAGCTGGAACGTGGACTTACAGAACTTTTCAACAGTGAAAGTTACAAAAATTATCTATCCACAATGTCAAAATTTCATAATTACAGTTTTAACAATACACTTCTGATCGCCATGCAGAAGCCGGAAGCGTCCCTTGTGGCAGGCTATAAGGCTTGGCAGAAGAACTTTGACCGTCATGTGAATAAAGGGGAGAAAGCAATCCGTATTCTTGCACCCGCACCCTATAAAATCAAAGAGGAGCGTGACAAGATTGATCCGGTCACACAGGAGATCATGCTTGACCGTGACGGTAACCCACAGAAAGAGGAAGTAGAGATTACGATTCCGGCATTTCGTTCGGTATCAGACAGAGAATCACAGATACAAATGATTGCTGATGATATAAGAACTGGAAATGTGAAACCTCTAAGTATTTTCTTACAGGCATCTATTGACGAGGGAATAGACGAGGACAGTGAAAGGCAGGCAAAGGAACTGCTTGTGAAATTGGCAGAATACAAGCCGCTTGCTAAGATCGAGGAACTGGAGGAGCAGAATTATAACATGATTGATGAGAGGCTCAACAATGGAGTGGAAAAATTCAATCGTGAGGAAGAAAAGAAAGAACAACAGGAAAAGCCGGAAGTACGTTCATCCTTAAAAGAGCGGCTGGCAGCCAAGCAGAAGGAAGCAGCATGGGGAAACAATAAAGACACGAAAGAACAGGATAAATTAAAAAAATCGTATAGGGAGATGTAGGAACATGAAGAATCTATTTACAGTTGAGGAAAGCAATTTGATATGTATTTTCCAGAGTGACAGCCGCACAAAGGTGATGGAAGACATTAACAGAGTATTGAAGCATATAGATGATACGAATATGATTGAATTGTGTGAAAATGTGCTTGAGAAACTTGGAAAAATGAGTGATAAAGAATTTGAAACATTACACTTAGAAAGTGCAGAGTAGAGGTGTGGAAGATGTAAAGGT
>ERZ860009.493-NODE-493-length-17703-cov-1.482604_pt1 | contig 17703 bp, 18 predicted proteins | sample MGYA00510114_ERZ860009 | MGnify/ENA primary metagenome ERZ860009 (study PRJEB30046, sample SAMN00715177) | human gut metagenome | study: EMG produced TPA metagenomics assembly of the A metagenome-wide association study of gut microbiota in type 2... | reverse complement strand
AACAGTGATGTGATCGATATCGGGCAGTGTGGTACGGAGATGATTTATTTCGCGACGGCACATCTGGACGCTGACGGGGGGATCATGGTAACGGCCAGTCACAATCCGGCAGAGTATAACGGGATGAAGCTCGTGCGCCGAGGAGCCAGACCGATTCGGCCGATACGGGACTGATGGAGATCGCTGATATGGTGGTCGACAGTAAGGATTTTCCTCATGTCAAGGTGCCGGGCAAGACGGAGGGTGCTGTAAGACGTTATGATATCATGCCGGAATATATCGAGCATTTGCTGGGATATATAGACATCAAGTCGCTGAAACCGCTGAAGATAGTGGCTAACCCTGGGAACGGCGGCGCCGGCCCGGTCTTGAACGAGCTGGCCAAATATCTGCCTTTTGAATTTATCAAGATCAATGAAATACCTGACGGGACTTTCCCGAACGGGGTGCCTAATCCGCTTTTGGTACCAAATCGCGAGGCTACAGCAAAACTGGTGCGCGAATATCAGGCTGATCTGGGCGTGGCCTGGGACGGCGATTTTGATCGCTGCTTTTTGTTTGATGAAAAAGCCGAATTTATTGAAGGCTATTATATAGTCGGTTTGCTGGCAGAGGTATTTCTGCGCAAGCAGCCGGGCGCCAAGATCATGTATGACCCGCGTCTGACCTGGAACACGCAGGAGGTTGTGGATGCGGCTGGCGGTGTTGCTGTGCGCTGCAAGAGCGGGCATGCCTTTATGAAGGAATGTATGCGTGCCAATGAGGTGCTGTACGGCGGCGAAATGTCGGCACATCATTATTTTAAAGATTTTTCCTACTGTGACAGCGGCATGATACCCTGGCTGTTGGTGGCGGAGCTGTTATGCACCAGCGGTAAAACTTTGTCGGAGCTGGTCGAAGCACGGATGGAAAAATTTCCCTGCAGCGGCGAGATCAACCGCAAGGTTGAAGATTCAGCGGCCGTACTGGCGGCGATCGAGGCTGAATATGCGCCCGGCGGTCAGGTTGATAAGCTGGACGGGCTGAGCATTGATTATGCCGAATGGCGTTTCAATGTGCGTGTTTCCAATACAGAGCCGGTGATGCGTCTGAATGTTGAGACCAGAGGCGATAAAAAGCTGCTGGCTGAAAAAACAGCGGAACTGCTGGAACTGATCGGCGGCGAAGAAGCCTGACAGAGCCCGCGTCTGATCGGTGCTGGCGGCAATCAAGGTAAGTGTTTATCTAAAAATTTATTTCCTGTTCAAGTGGAGAAAGAGTGATACAGATGACTGCAATCAAACAAGTACGCAAGGCTGTTATTCCGGCGGCCGGATTAGGCACGCGTTTTCTGCCTGCTACTAAAGCTACACCGAAGGAGATGCTGCCGATCGTTGATAAGCCGACGATCCAGTATATTATTGAAGAAGCGCTTGCTTCGGGAATAGAAGATATTCTGATTATTACCGGGCGCAGCAAACGTGCTATTGAGGATCATTTTGACCGCAGTATCGAACTGGAATTAGACCTTGCGGCCGGCGGTAAAGCGCAGGAGCTGGAGATGGTCAAAAAGATCTCTATATCCGGATCCACTATATTCGCCAGAAAGAGCCGCGCGGATTGGGGCATGCTATTTTATGCGCGAAGCAGTTTATCGGCGATGAGCCTTTTGCGGTGCTTTTGGGCGACGATGTAGTAGACGGTGAAGTACCGGCGCTGAAACAGCTGATGGATGTTTATGATAAAACCGGGGCCAGTGTTTTGGGCGTACAGGAGGTGCCGCAGGAAAAGGTATCGTCTTATGGTATCGTAGCGTCCGAGCCTACGGCCGAACCGCGCACCTTTACGGTCAGCGATATGGTCGAGAAGCCGGGCGTTGAGGAAGCGCCTTCGCGGCTGGCTGTTTTGGGGCGTTATATCATCAATCCCGAGGTGTTCCCGATCCTGGAGGCTACCAAGCCGGGACGCGGTAATGAGATCCAGCTGACGGACGCATTGAAGGAGCTGGCTAAACTGCAGAAGATGTATGCTTATAATTTTGAAGGACGTCGTTATGACGTCGGCGATAAACAGGGCTTTTTGGAGGCGACGGTGGAAATGGCGCTGAAGCGTCCTGATCTGAAGGATAAGTTTTTAGCATATTTACAGACTATTGTCAGTAAGAACTAAGGAGATTGAATGATGAATGTTCTGGTTACCGGCGGTGCCGGTTATATTGGTTCACATGTAGTTGAAGAATTGCAGAAAAACGGTTTCACACCGATCGTTTACGATAATCTTTCCACAGGCCATGCGGCGGCAGTGCCTGAAGAGGTGCAGCTGGTGGAGGGCGATATCCATGATGTTGCTTTTTTGAAGCATATCATGGCCCAGTTTGAGATCGACGCGGTCATTCATTTTGCTGCCAGCAGTCTGGTCGGCGAATCGATGGAAAATCCTTCCAAGTATTATTTTAATAATGTGGAGGGGTCGCTGCATCTTTTGGAAGCAATGAAAGGCGCTGGCGTAGATTATATCGTTTTTTCGTCGACGGCGGCAGTATACGGAGAGCCTGAGAGCGTTCCCATTAAAGAGGACAGCTGTCTGAACCCGACTAATGTTTACGGCCGCACGAAGCTGATGATCGAAAAAATGCTGGCTGATTATGATATGGCTTATGAGATGCGTTATGTGGCGCTGCGTTATTTTAACGCCGCAGGAGCTTCGCCGAGCCGTGATATCGGCGAAGACCATGATCCTGAATCGCATTTGATCCCGCTGGTTTTAAAAACTGCGCAGGGCGTACGCAGGCAGGTTGCCATCTATGGTACTGATTATGCTACTGCAGACGGACCTGTGTGCGTGATTATGTTCATGTCTGCGACCTGGCAACGGCACATGTTCTGGCACTCAAGCATCTGCTGGCTGGAGGAGCGAGCCGCGTGTATAATCTGGGCAGTGAAAATGGTTTCAGCGTGCGCGAGATCATCGATGCTGCTAAAAAGATTACGGGGATAGACTTTACTGTGGTGGAAGAAAGCCGCCGCAGCGGCGATCCGGCTGTGCTGATCGCTTCTTCGGAGAAGATCAGGGACGAGCTGGGCTGGGTGCCTAAGTGCAGTACTGTCAATGAAGTTATCAGTACGGCCTGGAAATGGCATAAGGGACACCCGCAGGGCTATGAAGGCTGAAAATGTAAGACCGGTTTGCCTGGGCAGCCGGTCTTTTTGCTTTCAAGCCGTTTTTTTGTTAAAATAAGAGTTCAGGAAGAAGAAAACAGAGGACGAAAAAATGCAGCTTGTTGTAGATAAAATTGCCAGGAGTTTTGGCATTAATGAAATATTTAAGGATATCAGCTTTATGATCGATAAAGGTGAAAAAATTGGGCTGGTAGGCGTAAATGGCAGCGGCAAAACAACGCTGCTGCGCTGTCTTTTGGCTCCGGAAACGGTTGACGGTGGTGTGGTGCGTTTTGAACCCGGCTTGAAGATCGGTTATGTGGAGCAGGGGTTTCAGAATATCGGCACCGGCAGTTTGTGGCAGTTTATGCTGCGCTCCTGCCCGGAGATAGTGACGATGCGTGAAGAACTGGCGGCTTTGGAAGCACGTTCTGCCCAGCTGGAACCGGGTGCGGAGCTGGATGGGGTTTTAGAGGAATACGCCCGTGTGACCAAACGTTACGAACATGTCGACGGATATAATTATGAAGCGTTTATTAAAAGAGTCTTGATTGGCCTGGGTTTTGAAGAAGCGGTCTGGGATAAGACGGCGGAGCACTTTTCCGGCGGACAGAAAACCAGGATGATGCTGGCGGCGGCCCTGGTGCGGCAGCCTGATTTTCTGATTTTGGATGAGCCTACAAATCATCTGGATATTGCTATGACTGAGTGGCTGGAGAAGTATCTGCAGGAATTTAAGGGCGGGCTATTGGCAGTCAGTCATGACCGTGCGTTTCTTGATAATATCGCTACACGGATACTGGAAATGGAAGGCGGGCATCTGACTTCCTTCAAAGGCAATTACAGCAAATATCTGGTGCAGAAAGAGCTCCAGACTGCAACACTGGAAGCTGCTATGCTTCGCAGCAGGATTATATCGCACGGACGGAAGCCTATATCCGTCGTTTTAAAGCGGGCATCAAAAGTAAGATGGCGCGTGGACGCCAATCTCAGCTGGATCGTCTGGAGCGGATGGACGCGCCTGTGCAGCATGAGGAATTTGCCCTGCGCCTGCCGCCTGCGCCGGAGTCTGCTGAACGGGTGCTGATTTTGGATAACCTTTCTGTTGGTTATGGCGATAATGTACTGTTGCATGATATAGATTTGGTGCTGCGTAAGGGTGAAAAGGTTGGCTTGCTGGGCCCTAACGGCACCGGTAAAACGACATTGCTGAAACTGTTTTAGGCGAGCTGCCGCCGCTGAAGGGAACAGCGCAGATCGGCAATCGTGTGAAGGTGGGGTATTTTTCGCAGAGCTATGAAAGGCTTGCTCCCAAACAGACGCTGCTGGATAATTTTTTGGTGGAATATGGCTTTACTGAGGAACGTACGCGTTCACTGCTTGGCGGGATGCTGTTTCACGGCGACGACGTTTTTAAAGAGATCGGCACTTTGTCAGGCGGCCAGAAGGCACGTCTGGTATTGCTGAAGCTGGTGCTGGACGGGGCAAACTGCCTGGTGCTGGACGAGCCGACCAACCATCTTGATATTATGGCGCGGGAGACTGTGGAAGCTGCTTTGACTGCTTTTGACGGAACGGTGCTGGTGGTCAGCCATGCCGTTATTTTATCAACGAGATCGCTGACAGGATCTGGGAACTGGAAGATCACCGGGTCTGTGATTATAAAGGCAATTATGATTTTTATTTAGAAGAAAAGGCTAAAAGACGGCTGCTGCAGGCTGCCGTGCCGAGCAGCGCCCCTGTGCAGAGGAAGGCTGCGCCTGAGCCGATAAGCAGTACTGTAAAAAGTTCCGGCAGGCATAAGCGTGCCTACAGCCCGCAGGAAGCAGAAAAGCTGCTGGCAAAAGTTGAATTGAGCATTCGTGAACAGGAGGCTTTGCTGGGGGTGTTGGAAGGACGAATGGCCGATCCTGCCAGCCATACAGACCCGGAAGCCAGCGCTGCTTTGGCGGCGGAGCATGCTGCCCTGCAAGCGGAAATCGAGAAGCTGATGCTGCGCTGGGAAGAACTGATGACAGCGGCAGAAGCGTTACAGGAGTAAGCAGAAGATGTTAAATGCAATGACGGACGAAGAATATATGCAGTTGGCGCTGCAGGAAGCCCGGGCGGCTGCCGTGATCGGCGAGATACCGATCGGCGCCGTACTTGTGGTTGAAGGTGAAGTTGTAGCGAGGGCGCATAATATGCGCGAAACCTGGAACGATGCGACGGCGCACGCCGAGGTCATCGTGATCAGGGAGGCGTGTAAAAAGCTGGGCCGCTGGCGTTTAGAGGGGGCCGTGCTTTATGTTACAGTCGAGCCCTGTCCGATGTGTTCGGGCGCTATCGTCAACAGTCGTATCGACAAGGTTGTTTACGGCTGTCCTGATGCTAAAGCCGGAGGGGCAGAGTCGATCTTTAATATCATCAGTAATCCCAATCTTAATCATACGGCACAGGTCGTCAGCGGCGTCTGTGAAGCCGAATGTGCACAGGTAATGAAGGATTTTTTTAGACGAAGACGTGCGGAAAACAGGCTGGCAAAGGCTGGAATAGCTGCTGACAGTGCGGAAAATTAAGAAAAACTCTTTGCAAAATACGGATTTATGATATAATAGATAAGGCTGGTTTACGCGGAGAGGTGTCCGAGTGGTCGAAGGTGTTTGACTCGAAATCAAATGTACGGCAACGTACCGTGGGTTCGAATCCCACCCTCTCCGCCAGATGATTATGCGGTTCTTCATTTATTTGAAGGACCGTTTATTTTTTTGCAGCGGCAGACATCAGCAAGAATAAAAAATATTTGACAATAGTTAGATATCTAATTATAATTGAGATATGATGAAGCAGACAAAAACGATTTTTTTGATCAGTAAAATAAGAGAGAAGGCTAATAAATTCATTCTGGCAGATCTGGCGCAGCATGGTATTACTAAACTGGCTCCCTCACATGGAGATATTTTAGCGTGTCTGTATCAAAGGGAGCGGGTGACGATGAAAGAGATTTCAGACTCTATCCATCGGACGAAACCAACGGTGACGGTGCTCGTAAATAAGCTGGCAGAGCTGGGGCTGGTGAAGAAATTTCAGGCAGAGGAGGATTCCCGGGTCATTTATGTGGAGCTGACTGAGCAGGGAAAAGCATTGCAGAAGCTTTTCGAAAAAGTTTCTGCTGATTTAGTCCAAAAAGTTTTTCAAAATATGGAACAGGAAGAAATGAAAAAGCTGGAAATATCTTTGCAAAAAATTCTGGATAATCTGGGGTAAAATTTTTTAGAAAAAAAGTTAGACCTCGAACTATTTTTGGCAGCTGATAAACAAGGGAAAACAATATTTTTATGATAGAGAAACATAAGATTTACGCAGGGAAAGGAGGCTGGCAGATGAAAGGTCTGCGGCAGTGTTTCGGAAATTCAAAGCAGGCTGCGGCTAGGTGTGCAAGCGGCTGGATCGAGTGATTACCAGGCTCTGAAAGGGGTAAATAAAAGAAAGCGAGTTGAGTTTTATGAAAAAAGAAGTATTGGATTATGTTATTGAAAAGACACATGAATTGATGAATGCTGCTTCCTGCAGCAGTGAAGCTAAGGCAGCGGCGCAGAGCTGGCTGGATGCGGTCGGCACAGAACGGGAAGCCGATGAAACAAAAAAATATATTGCCGAACTGGAAGCGGATATTATGCCGATCGACAATCTGATAGCTTTTGCAGGATCTGAGGCCGGAGCCGGATATTTTGGTGCCGAACTGTCAAAGAATATTACCGCACATGCTGAAGAAATAAAGCTTGCTGGGGCTGAATACTGCGATTGCCCTGCCTGTGCGGCTGTGGCAGAAATACTTGCCAGAAAAAAAGAATTGCTGTGAAGGTTTTTAGCAGGTTGATTGCGACTGCTTGCAACAGAATATTGCTGATAAAAGGAGTTTCATTTATTTGAAGCTCCTTTTATTTTTATAATTAAGTATTGATGCCGGATTTTTAATTTTAGTCAGGCTTCGGAAGCTGTACGGCAGATTAAAATTTTGTTATGATAATATCATCAGCCAAATTAGTGATGGAGGCATGAAGTGAATAATTCTGTGGTAATAGATAAAAAGTTTTACTGGGAACTGTTTAAATCTACGTTCCTGATCAGTGCTTTTACAGTGGGCGGTGGTTTTGTCATTATCCCGCTGCTGAAAGCCAAATATGTCGATCATTATAAATGGATGAGTGATAAGGAAGCGCTTGATCTTGTTTCAGTAGCGCAGTCGGCTCCTGGAGTGGTGGCCGTCAATGCCGCTATCATTATAGGTTATCGTCTGGCAGGGTATACCGGCGCTGCAGTTACTTTGCTGGCTACAGTGCTGCCGCCGCTGATCACACTGACGGTGATTTCGTATTTTTATGATGCTTTTGCCCATAATTATTATGTGCAGATTTTGCTGCGTGGTATGCAGTGCGGGGCTACAGCGCTGATACTTGACGTAGGCATAAATCTGCTGCAGAAAGAGCTGAAAAAGAAGCTGCTGCTGCCGTGTTTGATTATTTTCGGCACTTTTATCGCCAATTATTTTTTTCAGGTCAATATCATGTATCTTATTCTGATCGATGCCGTTATCGGTTATTTATGGCTGCAGGATGAAAAATATAGCTAAGGAGGTATGGAAGTGATATATATAAGTTTGTTCTGGAGTTTCTGTATGGTCGGCGCTTTTTGCGTTGGCGGAGGTTATGCTTCCATACCGCTGATCCAGACGCAGGTCATTGATGTCCATCATTGGATATCATTCAGTGAATTTATGGACGTTGTTGCTATTTCGCAGATGACACCGGGGCCAATAGGTATCAATGCCGCTACTTTCGTCGGGACAAAGGTGGCAGGTATTGGCGGCGCGTAGCGGCGACGGCAGGTTTTGTTACGCCTTCGCTTATTATTATGATCGCATTGGCAAAGCTGCTGGCAAAATATGGAGATATGGGAGCGATCAGGGGTGTTTTGAACGGCCTGCGCCCCGCTGTAGTCGCATTGATAGCTTCTGCCGGTGTGATGTTTTTAACTCTGTCTTTGTGGAACGAAGAAAAATTGCCGGCTGTCTGGAGTGATCCTGATCTGGTCAGCACGATCGTTTTGCTTGTTTCACTGGTCCTGATCAAGAAGAAGATCTGCGGCGTGATCCAAACACTGGTTGGTTCGGGGTTATTGAGTTTGGCGCTGCATTTTTTTATAAAATAATATGGTTGAAAAGTAATTAAAGGATTCCTGACTGTTTGCAGTCAGGAATTTTCTTTTAAAATAATATTTTAATGTTAAGAATTGTTTTTCTTGTTTTTTAATAATTCATTTAATATAATTAAAGAAAAATGACGGATAAGAATACGGGAGAGCTTAATATGATCAGTGCCGGGCAGAAAGTAAACAAGCTGATGCAGGACTTTTTTACTGCTTATTTTAATGAACGCGATTATAAAGCTGCCGCAGGCTTTCTGCGTGAAGACATCAGATGGATAGGTCTGGGGGCAGTCTGCAGTGCCAGAGATCGCAGTGAGGCTGTAAAATTTTTGCAGGCTGAAATTGCAGCTGCACCATATGCGGTTTTCTTTGAATATGAAAATGTTCAAAATACGATGCTGTCTGAAACGGCGGCAGTATTTCTTTGTGATCTGCTGCTCAAAAAAAATAAAGATGGGTATGACAGTGACATAAGCATACGTGTAATGGCAGCCTGCAATTGCTGTGATTCTGTATGGAAAATTGCGGCGCTGCATGTTTCACAGGCAAATATGGGACCGGAGACAGGTGATTTTTTCCCGGCAGCGTTCAGTATGGAAAAGGTTGCCGAGGTCGAAAGCAGCATTAACAGGCAAATGCTGGGTCTGCTTAACCGCAGTATACCAGTGGTATTTTAGGCGGTTATGTTGCGCCAGGTTTTCCTTTGTATTATGTTAATGAAAGAATGCTTGCTTATCTTGGCTATACTTATGAGGAATTTGTAGCAGATACCAAAGGTCTGGTTATGAACGGCATCCATCCTGATGATTTGGAACGGGTGGAGCAGATTGCCAGCCGGGCGATGGAGCAGGATAGTGAGTATGAAGTTAAGTACCGGATGAAAAAGAAAGACGGCAGTTATATCTGGGTCAGTGATGTTGGGAAAAAGGTTCTGGCGTGAACGGAAATGCTGCCTGCATCAGTGTGATCAGGGATATTTCTGGTGAGATAGAAGCAAAACAAAAGCTTTTCGAGGAAAGCGTTGAGAACAGGCAGCAGAAGAATATCCTGCAGATATTATCGATACTATGCCCAGCGGCCTGCTGCAATGCACTTTGACAGGATCCCCAAAGCTTTGATGGTCAACAGGACCGGGGCTAATATTTTAGGGTTCGAGAATGAGCATGAGTTTTTTCTGCGGAGGGATGTTTGTGATAATATTCTTCGCTGTATCCATCCGGAAGATAGAACAAAGGTTTTAGAGGAACTTTTCAGTATTGCAGAGGAAGGGATCGTCAAGAATTCAAGCCACCGTATCAAAACTGCAGCAGGCGAGGAAAGATGGGTACGGTCTGCTGCCTGCGTTATTCAAAATCAGCAGGGGGAAAAAATCTATCAGATAATTTTCCATGATGTTACCGAAATCCTGCAGCTGCGCCGCAAAAACCAGCAGTGGGATCTGATGGAGCGCAGCGCGTTATATACGGCTATCACATCAGCTTATCCGATGATCATTTTCGGAAATCTTACACGGAATACCTGCAGTGTTTTAGATCAGGAGGGACAGAGCCTGCATTCTCTGGATTGCGGCAGCTATGATGCTATGGTCAATGGAGTGTTGGGTTCGGTAGCACCTGAGTATAGAGATGAGTTTACCAGTAAATTTGCCCGTCAGAACCAACTGGCAGAGTATGAACGAGGTGCTCACGAAACTTATATGGAGCATCGCCAGCTTTTGGATGATGGACAGTATCATTGGGTCTCAGCACATAAAATCAAGGTGGAAAATCCCGTTAATGATGATATTCTTACAGTTTCGCTGATTCGCTGCATTGACGAGCAAAAGGACAATGAGGCGGAAAAAAATCAGATTTTGCGTACTGCTTTAGGTGCGGCAGAGGCTGCAAACAATGCTAAAACGGAATTTTTATCGCGGATGAGCCATGAGATACGTACGCCGATGAATGCCATTATCGGTATGACAGCTATAGCATTGTCTGCATTGGATAATAAAGAGCGTATCAGCGATTGTCTGGCGAAGATCGGTATTTCGGCAAGGTTTTTACTGAGCCTGATCAACGAATTTTAGATATGTCGCGTATCGAAAGCGGACGAATGAGTTTGGCACATGAAAAATTTGATTTTGAAGAAATGATTTACGGTCTGAACTCTCTTTTTTATCCGCAGGCAGAAGAGAAGGGCTTGAAATTTAATACTGTTATCGAAGGGATGACAGAAGAGCTTTATATCGGTGATTCATTACGTTTGCGTCAGATTTTATTAAATATTTTATCTAATGCCTTAAAATTTACTCCGGAAGGCGGCAGAATCCAGTTTACGATCAGGCAGATGAGCCGGGGTGATAAGGATGCCTGGCTGAGATTTACCGTAAGCGATACAGGTATTGGCATGAGCAAGGTTTTTCAAAAGCATCTTTTTGAATCTTTTGAACAGGAAAATCCCAATATTTCTATCAAATACGGCGGTACTGGTCTGGGATTGGCTATTTGCAAGAATCTGGTAACTCTGATGGGCGGTTCGATAAATGTGCACAGTATCGAAGGTGTTGGCAGTGAGTTCTGCGTCGATGTAAAGTTAGGCCTAACGGAAGAAAGCTATCGACGTAAAAATCTTGATCTTCTAAAGTTCAGGGATTTGAAAACGCTGATAGTTGACGATGACATTGTGACTTGTGAACATGCCAGCCTGATTATGAGTGATTTGGGGGTACAGGCAGAATATGTGACTTCGGGAGCTTTGGCAGTACTGGAAATCGAAAAAGGCATCAGGGAAATGAACCCTTATGATATTGTGCTGGTAGATCTGAAAATGCCGGATATGAACGGAATTCAGACAACGAAAGCTATAAGACGGCTGGTTGGAGCTGAGACATTAGTAGTCGTTATGACAGCATATGAATGGAAGGAGCTTGAAGCAGATGCAAGGCATGCAGGTGTGGACTTTTTTATCACCAAGCCGCTGTTCCGTTCCGAGCTGGTAGATTTGTTTGAAAAGATCAATGATTTCAGTGAAGCAGTATATGAGCCGGAAGCAGCAAAAGGAGAAGTACAGTTTGCTGGAGAACGGATTTTACTGGTAGAAGATAATGAGCTGAATCTGGAAGTTGCGGCAAGTCTGCTGGAAATGAAGGGACTGACGATAGAAAGTGCCTGCAATGGTCTGCAGGCACTAGAAAAATTCTGTTCAACTCCTGTTGGGTACTATGATGCTGTTTTGATGGATATCAGGATGCCTGTTATGGATGGGCTGGAAGCAGCACGTAATATCAGGTTGTTTGATAAAAGTGATGCGCAGACGATCCCTATTATTGCTATGACGGCTAATGCGTTTGATGAGGATGTGGAAAAATCACACGCAGCGGGTATGAACGCACATTTGGCAAAGCCGATTGACCCGGAAAAGCTGTTCGCAGTTTTGCAGGAATTTATTTAAGGTGATTGATAGTAAGCTGAATAAAAAGGTATGGGCATGCCCATACCTTTTTATTCTTGACCTGTTTTTGTAACATCTGTAGCGAAATAGTAAATGGTTAAACGTAAAGAATAAATAGTATTTGCGTTTATTAGCATTTTTGTTTAGAATTATTAGAAATGTGTATTAGGGGAAAGAGGTTGCTGCTGATGAAAATTATTGATTTATTAAAAAACGAAAAGGTGTGCATTTCCTGCGAGCTGTTTCCACCTAAAGCAGGTACAGAGCTGCAGAATGCTTTGAATATAGTCAGTGATATTGCCGAGGTGGGTCCGCATTTTATGAGTGTTACGTATGGGGCCGGCGGTACATCTGTGGGTCAGACGGTGGCTATTGCCCGGGCAATAGAAGCCAGCGGACGCCCAGCGCTGGCGCATCTGACCTGTATCGATGCTGATGAAGCCAAGATCGACGGTGTTTTGTCACAGATGCGGGCTGCTGGCGTCCAGAATGTTTTGGCTCTGCGCGGAGATGCGGTGAATGGCAATGACGGGGATTTTGCCCATGCCAGTGATTTGATGGGGAAAATCAAAAAAGCCGGTGATTTTTGTGTCGGCGGGGCCTGTTATCCGGAAGGACATCCGGAAGCCGGCTCTCTGGATCGTGATATTGTCAATACCAGACGGAAAATCGACAGTGGCTGCGACTTTTTAGTGACGCAGATGGTGTTTGACAATAATATTATTTACAATTATATGTACAGACTGCTGCGGCATGGTATTGATGTGCCGGTCGTGGCGGGTATTATGCCGGTGACAAATGCCAAACAGATCAACCGGATCTGTGAATTGAGCGGGACCAAACTGCCTGCGAATTACCGCGCTATCGTCGAGAAATTTGCAGATGATCCCGAAGCGTTAAAACAGGCGGGTATTGCTTATGCTACGGGGCAGATTGTTGATTTGATCGCTAACGGACTGAAAAATATTCATGTTTATACGATGAACCGGCCGGAAATCATCGGCGGGATCATGAAAAATCTGTCGGAGATCGTAAAATGAAGTATGACAGAGCTGAAGCCGTGAGGTATATGGGCGCGAAAAAAGATGATAATGAGGCGGCTGTTTTGGCTGATCTGGCTTATTTGCAGCTGCGGAACGAAGTGCGTCCCAGAAGCTGCTGGCAGATTTTTGCGTGCCGTGTAGATGATGCAGGCGTGACCTTAGTAGATAATGGCATGCGTTTTGAAAGCAAAAATTTGGCAGGACATTTGCAGGGCTGTCAAAAAGCGGCTGTTTTGGCTGCTACTTTAGGCAGTAATGCCGATACTGTTTTGAGGCGTCTGGCATTGACTAACGTAGCACAGGCAGCAGCTGCTCAGGCTGTATGCGCGGCTCTGATCGAAAGTTATTGTGATGAAACCGAAGCCGAGATAGCGGCTGCAGCAGGGCTGCACTTGAAACCGCGTTTTTCACCGGGGTATGGCGACTGGCGGCTGGAGATCAGCGTCAGCTGCTTATGCTGATGGATTGTACAAAACGAATCGGTCTGACTTTGACCGATGGTTATATGCTGACTCCTATAAAATCAGTGACGGCTGTGATAGGATTGACTGAAGATACCGTCTGCAATACCAGTAAATGTGCGGCGTGCGTTAATCGAGCGTGCGAATTTAGAAAGGAATGAAAGCATGGGTTTCAGGGATTTATTAGGTAAAGAATTATTATTTTTTGACGGCGCTACCGGGACGATGCTGCAGGCATTGGGGCTGCAGCCGGGAGAGCTGCCGGAGCTGTGGAATTTTACTCATGCGGCTGAAGTGCAGTCTGTACATGAAGCGTATTTGAATAACGGTTCGAATATCATAAAAAGCAATACCTTCGGGGCGAACCGTCTTAAATTTAAAGGGATGGATATCACCGTTGATGAAGTTGTGGGGGCTGCTTTAAAAATAGGCAAAGCTGCCTGTGCCGGACGTACAAAAGCGTTTGTGGCACTGAATCTCGGCCCTACCGGAAAATTACTGGCGCCTTATGGTGATCTTCCGTTTGAGGAAGCTGTGGATATTTATGGTGAAATGGTACGCAGCGGTGCCAGACACGGAGCTGATCTGATCCTGATCGAGACGATGAGCGATACTTATGAGATCAAAGCCGCGCTTTTGGCGGCAAAAGAAAACTGTGATCTGCCGGTGATCGTTACGTTGACGTTTGATGAAGATGGTAAGCTGTTGACCGGTGCTGACGTTTTGAGCGCGGTAGCAATGGTGGAGGGGCTGGGGGCAGATGCTGTAGGGTTTAACTGCGGCTTGGGACCGAAACAAATGCGCAGGCTGCTGCCGCAGCTAATAGAATCATGCTCGCTGCCGATCGTTTTGAATCCTAATGCCGGGCTGCCCGTACAGCGTGACGGTAAAACTGTTTTTGACGTTGCCGCAGATGAATTTGCAGCGATGATGCAGGAAATGATACCACTGGGTATTTCTGTCGCCGGAGGCTGTTGCGGTACTACTCCGGAACATATTAAAGCTCTGATCGAAAAGTGCTATGGTATGCAGCCGGGAGGACGCCGCAGCTGTGATCTGACTGTGGTTTCTTCTTATGGCAAAGCTGTCGTTATCGGCGGGGAGCCTGTGATCATAGGCGAGCGCATCAATCCTACAGGTAAGCCGCGTTTAAAACAGGCTATTTTAGACGCAGATCTGGATTATATTTGCCGGCTGGGGTTGGAGCAGCTTGAAAATGACGCCCATATCCTGGATGTCAATGTAGGTGTGCCGGGTATCAACGAAGCTGCCGCTGCAGAGAAAACAGTTCTGGCTTTGCAGGCCGTCACTTCGGCACCGCTGCAGATCGATACTTCAGATTATGAGACTATGGAGCGGGCTCTGCGTTTATATAATGGCAAACCGCTGTTAAATTCTGTCAGCGGTAAAGATGAATCGCTGGCAAAGGTACTGCCGCTGGTAAAAAAATACGGGGCTGTTGTGGTTGGCCTGGCGTTAGATGATGACGGCATTCCTGCAACAGCTGCAGGCAGGTTGGCCGTTGCGGAGAAAATAATCGCACGCGCCGCTGAATGCGGTATCGAAAAACGTAACATTATTATTGATCCGCTGGCGCTGACGATAAGTACGGGACCTGACAACGCTGCTGTTGACTTGGAAGTGATCCGTAAATTGACAGAGCAGAAGATCAAAACGATTATGGGCGTTTCGAATATTTCTTTCGGACTGCCGTCACGTGATGCTGTCAACAGTACATTTTTCACTCTGGCAATGGAGGCGGGGCTTTCCTGCGCTATTATCAATCCGCAGAGTAAAGCGATGCTGGATGCTTACTATGCGTATAGAGCTTTAAAAGGATTGGACGGAGGCTGCAAGGCATATGTGAAGCGTTTTGCTGATTCCGTAAATAAAGTTCCGACAGCTGCTGTCAGTGAATATACACTGCACGATGCGATCATTAAAGGCTTACAGGAACAGAGCCGTCTGGCTGTGACCCGGTTGCTGGAAACAGAAAAACCACTGGATATTATCAATACTCAGATGATACCGGCTTTAGATTTTGTTGGAAATGGTTTTGAGAAAAAAAATCTGTTTCTGCCGCAGCTTTTGATGAGCGCCGATGCCGCGAAGGCAGCTTTTGAGGTGATCCGCGACAGGATGGCTGACGGCGGCGCTGTGGAAAAAGGTACTGCTGTTGTTATTGCTACGGTTAAGGGTGACATCCATGATATCGGTAAAAATATAGTTAAGGTACTGCTGGAAAATTATGGTTATAACGTTATCGACCTTGGTAAGGATGTAGCTGTAGAAGCAATAGTGAAAGCTGTATTGGAGCACAAGGCTCATGTTGTAGGACTGTCAGCTTTGATGACGACTACAGTAGGTGCAATGGCAGCTACGATCAAGGCTTTGCGTGATGTCTGCAACTGCCGTATAGTTGTGGGTGGTGCTGTTTTGACACAGGACTATGCTGACAGTATCGGCGCCGATCACTACGCGCCTAACGCTGTCAGTGCTGTTGGTTATGTCAACGAAGTTGTAGAAAAATGATTTGCTGACAGGCCTTTGCAGCGGGGGACAGCTGCAAGAACGGCTGTTAAGGGCAGATATACAAAAAAATATGCAAAGTATATTGTATACAAAAACGCGCGGCGAGAAAATCTCTGATGTCACTGTACACGAGAGGTGGACTTGTCGTGTTTTTGTTTTCGGGAAAGTTCTTTTTGTGAGGACAAAACAGTGAAAAAGCAACGCTTTGCAGCAACATTATTCTTACAAAAATGTTAAAATACGAAAAACGCTGTTTGAAAACTGTAAAGAAATTGTGAAGAAATAGTAATATTGTCACATCCGTGCTTTGATGTTATAATCATTTACAGTTAAGGGGAAAAAGCTGTGCAAACAGTAAAGAAGGGACAGATTACATTGAAAATGAAAAAAATATTATCAGCGCTGTTGGCTTCAGCAGTAGCAATGAGCTTAGTAGCAGGCTGCGGCGGCGAGAAAAAGGAAGATGCTAAAGCATCCGACGTGATCAAAGTCGGCGTTTTCCTGCCATTGACTGGTGATAATGCTGCCGGAGGCGAACTGGAACTCCGCGGTATCAAGCTTGCCAACAAACTGCATCCTGAAGTTTTAGGCAAAAAGATCGAGCTTGTTGTAGCTGATAACAAATCTGATAAAGCTGAAGCTGCTTCTGTTGCAGCCCGCCTTATCGAAAAAGATAAAGTAAGCGTTATCGTAGGTTCTTATGGTTCTTCGCTGTCTATGGCGGCAGGTAATATCGTAAAAGACAGTAAAGTTCCGGCTGTTGGTACCAGCTGCACTAATCCGCAGGTAACTGCTAATAATGACTATTATTTCCGTGCCTGCTTTATTGATCCGTTCCAGGGTACCGTTATGGCTAACTATGCATTCAAACAAGGTGCTAAAAAAGTTGCCATCGTGCAGGAAGTTTCCAATGACTATGCAGTTGGTCTGGCAAAATTCTTCAAAGAAGCTTTCATAAAATTGACCGGTGATGAAAACAGCATTGTTGAGATCGCAAACTATCAAACAGGCGATAAAGATTTCAGTGCTATTCTTACCAATATCAAAGCTAAAAATCCTGATGCGATTTTCGCACCCGGTAACTTTACCGAATCTGCACTGCTTGTAAAACAAGCCCGTCAGCTTGGCATCGAAGCTCCCTTTATGGGCGGCGATACCTGGGAAACTCAGGAATTCATCGATGTTGGCGGCAAAGATGTTGAAGGCGTAGCTCTTTCTACTGCGTTTGACCGTGAAAAAGCAACTACTCCGGAAGCTAAAAAATTCCTGGATGAATACGTAAAAGAGTATAAAGGCGAGCCTTCCGCATTGACTGCAATGGCTTATGATGCTTATCTGATCGCTATCGACGGCATCAAACGCGCAGGTTCTACTGATACCGTTAAGATTCGTGACGCTATCGCAGCAACTAAAGATCTAGAATGTGTAACCGGTATGACTACTCTTGATAAAAACGGCGATCCTATTAAAGGCGCTGTGATCAAAACTGTTAAAGACGGCAAATTTACATTCTTGGATTTTGTAGAAGCTAAATAATTCATTGGTTCTTTCATAACCCTTTTGCTTTATGTTAGTGCTCCCTTCTCCTTAAGGGAAGGGAGCAATTCTTTTGTGTCATGAGGTGTTTTTCATGGAATTTTTCCAAGCGATTGCGAATATGTCCGGTGACAGTCTTGCGCAGCATTTGGCTAACGGCATATCTCTCGGCAGTCTTTATGCCCTGATCGCCATCGGTTATACGATGGTCTATGGCATTTTATTGATGATAAACTTTGCACACGGCGATATCGTTATGATGGCATGTTATTTTGCCTTTTTCGGTATTACCGTTTTTCACATTCCCTGGTATATTACTTTTGTCGGAGTCATTATTGCTACGGCAATTTTAGGTGTAGTGATTGAACGGACGTA
>ERZ860009.492-NODE-492-length-17713-cov-1.597463_pt1 | contig 17713 bp, 16 predicted proteins | sample MGYA00510114_ERZ860009 | MGnify/ENA primary metagenome ERZ860009 (study PRJEB30046, sample SAMN00715177) | human gut metagenome | study: EMG produced TPA metagenomics assembly of the A metagenome-wide association study of gut microbiota in type 2... | reverse complement strand
CTTTTCTTATGTGGGAGGAAGTATTTTACAAACAGAAACTCAAGGGAGTGCAACAGAAAGTAACAGTTCGCATAAACATACGATTTATGCCGATTTCGGATTACAGTATACCTATAAGCTGGATCATTACCGTTCGGCGGTAGCAGGAGTTGTATATGGATATTCTCAAGAATTGATGCAGGATAATGATCATGTGGTGAGCAGTAGCAGTTCCAGCGGAAGCATTGAAGAAAAAGGAAAAAAGTATCGCACTTGTTTGCCGCAGTTTATCGGATTCGGAGCGTCTTACACTACGTTGCGCTGGATGGCTTCCATCGACTATAAGTTTGTTGACTGGAGCCGGCTGGAGTCTTCGCATTCCAGTATAAGTTTTCGTAATCAACATCGTTTGATGTTGGGAGGCAGCTATACATTGGGGAACCCTTATAGTAAACCGGTACGTTTATTGCTTGGAGCAGGTATGGGAAATTCATATATTTCAGTGCATGATAAGACGACAACGAATTATTATCTGAGTACCGGACTTAATTTTGAGTTTCGTAGCCGCAGTACGCTTTCTTTAGGAGTGAAATATACAGATCAACTGAAGGTGACTTCGGGGAGATTTAAAGAGCAGAAACTTTCTTTTTTTCTGAATCTGACTTTCTCGGAAAAGACTTATAAGGCAAAATTGAAGTAACTGGCGGGGTGCTTTCTTTATCTGGCGGGTAGGGAGAGCATTTATAATATAGAAAAGGGTACCCTCAGCGGTACCCTTTTCTATTATTTATTGTCTTTCGGTGTCACTACATAGTCTTCTTTTATAAACTCATCATAAACCCGTTTAGGATGATCGAATGCTGCGGTTCCATTCCTCTGTTCGTTGAAGTTTTCCCGGCGGAATTGTTTCAGCTTCAGGTTATCTTCGGCATATTCTCTTAACTTCTTATGTTCACGTCCATAGAGTGAACTTTCAGTAACATCAGAATCAAGCAGGCTTTCTTTAGGAGTAATAGTGGGCAGGAGCACTTGTTCCAATAGTCCACGATAGGCACCGTTATATTCGCACCAGACAAGATCGTTGGCAACGAATATACGATAGAAGTACTTTGACCATGCGGTTTTAATTTCGATGGATTGAGCGTAAATCTCAATCGTTGCTTCTGAACCATACGCTTGGTCACGGATCACGACGGTCGTCCGACCGCTGATTTCTTCCTTCACGGAAGTTTGCCATTTGTCGGAATGCAGGATTTCCTCAATGAGTTCCGGCAACTTTTCTTTAATGTTTCAAACTGTATTCTCATGGTGCTTGCCTGCGGGCAGGACTTTTTTTGAATTTCCTACTTAAAACAATTAAGCTAGCCTAAAGTTACATAGATTGAAGCAAAAAAACAAGATTTTGTTTGAATATTTACTATTTTTGCCAAACTATCTGCCTTTTTCGTTTGTTTTTATTATAATTATGCAACAAATAGCAAAAAAACAAGTTTATGCAGAATAAAGCCCGGAAGAATTATATTATTTATGTACTTATGCTCCTTCTGTTTGGAGGGTTGATTTATGTTGCTATTGAAGAGGGCGACAGGTTTTCACATCATGCTGCGAACACGTTAAACACGGTACAAGATGGGCCTTTTGCCATGTTTCTACAATTTATGCAAGATAATCTGCATCATCCGCTGACGACGTTACTTATTCAGATTATTGCCGTATTGTTGATGGTACGTCTTTTCGGTTATTTGTTTAGTCTTATCGGGCAACCGGGAGTGATTGGAGAAATCGTAGCAGGTATTGTCTTGGGGCCTTCTGTTTTGGGACTTTTTTTCCCGGAAGCTTTTCATTTTCTGTTCCCTGTCCATTCGCTGACCAATCTTGAATTGCTGAGTCAGGTCGGGCTGATCCTTTTATGTTCGTTATCGGTATGGAACTGGACTTTAGTGTGCTGAAAAATAAGATAAATGAAACGCTGGTGATCAGTCATGCCGGTATTTTAGTACCTTTCTTTCTGGGTATCCTGTCTTCTTACTGGATTTACGAAACGTATGCCGCCGATCATACTCCCTTTCTGCCTTTTGCTTTGTTTATAGGCATCTCCATGAGTATTACCGCTTTCCCCGTGCTGGCGCGTATCATTCAGGAACGAAATATGACCAAAACTCCTTTGGGGACTCTTGCGATTGCTTCTGCTGCCAATGATGATGTGACTGCCTGGTGTTTGTTGGCTGTTGTTATTGCTATTTCAAAGGCGGGTAGCTTTGCCAGTGCTCTCTATTCTGTGGGATTGGCTGTAGCGTATATTGCAGTCATGTTTTTGGTTGTGCGTCCGTTTCTGAAAAAGGTGGGAGAGGTGTATGCCAATAAGGAGGCGATCAATAAAACGTTTGTGGCATTTATCCTGCTGATTCTGATCATTTCTTCCTGCCTGACAGAGATTATCGGTATTCATGCTTTGTTCGGAGCGTTTATGGCAGGAGTGGTGATGCCGTCGAATCTGGGTTTCCGAAAAGTGATGATGGAAAAGGTGGAAGACATTTCTTTGGTTTTCTTCCTACCGTTATTCTTTGCTTTCACAGGTTTGCGTACGGAGATAGGTCTGATCAATAGTCCGGAGTTATGGATGGTGTGTTTGCTGCTGGTGACAGTGGCCATAGTCGGTAAGCTCGGTGGCTGTGCCATAGCTGCCCGTCTGGTAGGTGAGTCATGGAAGGATAGTCTGACAGTGGGTACCTTAATGAATACGCGCGGATTGATGGAGTTGGTGGCATTGAATATTGGTTACGAAATGGGAGTTCTTCCCCCGTCTATATTCGTAATTTTGGTCATTATGGCGCTAGTTACAACCTTTATACCACTCCGCTGCTACATTTGGTCGAACGTTTCTTTGTACATCGGGAAGAAAAGTTATCTTTGAAGCGCAAACTTATATTTTGCTTTGGTCGTCCGGAGTCCGGGCGCAGTCTGCTTTCCATTTATGATTTGTTATTCGGGAAGCAGTTGAAGAAAGAACATGTGATTGCAGCGCATTATACAGTGGGTACGGATTTGAATCGTTGGATGCACAGCATTATGAAAGCGAAAGCTTGCTTTACTTAATCAAAGAGCTGTCGAACTGAATATTCAGGTAGACAATCACTATCGGGTGACGGATAAGCTGGTACAGGAAATGATTCATTTTATTCGCAAAGAGCATCCTGATATGTTGCTTTTAGGAGCCGGTAGCCATTACCGTCCCGAAATGCCGGGAACTCCGGGAGCTATTTTATGGCTGACGCTCTTCCGTGATAAGATTGACGACATAATGGAACAGGTGAAATGTCCTGTTGCCGTATTTGTGAATCGTAGTTATCGGGAAGGAGCACTGGTTAGTTTTGTTCTGGGAGGAATGATTGATGTATTCCTGCTTTCGTATCTGAATATAATGTTGCAAAACGGTCATTCGGTGCGCCTTTTCCTTTTTGAAACGGACGATGAAGAGTTTCATCAGTGCATAGATGACTTGTTGGCTCATTATGCTGATCAGATAGTAGTGGTATGGTTTGCAGGAGTGGAAGAATTAGTAACCAAAGAGAAAGATGGATTGCTGGTAATGAGCCATCTTTCCTATACAAAATTATCCGAGGATGAGCTTGTGATGCGGGAATTGTCATCGTTGCTGGTTATTCGTCGGAATAAGAATAAGGGAGAAAAAAATGAAAGGCTTGAAATTGGATGAGCATACAGGTTTAGTACTTGAAGGAGGCGGAATGCGGGGAGTATTCACTTGTGGGGTACTTGACTATTTAATGGATCATGATATTCGTTTTCCTTATGTGATCGGGGTATCGGCAGGAGCCTGTAACGGCTTGTCGTATGCATCCCGTCAGCGTGGTCGTGCCAAGTTCAGTAATATTGACCTGCTGGAGAAATACAATTATATCGGCCTGAAGCATCTGCTCAGGAAGCGTAACATTCTCGACTTTGATTTACTTTTCAACGAATTTCCCGAACATATTCTTCCTTATGATTATGATACATACTTTGCTTCTCCCGAACGTTTCGTGATGGTAACCACGAATTGTATGACAGGAGAAGCTAACTATTTTGAAGAGAAACGGGATAAAAGCCGTGTGATTGATATTGTCCGGGCGTCCAGTAGCCTGCCTTTTGTTTGTCCTGTCACTTACGTGGATGATGTTCCGATGCTTGATGGAGGAATTGTTGATTCTATTCCCTTGCAGAGAGCTATTGCGGACGGTTACACCCGTAATGTGGTTGTACTTACCCGTAATCGCGGTTACCGGAAAGACACGAAAGATATCCGTATTCCATCCTTTGTCTACCGGAAATATCCGAAGTTGCGCAAGGCATTGAGTCGTCGGTGTGCAGTCTACAATAAACAGCTGGAAATGGTGGAACGATGGAAGATGAAGGGAAGATTGTCGTCATCCGTCCGCAGAAACCGGTAATGGTGGACCGGATTGAACGGGATGTACAGAAACTGACAGAATTTTATGAGGAAGGATACGACTGTGCAAGAAACCTGTTCGAATTTTAAGTAAATAATAAATGACCTGTTTTGTTGATAGTCTGCATGAAGAATGCGGACTATATCTGTGATATTTATATATTTCTGTATAATATTTCTACAAATACTCTTCTTTTTCTTCAATTAATCCGATTTTAAGTCATTATTAATTCGTTTTTGTGGTATTTATTAAGGGATGCCCCTTTACTTTGCTGAAAAATATTTTTGGGCAGACTTAATAACATAACATGAAAAATAAAAGAATAACATGGTAAAAAGGTTTGATTGGTTGTTGGTGTGTTTATTGTTTTCAATAGGGGTGATGGCACAATCCGGCGGGAAACAGTATAATTCTTACAAGGGATTGGTCATGGCAGGTTATCAGGGGTGGTTCAACACCCCTGGTGACGGCTCGGGCCGTGGTTGGCATCATTATAATGGACGTAATGGTTTTCGTCCGGGGTCATGCTCGGTAGACCTTTGGCCTGAAGTGTCGGAGTATAAGAACTCTATAAGACTGAGTTTTCCTTTGCTGATGGTAAACCAGCTTATGTTTTTTCTTCTCATGATGAATCTACGGTAGATGTACATTTTAAATGGATGCAGGAGTATGGACTGGACGGAGTATTTATGCAGCGTTTTATCACGGAAATACGGAACGAAAGCGGATTGAAACATTTTAATAAGGTGTTGAATTCAGCGATGAAATCTGCCAATAAATACGAACGGGCTATCTGTGTGATGTACGACCTGAGCGGCATGCAACCGGGAGAAGAACAGTTGTTGCTGAAAGACATAGCAGAAATAGCAGAGCGCTATTCTTTAAAAGACCATGCAAAGAACCCCTCTTATCTGTATCACAACGGTAAACCGCTGGTTACGGTTTGGGGAGTCGGATTTAATGATAATCGTCGCTATGGACTGAAAGAAGCCGCTCATATTATTGACGGCTTGAAGTCACAGGGATTCAGTGTGATGCTTGGAGTACCTACGCAGTGGCGGACACTGAATGGGGACACAGAATCAGATCCCCGTCTGCATGAGCTTATCCGGAAATGTGATATCATGATGCCTTGGTTTGTAGGGCGTTATAATGAAACGACTTATCCCAAGTATCAGAAACTGGTGGAAGAAGATATTCAGTGGGCAAAGAAGAATCAGGTAGATTATGCTCCACTGGTTTTCCCCGGTTTCTCATGGGGAAATCTGAAGGGGAAAGATCATAATTCGTTTATTCCCCGCAATAAAGGTTCTTTCCTTTGGACACAATTGATGGGAGCCATTCGGGCGGGTGCTGAAATGATCTACGTGGCTATGTTTGATGAAATAGATGAAGGGACGGCCATCTTTAAATGTGCAAAGAAGGTGCCCGTAGGTAAAAGTACATTTGTGCCCCTTGAAGAAGGCGTGGAAAGCGATCATTATTTGAAATTGGTGGGAGAAGCCACAAAGATTTTAAGAAAGGGAAAGCTGTGGTATTTAGTACAAAGCTGGATACGAAAAGTCCGAACCCTTTTATCCGGCATATGTATACCGCTGACCCGTCAGCGCATGTCTGGAAAGATGGCAGATTGTATGTGTACGCTTCTCATGACATTGCTCCTCCGCGTGGATGTGACTTGATGGACCGCTATCATGTATTCTCGACTGATGATATGATTAACTGGACGGATCATGGAGAAATCCTGAGTTCCGACCAGGTGCCGTGGGGACGGAAAGAAGGAGGTTTTATGTGGGCTCCGGATTGTGCTTACAGAAACGGCACCTACTATTTCTACTTCCCTCATCCCAGCGAAACAGACTGGAATGATAGCTGGAAGATCGGTGTAGCTACCAGTGACAAGCCTGCGGAAGGATTCAAAGTACAGGGATATATTGAGGGAATGGACCCGATGATCGATCCTTGTGTATTTGTGGACGATGACGGACAGGCCTATATCTACAATGGTGGCGGTGGTACCTGCAAAGGTGGCAAACTGAAAGATAATATGATAGAACTGGATGGGCCCATGCGGACTATGGAGGGACTCTCAGACTTCCACGAAGCGACCTGGATACATAAGTATAATGGAAAATATTATTTGTCTTATTCTGATAATCATGACGACGGAGAAAAGCATAACCGGATGTGTTATGCCATCAGTGACTCGCCTTTGGGACCTTGGGAATACAAGGGAATTTACATGGAACCCACCGATAGTTATACCAACCACGGCTCTATTGTCGAGTTCAAGGGACAATGGTATTCTTTCTATCACAACAGTGCATTGTCCGGTCATGATTGGCTGCGCTCTATCTGTGTGGACAAACTGTACTACAATCCGGATGGCACTATAAAAATGGTGAAACAAACTAAATAACAGATACATCAATACACAGGCAATTGATAAATAGAATTCTTATAATAGTTGAAAAAAGAACGTAGCATGAAAAACAAAATGAAATGGATATTGGCAGTAGGGCTATTGTCATGTTCAGTAGCAATGGCACAGCAACAGAGTGATATATTATCGGTATCTGCTTCTGCAAATGCAGAAAATGCAGCTTTAGCCTTTGACAGGAATGTAAAAACGATGTGGACAATCCCTTCTCAGGCACTAAAGGCTGAACAATGGCTGATGTTTACCATTCAGCAGCCCGGAGATGTCTGTGAACTGGACCTTCAGATGCAGGGCATCAATAAGAATGAACTGAAAGAAGTACTGGATATCTTTGTCACTTATGACCCCATGAATCTGGGAACTCCCGTGAACTACCGGATCGAAGGGAACGACAAACAGATGAAAGTCAAATTCACTCCTAAATACGGTGCACACGTCAAGCTGAATTTTAAGCCGGCAAAGCTGGATAAACCTTTCTCTCTGAAAGAAATTTCAGTTCTTGTGGCAGAAAAGGTCTTGACGGACAGTCAGGGAAAAGTAACCGACCGCCGTATATGGACGCGTCACTGCCGGTAGAAGAACGGGTGGAAAGTTTGCTGGCAGTGATGACGCCGGAGGATAAAATGGAACTGATCCGTGAAGGATGGGGTATTCCCGGTATTCCTCATTTGTACGTGCCTCCTATCACAAAGGTAGAAGCGGTGCATGGTTTCTCTTATGGTAGCGGTGCTACTATCTTCCCTCAGGCTTTGGCGATGGGAGCTACTTGGAACAGGAAGCTGACAGAAGAAGTGGCTATGGTGATTGGAGACGAGACAGTGGCTGCCAATACCAAACAGGCATGGTCGCCGGTGTTGGACGTTGCGCAGGATGCACGTTGGGGGCGCTGTGAAGAAACTTTCGGAGAAGACCCTGTATTGGTGTCACAAATAGGAGGTGCATGGATCAAAGGATACCAGTCCAGAGGATTGTTTACTACTCCCAAGATTTCGGTGGACATGGTGCCCCGTTGGGCGGACGTGATTCACATGATATAGGCTTGTCCGAACGTGAAATGCGCGAGATTCATCTGGTTCCGTTCCGGCATGCGATCCGTAATTATGACTGCCAGTCTTTGATGATGGCCTATTCCGATTATATGGGAGTTCCGGTTGCCAAGAGCAAAGAACTGCTGCAACAGATATTGCGTCAGGAATGGGGATTCAATGGATTCATCGTCAGTGACTGTGGTGCTATCGGGAATCTGACAGCTCGTAAACATTACACGGCAAAAGATAAGATTGAAGCTGCCAATCAGGCATTGGCTGCCGGTATTGCAACTAATTGCGGTGATACTTACAATAATAAAGAAGTGATTCAGGCGGCAAAAGACGGTCGTATCAATATGGAAGATCTGGACAATGTATGCCGTACGATGCTGAGTACGATGTTCCGTAACGAGCTTTTTGAAAAGAACCCTTGCAAACCACTGGACTGGAAGAAAATATATCCGGGATGGAACTCGGACAGCCATAAGGAAATGGCACGTCAGGCGGCACGCGAATCAATTGTAATGCTGGAAAACAAAGAGAATCTTCTTCCTTTGTCAAAGACACTGCGTACGATTGCGGTACTGGGTCCCGGTGCAGATGATCTTCAACCGGGCGATTATACGCCGAAGCTGTTGCCGGGACAATTGAAATCAGTTCTGACCGGTATCAAAGGCGCAGTGGGCAAGCAGACCAAAGTTCTTTATGAACAGGGATGTGACTTTACCAATCCGGACGAAACCAATATTCCGAAAGCTGTGAAGGCAGCTTCCCTATCAGATGTCGTGATTATGGTACTGGGTGACTGCTCTACCAGTGAAGCGACCAATGATGTCCGTAAGACATGTGGAGAAAATAATGACTGGGCGACTTTAATCCTTCCGGGCAAACAGCAGGAATTGCTGGAAGCAGTCTGTGCAACCGGAAAGCCGGTGATACTGATTCTTCAGGCAGGCCGTCCTTATGATATTCTGAAAGCATCCGAAATGTGCAAGGCTATCTTGGTAAACTGGTTGCCGGGACAAGAAGGTGGTCCGGCTATGGCAGATGTACTGTTTGGTGATTACAATCCTGCCGGTCGCCTGCCGATGACATTCCCGCGTCACGTAGGACAACTTCCTTTGTATTATAACTTCAAGACTTCAGGACGCCGTTACGAATATGTAGATATGGAATATTATCCTCTTTACCGTTTCGGATTCGGACTTAGCTACACTTCATTCGAATATTCTAATCTGAAGATACAGGAAAAGGCGAATGGCAATGTGGAAGTTCAGGCTACAGTGAAGAACGTAGGAAGCCGTGCGGGTGATGAAGTCGCTCAGCTATATGTGACGGATATGTATGCCAGTGTGAAAACCCGTGTTATGGAATTGAAAGACTTTGCCCGTATTCATTTGCAGCCGGGAGAATCGAAGACTGTTTCGTTTGAAATGACTCCGTATGATATTTCATTGCTCAATGACCGGATGGACAGAGTCGTGGAAAAAGGAGAGTTCAAAATCATGGTAGGCGGAATGAGTCCCGATTACGAGCTAAAAATGAGATCAAACATAGTGTAGGCTATAGTGATAACAAGAAAGGTGTCATGGGAATGCTTAATTATACACATGAGTTTGGTGCCAATTTCGATCTTACTGTGTCCAAGATAGAAGAGAACCTTGTCAAGAACCAAAAGACAGTGTGGGTGAGTGTGAAAAATACAGGTACGTTGATGGATATCGGTAAGGTGGAAATGTTTGTGGATGGTAAGAAGGTGGGAGATGCCATTCATTATGAACTGGGAGCGGGCGAAGAAAAACTGATTCCGTTCAAGCTGGCAAAAGAGAATAAGCAGCCTGTAGCGTTTACGACCAAATACAAGATGGTATCTATGTAATACTAATTTGTTTCCCTAACTTTTAATACAATGAAACGACTTCTTTTCATATCATGGATATTCTTGTTGTCCGTAAGCTTTGGGCTGACAAAGATGAAAGCCGATGTACGGATGCCGCTGATCTTCGGTGATCACATGGTGTTGCAGCAAGACACAAAGATTGCCATCTTTGGATGGGCTGATGCCGGAGAAACCGTAGAGGTAGTCTTTGCCGGACAGAAAGTGAAAACGACTGCTGACACTGACGGAACATGGAGAGTGAACCTGAAACCGATAAAAACAAAGAAAGAAGGGCAGACTCTGACGATTGCCGGTAAGAACAAACTTGTCTACTTGGATGTGTTGGTAGGCGATGTATGGGTTGCTTCCGGACAATCGAATATGGAATGGGGAATGAAGGTAAGAAAAGAATATGCTGACGATATAGCCGCTTCGGAAGATCCTTTGCTGCGTTTGTTCTTTGTTCCCAAGAATACGTCGTTAGAGCCATTGACCGATATTGAAGTTCCTCAGGGAACATCTAACCCCGAACGGGCTGCCAGATGGGTGCTTTGTACACCGGAGATGTTGGCTAAGATCAATGGACAGGGCTTTTCGGCAACAGCTTATTACTTTGCACGTGATATGCGTGCTGCAAACGGACGCCCGTTGGGAGTTATCCAGTCCGCATGGGGAGGTACGCGTCAGAAGCCTGGACCAGCCTTTCCGGATTGAAACAGGAACCGGCTTTGGCTCACTATGTAGCTGCGTATGAGAAGAATGTGAAAGATAATCCGGAAATACTCGCCACTTATCCACAGAAGCAGAAAGAATTTGATGAAGCGGTAAGGGAATGGGATAAGACCGTAGGAAAAGAATGGAATCAGGCACAAAAAGAATGGGCGATAGCTGTGCAGGCGGCACAAGCAGCTGGAAAGCCGGCTCCTCCCAAACCACAGCCCAGAGTTCCCCGTCCGCCCAATCCGCGTAAACCGAATGGGGGAAATAACGGTCCGTCCAATCTGTTTACGCAATGATTTCTCCTTTAATCCCTTTGAGTATAAAGGGAGTCATCTGGTATCAGGGAGAATTTAACTCCGGCGGCTCTGGAAAAAATATGCTACCCTGTTCTCCCGGATGATTACGGATTGGAGAGAGAAATGGGGAATCGGTGATTTTCCTTTCGTATATGTGCAGCTTCCCAATTTCGAACCGGTAGATCCCGAGCCGTCTGTCGAAGGAAACGGCTGGCGCTGGGTACGGGAAGGACAGCTGAAGGCCTTGAATCTGCCCAACACGGCAATGGCTGTGACAATCGATGTAGGAGATCCTTTCGATTTACATCCGGTAGATAAATACGATGTCGGACACCGGCTGGCTCTTGCTGCCCGGAAACTGGCATACGGAGAGAAAATTGTCGGCATGGGACCTCTTTATAAAAAGATGTCTGTGAAAGGAAATAAGATCATTCTGGAGTTTACCAATCAGGGTAAAAAACTGGTGATGGGAACTTCTCCGTACATTCCGGCAGGAAAACCGCCTCATCCGAAACCGACGAAGCTGACAGGCTTCGGCATTGCAGGAGCGGACCGTAAGTTTGTATGGGCGGATGCGGTGATTGAAGGAAATAAGGTGATTGTGTCCAGCAGTGAAGTGGCTGTACCTGTGGCCGTACGTTACGGATTTTCCAATAGCCCCCGTTGTAACCTGTATAATGAGAAAGGCTTGCCGGCATCTCCTTTCCGCACGGACAGCTGGATAAATGATGGGGGAGAGTACGGGGCTTACCATGTTTGTTATTAAATAGGATAGAAAAATGATCATATGAAAAGGTATAAAAAGATTTTGTTGACAGGTGTGTTGTCAGCCTTGTCTTGTTCGTTCGTTCACGCACAGGAGCTATATAAGAATGAAAATGCGCCTGTGCATGAACGGGTAATGGATTTGATTTCCCGTTTGACGGTGGAAGAGAAGATCAGTTTGCTTCGTGCCACTTCTCCCGGCATTCCCCGTTTGGGTATCGATAAGTACTATCATGGCAATGAAGCATTGCATGGAGTAGTACGTCCCGGACGTTTCACCGTATTTCCACAAGCCATCGGACTGGCAGCTACCTGGAATCCGGAGTTGCAGAAAAGGGTAGCTACAGTAATCTCGGATGAGGCGCGTGCCCGTTGGAACGAGCTGGATCAGGGAAGAGAACAGAAAGAACAATTCAGCGATGTGCTGACTTTCTGGTCGCCTACGTGAACATGGCACGTGACCCGCGTTGGGGACGGACACCGGAAACGTATGGAGAAGACCCTTTCCTGAGTGGAATAATGGGAACAGCCTTTGTGAACGGACTGCAAGGAGATGATCCGCATTACCTGAAAATCGTTTCTACTCCCAAGCATTTTGCCGCCAACAACGAAGAGCATAATCGCTTTGTCTGCAATCCACAGATATCGGAGAAACAATTGCGTGAATATTACTTTCCTGCTTTCGAAATGTGTGTGAAGGAAGGAAAAGCCGCTTCCATCATGTCCGCCTATAATGCGCTGAATGATGTGCCCTGTACGCTGAATCCGTGGCTGCTGCAAAAGGTGTTGCGTCAGGACTGGGGATTTCAGGGATATGTCGTTTCCGATTGTGGCGGACCTGCCTTGCTGGTCAATGCCCATAAATATGTAAAGACGAAGGAGGCGGCCGCCACTTTATCCATCAAGGCGGGACTCGACCTTGAATGCGGTGATGATGTATATGACGGCCCTTTATTGAATGCTTACAAACAATATATGGTATCGGATGCCGATATTGACTCCGCCGCCTGTCATGTGCTGACGGCCCGCATGAAACTGGGACTTTTTGATAGCGGGGAGCGAAATCCGTATACTAAAATCTCTCCGTCAGTGATCGGTTCGAAAGAACATCAGCAGATAGCTCTGGACGCTGCCCGCCAATGTATCGTTTTACTGAAGAATCAGAAAAACAGGCTTCCGCTGAATGCTGACAAACTGAAATCGATCGCAGTAGTCGGCATCAATGCCGGCAAATGTGAATTTGGCGATTACAGCGGCGCTCCGGTAGTAGAACCGGTTTCCATACTACAAGGTATCAGAAACAGGGTGGGCGATCGGGTGAAAGTCGTCTATGCTCCCTGGAAATCGGCTGCCGATGGGCTGGAACTTATTCAGGGAGAGAACTTCCCGGAAGGACTGCAAGCTGAGTATTTTGACAATACCCGCCTCGAAGGTACACCGAGAGTGCGTAAGGAGAGTTGGATCAACTTTGAACCTGCCAATCAGGCTCCCGATCCGTTCCTGCCCAAATCTCCGTTGTCTGTCCGTTGGACGGGAAAGTTGAAACCGACCGTTTCCGGTCGCTATACTTTCAGCTTTACATCCGATGATGGTTGCCGCCTGAGCATTGATAATCAGATGCTGATTGATGCGTGGCAGGCACATGCCGTATCTACGGATTCCGCTTCCATTTATCTCGAAGCGGGAAAAGAATACCAGTTGAAAGCGGAATATTATGATAACCGGGATTATGCCATTGTAAAGTTGCAATGGAAAGTTCCGCAGATAGGCAAGGCAACTCGTCTCGATTTGTACGGAGAAGCCGGAAAAGCGGTTCGCGAATGTGAAACGGTAGTTGCTGTGATGGGTATCAATAAATCGATAGAGCGTGAAGGACAGGACCGGTATGATATTCAGCTTCCGGCAGATCAGAGAGAGTTTCTGCAGGAAATCTATAAAGTGAATCCCAACATAATTGTTGTTCTGGTAGCAGGCAGTTCATTGGCTATTAACTGGATGGACGAGCATATTCCTGCCATTGTGAATGCCTGGTATCCGGGTGAACAGGGAGGAACCGCTGTTGCCGAGGTATTGTTCGGTGATTATAATCCTGCCGGACGTCTGCCGCTCACCTACTACAAGTCTTTGGATGAACTGCCTCCGTTTGATGATTATGATATAACCAAAGGGCGTACTTATAAATATTTCAAAGGAGATGTCCTTTATCCGTTCGGCTACGGACTGAGTTACTCTTCTTTTACATACAGCGATCTGCAAGTAAAAGACGGGGTCGGTGAAGTCACCGTTTCATTCCGGTTAAAGAATACCGGTAAGAGAAATGGCGATGAGGTTGCTCAGGTTTATGTGCGGATACCGGAGACCGGAGGAATTGTACCTTTGAAAGAATTGAAGGGATTCCGTCGTGTTCCTTTGAAATCGGGAGAAAGCCGTCGGGTAGAGATTAAGTTGAATAAAGAGCAACTTCGCTATTGGGATGTAGAAAAAGGACAGTTTGTAGTACCCAAAGGGGCATTTGACGTTATGGTTGGTGCTTCTTCCAAAGATATTCGTCTGCAAACAGTCATTGATTTATAGACTTTATTTAAATTTGAACCGGAAAGAAGATTAAGATTACATTCACTGAGGTAATGCCTTCTGATTGCACAGTCTGTGCCACCCTATTGGCACAGTTGTGCCACCGCACTGGCACTGTTATGCCAAGCCTTTGGCACAGTTGTGCCAATAGGGTGGCACAAGCGTGACACAGTATGGGGCAATCTTAAGGCATTACTTCTTAAAATTTAGTATTATGAGAAACAAGTATTTGCGTTTTGCAGATGTATTATTTCTACTTAGCTTTGTGGCAGGAACTACGATGACGGCTTGCTCCGAACAGCCTTATCAGCCGACCTTGAAGGCAACTTATAATAAGCCTGCCAAAAACTGGGAAAGTGAAGCTCTGCCTATCGGTAACGGTTATATGGGAGCCATGATTTTTGGTGACGTCTACGTAGATGTCATCCAGACAAACGAACATACCTTGTGGTCGGGAGGCCCCGGTGAAGATCCGTCTTACAATGGAGGACATCTGAGAACTCCGGAAGTGAACAAGGATTATCTCCACAAGGCACGGGTGATGTTGCAACAGAAGATGAACGACTTTACGGCAAACCGTTCTGCATATATAGATGAAAATGGAAAGCTGATTACCCATAACTACGATGGAGACGGTGGCGGCACAGAATTGCGGAATCTGATTGATAATCTGGCTGGAACGAAGGAGCATTTCGGTTCTTTCCAGACATTGAGCAATATCATTGTAGAGACTGTCAATCCGGGTATCCCCGTCTTGATAAAAGAAGCAGTGCAGACCAATTATGACAATACAAAGAATCAAAGTCAGTCGATAGGCAGCCTTTTCGATCAGAGCACTACCAGCAAATGGTTTGCCGATAACGACCGGTTCTCTAGCTTTGGAAGCCTGCCATGCGTTATCAAGTGGGCATATACCCATGCTCCCAAGGCTGTTTCCTATAGCCTGACCTCCGCCAATGATATGCCGGGCAGAGATCCGAAATCATGGAAGCTCTATGGTTCGGCAGACGGAAAATCATACGACTTGCTGGATCAGCAGTCCGGCCTTTTTGGGGGGATGATAAGGACGGAAAGGGGAGCCGCAATAAGACCCTGTCTTTTCCTTTGAAGACGGACAAATACACCTTCTTCAAACTCGAAATCACAGAATTAATCGATAATAAACAGAAACCGCAATTGGCGGAACTCTCGATAGATGCCTCTACCGAACTGCCTTATTCCGACTATACCCGTACGCTCGATATAGATAATGCGATTCATACGGTGATGTATAAGGAGAATGGAATCACCTTTAAGCGCGAATACTTTATGAGTTATCCCGATAATGTAATGGTGATGCGTCTCACCTCAGATTCGAAGAAGGGCAAACTTTCACGCATCATTTCTCTTGAATCGCTGCATACCGATAAAACCATTACGGCAGACGGTCATACTATTACCATGACGGGATATCCGACTCCGGTCAGCGGAGACAAGCGGGTAGGGGATGCCTGGAAGAATGGACTGAAATATGCGCAGCAACTGGTCGTGAAGAATAAAGGAGGAAAGATTTCGGTAGTGGACGGAACGAAGCTGAAAGTAGAGGATGCCGATGAAATAATCGTTCTGATGTCTGCCGCCACAAACTATGTACAGTGTATGGACGACTCCTACAATTATTTCTCTCAAGAAGATCCGTTGGAAAAAGTGCAGGCTACGCTGCATAAAGTAGCTGATAAGAAGTACACGGCTCTGTTGGCTACCCACCAGAAAGACTATCATTCGTTATACGACAGAATGCGACTGAATCTCGGTAACTTGCCGGAGGCACCTGTTGCCCCTACGGACAGTTTGCTGAAAGGTATGGACGAGAATACCAACTCGGAACAGGAAAACCAGTATCTTGAAATGCTGTATTTCCAGTTTGGCCGTTATCTTTTGATATCTTCTTCACGAGAAGGTTCTTTGCCCGCCAACTTGCAGGGAGTATGGGGTGAAAGGCTTTCCAATCCGTGGAATGCCGATTACCATACGAATATCAATATACAGATGAATTATTGGCCGACACAGCCTACCAATCTGAGTCCGTGTCATCTGCCTATGGTAGAGTATGTCAGAAGTCTGGTGCCTCGTGGAAAGTATACAGCGCAACAATATTATTGCAAACCCGATGGTGGCAATGTTCGCGGCTGGGTGACGCATCATGAGAATAATATTTGGGGCAATACGGCTCCTGCCAAGAAAAGTACACCCCATCATTTTCCGGCAGGGGCAATATGGATGTGTCAGGATATCTGGGAGTATTATCAGTTTAACCTTGATAAAGACTTCTTGAAAAAGTATTATGATACGATGCTCGATGCTGCTCTTTTCTGGGTAGACAATCTTTGGACAGACGAACGCGACGGTACACTGGTAGCAAACCCGTCCCACTCTCCCGAACATGGTGAGTTCTCACTGGGCTGTTCAACTTCGCAGGCTATGATTTGTGAAATGTTCGACATGATGATCAAAGCCAGCAAAGAACTGGGAAGGGACAAAGACCCTGAAATCATAGAGATAGCAACAGCTATGAGCAAACTCTCCGGACCGAAAATCGGTTTGGGCGGGCAGTTTATGGAATGGAAAGATGAAGTGACGAAGGATGTTACCGGAGATGGCGGACACAGGCATACGAATCATCTTTTCTGGTTGCATCCGGGTTCGCAGATTGTAATCGGAAGAAGCGAACAGGACGATAAATATGCAGATGCCATGAAAGTGACGCTGAATACACGCGGCGATGAAGGAACCGGGTGGAGCAAAGCATGGAAACTGAACTTCTGGGCACGTCTGCATGACGGCAACCGCTCTCATAAACTGTTGAGAAGTGCCATGAAACTGACTGTTCCCGGAAGCCATGTAGGCGGTGTATATACTAATTTGTTTGATGCGCATCCGCCTTTCCAAATCGATGGTAACTTTGGTTGTACGGCCGGTATCGCAGAAATGCTGATGCAAAGTCAGGGCGGATATATCGAATTGCTTCCCGCTTTGCCCGATGCATGGAAAAATGGCTCATTCAAAGGAATGAAAGCGAGAGGAAACTTTGAAGTAGATGCGGCATGGACTGACGGGAAGATAACAGCTATAGAGATTCTTTCTAATTCCGGTGCGGAATGTGTGATTAAATATCCGAATGCAAAGGAGCTGAACGTTTCTGGAGCAAAGGTAAAGGTACTTGCTGATGATCAAATCTCTTTTGCTACTGTGAAGGGTAAAACGTATATTATTAAAAACGTATCTTCTTTATAAAGAGAAAACTAAGTGTATAAGGAGGTAATGTAGTCTGTCCAGGGACAACTATTAACGACTGAAACCAAAAGGCAATTGATTCGCAATGAATCAGTTGCCTTTTGGTTTGAATCTATGTTCAATAGAATAAAGATGTGAATAGTTTGGATAAGGCTTGTTCTTTGGTTTGATTAAAAGTCGAAACTATCTTCATTGAGGTTGACTGAAAAAGCGGTAGTATCTACAATGGAGGTGACTAAAAGTCGGTAGTATCTTAACTCTCTTCGGGAAGGAGGAGTACCCGTAGGGGGAGGTGGTAGGTGAATGCACTC
>ERZ860009.491-NODE-491-length-17717-cov-1.666969_pt1 | contig 17717 bp, 18 predicted proteins | sample MGYA00510114_ERZ860009 | MGnify/ENA primary metagenome ERZ860009 (study PRJEB30046, sample SAMN00715177) | human gut metagenome | study: EMG produced TPA metagenomics assembly of the A metagenome-wide association study of gut microbiota in type 2... | reverse complement strand
ATAAAAGGAGACCTATATCGTGGTTCGTTGCTCAATTTCTGGTGCGTCCGTCCTGCCGATGAGCGACATCTGTTTGCTTTAAAAAGAAATTTGGGTATAATTTTGCCCTTGTTTTTATTAACCTAGGCACGTTCTGACATGCCGGATGTAAGACTCACAACGGTGAGCGGTCTCGCAAGGTTGGTGCGACCGACATTTTTTGGAATACACATGAACCGAATATTCATCCGCAGTATCGTGAAGTTGCCTTCACCGATATGTCCATCGGCAAGACCTTCATCATTCGCTCTACTGCCGACGCTCGTGACACCGTTGAAATCGACGGCGTTACCTATCCGCAGGTTAAGCTTGATACCTCCAGCGAATCTCATCCTTTCTACACTGGCGCTCAGACACGTATCGTCGAAGCCGGCCGTGTTGAAAAATTCCGTCAGAAATTTGCTGCTAAGTCTGCTGCCCTCAACGCTTCTGCTGAAGCTGCCAAGGCTGCTAAAGCTAAAAAATAATTTTTCAGTTTCATACTGATCCGAGGGGCAGCCTTTTGAGCTGCCCTTTTTCTTAGTAAAATCGCACCTTTCAGGTCTACAACCACACTGCCTCGATGTTAAGTAACCATTCCTCTCCGGCCGTCGTCAGCGCATCGGCTGCCGGCAAACTTCCGAGAGCGGCATTAATTGCACTTTTAGCTGCGTTCGTGCTGCCGTTGTTCTTTTCTACGGATGTATGGAGCGGAAAGTCTCTGATTTCGTTCGGTGTAGCCTGGAACATGGCCCACGGCTCTTTAGCCGATTGGCTTCTCCCGAACGTCAACGGATTCCCGGCTTCCGACGTCGGTCCTCTTTCTTTCTGGTTTGCAGCGCTCAGCATTAAAGTTTTCGGTCCCCTCTTCGGCAACGTAGAGGCCTTCCATATTACTGCCGGTCTATGGTTTGCAGTGACCACGGCCGCGATTTGGTACTCCACCTATCTTCTTTCCCGTCGCGACGAAGCCCAGCCTGTGAGCTTTGCTTTCGGCGGAGAAGCCGCGCGAAAAGACTACGGACGCTTAGTCGCCGACATTGCCGTTCTTCTGACCGTGGGTACCTACGGCATCATCGCCGCCTTCCACGAACTGACTCCGGTTACGTGCCTGCTCGCCTTCTCGGCTTTAGCTTTCTACGGCATCGTTTTAAGTCTCGAATATCTGTGGCGCGGTTCAATTATTGCCGGTCTTGCCATCGGCGCCATTGCCTTGGCCAGCAGTCCCGGCGCCGGCCTTTGGTGTTTCTTCGGAGCCTGGGTCGCAATTTTCCTGACGCCTGATTACACCAGCCGCTCCAAGCGCGCCGTGCTAACTTTATCTGTGGCTTTTGCGACCGCGATGCTTTGGCCGATTTTAGTTTTTGCCTGCTTCCCGGCAGAAGCGACCGAATGGTTCAAGAGCTGGATTTCCATCAGCCTTGCCGCGCTTTCTCCGCTACCGGCTGACGAATACCTTTGGCTTCTCAAGAACATTTCCTGGCTGACATTCCCGCTGTGGCCTTTGGCCTTATGGGGCATCTATGCCTGGAGAGATCAAATTCGCCAGGCTCCGCTGATTATTCCGCTTTCCTTCTCGGTTGTTGCACTATGCTCCGTCATTTTTACAGGGACGGAACTCTACAGCACGCTGCTTTTCTTAGTTCCCTCGCTGTCGGTTTTAGCTGCACTCGGCGTGGTCAGCCTTAAGCGCAGCCGAGAAAACTTTCTGGATTTGTATTCCGGCATCATCTATACGCTTGCCGTGATTGCTGTCTGGGTTTACTTCTTTGCCTGGACACAAGGTGTTCCGGCCAAGATGGCTTTCTCTATTACTCGTTTGGCGCCGGATGTTGAGCCGCACGGAACTTCCGTCTTCCTTTTTCTGCTTGCCGTTATCGCCACCCTCCTGTGGATCGCAATTGTCTTCTGGCGCCTGTTCAAGCACCCGGTTTTTTCCTGGAGAGGCGCTTGGATGGCAGGAACCGGGCTGACTGCGGTTTGGATTATTGTCATGAGCTTATTCGTCAATTTGATTGACGGGGCTCGCTCTATGAAGCCTATTGTCGACAACTTTAAAGCGGTTGCCGTTGAAAACAAAATTCCGCTTGACAAGATCGGTGCTTCTCATTTAACTTTGAGCAATATCGCTGCTTTTAATTACTGGGGCGGCGTCAACTTTGATAAGCAGGCAGATGCACCTTGGATCCTGCGTGCCGTTGACAGAGATTACGATGAAAACACCCTTGATCTTCGCTATGAAGTCGTCGATGTTTTCCAAGGACGTCCGAGAAGCAGCGAAAAGTTCCTCTTAATTCGCAGAAAGTAGTTTCTGCCTTTTTGGTATGTCAACTCGAATTTTGAGCCGGCTTCAACCGCCGGATACTTCCTATTGGGCGATTATTAAGCTCTCGCTCCCCGTCTGGATCTCCAACGTTGCCATTGTCGGCGGAGCAACACTTGATACTTTAATGACCGGCCATCTCGGTTCCACCGACTTGGCCGCTGTTGCCATTGGTTTGGCTGTTTCCGTTTCTGTATTCGTCGCTTTGGTCGGCGTGATGCAGGGGCTCTCTCCGATCGCCGGTCATCACTACGGCGCAGGCCACCACGAGAAAATCGGCTTCGAGCTTCATCAAACGATTTGGCTCGCCATTCTTCTGGCAATCATCGGCATGGCATTGATGTGCTACACGCCGATGTGGATGACGCTGACCAACTCCACCGGACGCGTTGCCGAAATCGCGACAAGCTTCCTTCTGATTAACGCTATCGGTCTTCCGGCTGCGATGGCCGGACGCGCCTATATGGCGATGAATGCCGCAGTATCCCGCCCCAAGGTCGCGATGTGGATTGCGCTGTCCATGCTGGCCGTTAAAGCAGCCACGAACTACATTTTTATCTTCGGCTGGGCATTTATTCCGAGTTTCGGAGGAGCAGGCTGCGCCATATCGTCTACGATCAACGCATTCCTCAGCCTTTTCCTTTACTGGGTCATCTGGCACTACGACAGCTTCTACGCTAAGATGCGGCAGAAGCGAATCTCCATGCCTGACCGCAAGGCCTTAACGAACCTGCTTAAGCTCGGAATTCCGATCGGCTTGTCCGCCTTCTTTGAAGTAACGTCATTTACCTTCATGACGATTTTCATTTCTCGTTTAGGCGCCGATGTCGTTTCCGCTCACCAGATCGTTGCGAACTTAACTTCGCTCTTTTACATGGCTCCTCTTGCCATCGGTGTGACCTCTTCTGTTTTGGTTTCGCAGTCTCTCGGTGCGAATTCTCCTGAAACGGCAAAAATGGCGACCTACAAATGTCTGAAGTTCTGCATTTGCTTAGCAGTGTTCGTCTCTGCCTTGCTCTACTTCTGCAAATACTTCTTTGTAGGTCTCTACACGAGCGATTTGGACGTCATTAAGGTCAGTACCTACCTTATCGGCTTTGCGTCCATCTATCACGTTTTTGACGCGGTTAACTGTGTCGGCAGCTTCTCCATGCGAGGCTATCGAATCACTTTCCTGCCGATGGTCATCTATGGCGTCTTCCTCTGGGGCTTAGGTTTGGGCTTGGGCAGTATTCTTACCTTCACGGATTATTTAAGTCCTGCTCCGATGGGTGCCGCAGGTTACTGGACTGCCATTACGATCGGTTTGACGCTTTCCGGCAACATCGTCGGCGTCTGTGCCGTTTACGTGGCCAGAGCTTTTGCTCACGGACATAAAGTCTGGCTTCGTTAAGTCATTCTTTCACTCTAAAAACAGCTCACGATGGTGGGCTGTTTTCTTACAGATTGTCTTGCGTTAGCAGACGAATTTGCCGTTTTTCATTCAAAAGAATATTGGTAATCGGGTGAACGCAGGACAGCTTACTTTACTCCCGCGCTTTCGCACCAATACCTACCATTAGCCGATCAAAGGTGGGAGCCGATCAGAAAATAATTTAACGTAACTCTTTTAACTCATATAGAGAAGAAGCTCTCTTCTCTAAATCCGCACATGTTTTACCCATGGGAGAAAGTTGGTGACATTGGAAGAGTTTCTGGCCTCAAAAACACCGGAATTCCGAGAAAAAGTTAAGAAGGAGCATTCACAGATGGTCTTGCAGCATGCCATCTCAAGACTTCGATACGAACAAAACTTGACTCAAGAAGAAGTCGCAAGGAAGCTTCAGCTCTCACAGTCTGTTGTTAGCAAAATTGAAAGAAACGCCATGGACGTAAAATTAACCGATCTCGTGAGATATGTGAACACTCTTGGAGGAAAGCTCTCGCTGCAAGTCGATCTTCCTTCAGGAAAAAAGATCTTCGTTCCATTAACAAATTTTGAGCATTCTAAGGCTTTCCGAAAATCCTGATTCCGTTCTCTACTCGATAACACAGACAACAAAAAACCGCCTTGCGGCGGCTTTTTGTTGGAATATCAGTCTGTTAATTAACGACCGTTCTGTGTGCGCAGAGCAGCGATTCGATCTTCAATGGAAGGATGCGTAGCAAGCAGCTGGCCGATAGAACCGGCGATACCGAATCCTTTGACAGCACCCGGAAGCTCTTCGGTCGGGACGCCGCCCAAACGAGCCAGAGCGTTGATCATCGGAGTCGAGCTGCCCATGATCTTTGCGGCGCCGGCATCGGCTCTGAATTCGCGATGACGGGAGAAAGCAGCCACAACCATGGAAGCCAGGAAACCCAAGACCAAGTCAAGGATGAAGGAAGTCACGTAGTAACCGACACCAGGAGCATCATCCTCATTGCGGAGAATGCCGCGATCCACAAAGTTGCCGATGATACGAGACAGGAAAACGACGAAGGTGTTGGTAACACCCTGAATCAAGGTCATGGTCACCATGTCGCCGTTGGCAACGTGAGCGATCTCATGAGCCAAAACGGCTTCCACTTCTTCTTTGTTCATGCTGGAAAGAAGGCCGGTGGAAACAGCCACCATGGAAGAATTCTTTGTTGCGCCGGTCGCGAAAGCATTGGCTTCGCCTTCATAGATACCGACTTCCGGCATCGGGATGCCGGCTTTCTGAGAGTGATGATGAACGGTGTCAACGAGCCAAGTTTCGAGTTTGGTGCTCGGATGATTGACGTCAATCATCTGTACGCCCATCGTCGATTTGGCAATCGTCTTGCTCATGAGCAAGGAAATGATGGAACCGCTGAAGCCGACAATCGCCGCAAATACCAGAAGTGTCCCGTAGCTCTGGCCCTTTCCGGCAACGTTAGAAAAGTTGATTCCGAAAACGGCAGAAACAATGTTGAGGACAACTCCGAGTACAACCAAAACGGCTACGTTGGTCAGGAGGAACAAACCTATTCTTTTAAACATATCTACTGATCAATCCCTGGATAAATGTTGTTATTGCATATCTAATTATCAGTTATTGCATGCCCCCATGCCCCGCAAAATTTGGATGAAATTGTTTCAAATTATGCAGTTGCCGGCGGTCTTGTTACCTTCCTGAAAGGTTTTCCTGACGAACAGGCGGGAAGGTTTCCCACTGGTGGCATCCGGGGCATCGCCACAAGAACTTACGCGTTGCAAAACCGCACTTTGTGCACTTGTAGCGCACCGCTTTGCTGAGCATATTCTTCAATAAACCGTGAAGCTGCTTGAGCGATTCGTTTTCGGGTTCATTGGCCAAACGCAAGTCATCAAACGGTAAAAAGCCACCAGGGTCGGCTGAGTCTTCAGATGTTCCTGAATCAGCGCAATCGCTTCCTTGGAGTTGCCTGCTTTGCCGAGCAGAATACCGGCGGTATCCACCTCATCGGTAGTAGAACCGTCTTTAAAAAGGTCTTCCAAATACTGAACGGCCTCTTCTTTGCGTCCGGCTTCAAGAAGCAGGGAAGCAATTTGATCGACAACAAGGGTTCCGTATGCAGGAGAAATCTGACCGACCTGTTTCCATGTGGCCAAGGCTCCGTCAATGTCGCCCTTTGCTTTGAGCATCTTGCCCTTAATAATCAGGGCACGCTTATTGTTCGGATCTACTTTAAGTGCTTTTTCAAGAGCTTCGGCCGCACCCTTGAAATTCTTAAAGTAGAGATTTTGCTGCGTCAATTCGCAGTAAAGCTGAGCAATACGGGTGCTCTGATCCTCACCGCTCTGACGCTGAATAATATTAGCTTCGTCGATTGCTTTCTGCCATTCTTTTTCTGTTTCGTAAATATGCAGAAGTTCCTTGCGGGCAATCGTCTTGTAGCTTTCACTCGTGTCGGAAAGCTTCAGGAATGATTCCTCGGCACGATCCCAAAGACCGGCTTTCAAATAATCTTCACCGAGCTCATAGAGCGCTCTGGAGCGAATCTTTTTCGGTAAGTCTTCACGGTTCACCAAGACATTGTGAATCTTGATGGCGCGGTCAAATTCTCCGCGGCGGCGGAAAAGTCCCGCAAGCGAAAAATGCATTTCAACCGTATCCGGATCGAGTTTGACCAGATTGATAAAGGCATCAATGGCCTGGTCCTGTTTATTGCTGAGAAGGAGATCTACGCCTTTGTACAGCGTGTCTTTTTCATCCGCGATCGTCTGTTTCTCTTTGATGTCAAAAGAACGGGCAAACCAGCCGGCCGCGAAAAGAAGCGGAACCAATATAAGGTACCAAAGCTCAAAATCCATGGGATAACCTGCAGCTTTCTCTAAAAATAATCCATTGTATTCGCAAATGCCTTGTCCTAGAACAACTCATTGCGCCGGAACCGAAAAAATAAACGGCCCGGTTGTTCACACAACCGGGCCTGGGCAACTAACTTATGCCGAGCCGAGACTAATCGTCAGCCAACTTGTCTACGCGTTCACGCATTTCTTTACCGGCCTTGAAGTGAGGCACGATCTTGGCGGGAACTTCGACAGTATCTCCGCTCTTCGGATTACGGCCCACGCGAGGCGGACGGTAATTGAGCGAAAAGCTTCCAAAGCCACGGATTTCAATCCGGCTGCCTTGCGCTAGCGCGGCAGTCATAGCATTCAGAATCGAATTAACAGCATCGTCAACATCGCGAGCGGTCAGATGATTTCCGATGACTGCCGGATCAGCAGCAAGCAGCGCAATGAGTTCTGACTTAGTCATTGCAACCTCGCTATAAATTATTTGTTCTGTTCGAGCTTAGCTCTCAGGAGAGCGCCGAGGTTGGTTGTACCGGCCTGGGCGTCTTCTTCCATCTTAGCCATGGCTTCACGAGTTTCAGCCTGATCTTTGGCGCGGATGGACAGCTGGATGGAGCGAGCTTTGCGATCGATGTTGGTGATCGCAGCTGTAACTTCATCGCCTTCTTTCAGAACATTGCGAGCGTCTTCAACACGGTCCGGACCGATTTCGCTGGCGCGCAGATAGCCTTCTGTGTCGTTACCGAGATCGATAACAGCACCCTTGGCTTCAACGGACTTAACTTTACCGGTAACAACGGAGCCCTTTTCGTGTGTGGAGCAGAAGTTGTTGAACGGGTCACCGCTCATCTGCTTAACACCGAGGGAGATACGTTCACGTTCGACGTCGATAGAGAGAACAACTGCTTCGAGTTCTTCGCCCTTCTTGTACTTGCGAACAGCTTCTTCACCGGGTTCTGTCCAGGACAGGTCGGAGAGGTGAACGAGACCGTCGATACCGCCTTCAAGACCGATGAAAACACCGAAGTCGGTAATGGACTTGATCTGGCCTTTAACTGTGTCGCCCTTCTGGTGTGTAGCGGCAAATTCTTCCCAAGGATTGGGTTTGCACTGCTTCATGCCGAGGGAGATACGACGACGTTCTTCGTCGATTTCGAGAACCATGACTTCAACTTCTTCGCCAAGCTGAACGACTTTCTTCGGATCAACGTTCTTGTTTGTCCAATCCATTTCGGAAACGTGGACCAGACCTTCAATACCGGCTTCGATTTCAACGAAAGCACCGTAGTCAGTGATGTTGGTAACCTTACCGAAGAGACGTGTGCCAGTGTGCCCTGCGGATAACGGCGGGCGATACCGATCCAAGGATCTTCGCCGAGCTGTTTGATACCGAGAGAAACACGGTTCTTTTCCTGATCGAACTTCAGAACCTTAGCTGTGATTTCCTGACCCTGTTCGAGGACTTCGCTCGGATGACGAACGCGGCGCCATGCGAGGTCGGGATGTGCAGCAGACCGTCGATACCGCCGAGGTCAACGAATGCACCGTAGTCAGTAATGTTCTTAACGATACCCTTGACGATAGCGCCTTCCTTGAGTGTTTCAAGGAGTTTGGCTCTTTCTTCACCCATGGAAGCTTCGACAACAGCGCGACGAGAAAGAACGACGTTGTTGCGTTTGCGGTCAAGCTTGATGACCTTGAATTCCATGGTCTTGCCTTCGTAGGGCGTTGTGTCCTTAACGGGACGTGTGTCAACCAGAGAACCCGGCAGGAATGCACGGATGCCGTTGGTCATCACAGTCAAGCCGCCCTTGACCTTGCCGGTAACAGTACCGGTAACGAGTTCGCCGGTTTCGAGGGCTTTCTCGAGGTTCATCCAGGCAGCCAGGCGTTTGGCCTTATCGCGGGACAGGACTGTGTCGCCATATCCGTTTTCGAGGCTTTCGATAGCTACGGAAACGAAATCGCCAACCTTAACGTCGACTTCGCCGCGGTCGTTCTTGAATTCTTCGATAGGAATGAAGGATTCGCTCTTGAGGCCGGCGTTAACAACGACGTAGTTGTAGTCAACGCGGACGACTTCTGCGGGGATAACTTCACCCTGCTTCATTTCCTGTTTAGCAAGGCTTTCTGCGAACAAATCGGCAAAGGATTCGGTAGGCTTGGTAGTAGTGTTGGTCATGTAAATAACTGTTTGCTCTGATAAAAATAATCAGAACGGGTTAAAAAATTCCCGACGACCGGATGGACGTCAGGGGCACGGTAAAAAGGCTTTTTCAAGCCTTGCTCTCGCGGTACCAGGCGAGAACCTGATCGATCGTTTCCTGCAGAGTAAGGTCGGACGAATCGAGGATTCGCGCCCCTTCTGCCGGCTTCAAAGGTGCCACAGATCGCTCCATATCACGTCTGTCACGATCCTTCAAGTCGGAAACGAGGTCGTCAATATTACTTGAGATTCCTTTTTCTTTCAACTGGTTATAGCGTCTTTTTGCACGCGACTCAGCCGATGCTGTTAAAAAGATTTTCAGTCGAGCTTCGGGAAAAACCACACTTCCCATGTCGCGGCCGTCTGCCACAAGGCCGGGTTCAACTGCGGATCTTCTCTGCAGTTCGAATAAAGCTTTTCTGACGCCGGGATAGGCTGCTATTTTGCTTGCGTTCAAACCGACTTCTTCTGTGCGAATCGCGTCGGTCACGTCTTTGCCTTCAAGGTAGATTTTTCCGTCCTTGAACAGCGGCTTAAGCAACCGGGCGACCTTTTCCGCCGCAGCGGCGTCGCCCAAATCCATACCTTGGTTCATGCAGGCAAGAGCAGTCAGACGATAAAGCGCACCGCTGTCGAGCACATGAAAACCCAAAACTTTGGCTACTCCGGAAGAAACGCTTCCTTTTCCGGAAGCGACCGGTCCGTCAATTGCGATGACATCAACTTGGCTCATTATTCCTTCTCCACCACGCCGGCCAGACGTTCAAAGTAATCGGGGAATGTTTTTCTCACGCAGTTCGGATCACGGATCTCCACAGAAACACCGCCTGCGGCTATCAGCGACATGCACATCGCCATGCGATGATCCTTATAGGTGTCAAAAACCGCGCTTCTGAGTTTTTCCGGCGGCGTAATTTTGATCATGTCGTCCGTGCTTTCCACTCTGCAGCCGACTTTGGTGAGCTCGTTGTGCATCGCCGCATACGGTCGGTTTCTTTGACTCTCCAGCTGGAGATGCCTCGGAGGATTGTCGGACCTTCACACATCGGTGCCATGGCCGCAAAAGTCATCGCCGCATCCGGAATCGGACGGACATCGGCCTGCAGTCCGTGCAGCTTGTGACCGTAACGGCTCGGACCGGTCTTAATCCAGTTCTCTCCTCGGGTCACGGTTGCGCCCATCTTCACAAGATATTCGACAAAGGCCGCATCACCTTGGACGCTGTCCGCGCCGATACCGTTAATCTTCAGCGGACCGACTAATGCGCCGAGTGCGAGAAAATACGAGGCACTGGAGGCATCTGCCTCCACTTCAAAAATGCCCGGAGCCTTGTACGGAGTCTTGGGCACTAAAAAATCTTTTTCCGAAGTTTTCACTTCAACACCGAACCGTTCCATCAGACGGCATGTTAGCGAAACGTAAGGAGAGCTGATCAGTTCGCCGTCAATGCGGATTCTCAGGCCTTGTTCCGGCGCAATTAACGGTGCCGCCATCAAAAGGCCGGAGACGAACTGACTGGAAACGTCGCCGCGAACATGGACAATGTCGCTATTAATCTTGGTCGCCGGTTCGATCTTGATCGGCGGAAATCCCGGCTCTCCGAGATAAGAGAGACGACCGCCGACGGAATTCAGCGCTTCAACCAGGTGCGCAATCGGACGCTGGCGCATTCTGGCAACGCCGTCCAGTACATATTCTCCGCCGCTGAAAGCCAGAGACGAAGAGAGCGGACGCATCGCGGTGCCGGCGTTCCCGAGAAAAAGATCTGCCTTCTTGACAGGAAAGTTTCCGCCGCAGCCTTCCACCTTCACAACCGTACCGTTGTCGGAGACTTCAAGCTTGACGCCGAGAGCCTCCAGTGCTCCGATCATCATTTCCGTATCTTCGGCCGCCAACAGATTCTGCAGCTCGGTTGTCCCCTCAGAGAGCGCAGCCAGAAGCAGGGCTCGATTGGAGATGCTCTTAGAGCCAGGTAAGTCGACCGACCCTCCGACTTTCTTAATCGGATCAAGTTTTAAAATTTCTTCCATCGTTCTTATCCTTATTTTCCGGGGAAGACCAAGCCGCGACGGTTTTTAACGGCATTTTCAAAAACGCTTTCCAAAGCCTTTCCGTCGGACTCATCAATATATTTTTGAAGCGTGTCCAAAGAAGTACGGTAGCGTTTGAGCTCGTGAGACAATGCTTCGCGATTAGACAGGCAGATGTCGCGCCACATCACCGGAGAGCTCGACGCGATACGTGTGAAATCACGGAAACCGGCACCGGCCATCTTGAGTTTTTCCTGAGCGTTCTCTTCTCTCGCAATCATATCCACCAAGGCGTAAGCCAGAACATGAGGCAAGTGACTCACCGAAGCAAACGTAAGGTCGTGCTGATGCGGGCTCATGGTCTGCACACGCGCCCCTGCCTTACGCCACGCGTCTTCCATAAAGGCGACGACTTTCGGATCCATACCTTCGTCCGGTGTGGAGATGACGACTTTTTCATCAAAAAGATCTGCTGAGGCATAGTCCACGCCCGGCATTTCGCCGCCGGCAATGGGATGTGCCGGTGCGTACTGATGAAACTTATCGCCGAGTCCTTTACGCGCAGCCGCTATCACGGTCTGGCGAGTTGAACCGACGTCGGTAACCACGGCATCGGGCTTAAGGAACGGTGCCATTTCAGTAAAAACGGACTCCATGGCTTCAACCGGAACAGCGCTGACGACAATATCAGCATCCTTGACGGCCTCTTCCATAGAAGTCGTCACGGCGTCTGCCGCGCCTTTGTCCAAGGCTTTCTGCAGAGTGGCCGGATTGTGTCCGAAAGCGATCACTTCGTCGACAATGCCGGCTCTTTTCCAGCTGAGCGCCATTGATCCGCCGATAAGGCCGCAGCCGATCACTGCCATTTTCATGCAGACTTCTCCCCAAACTTTTTCAAGGCTTCTTTCAGAACTTCCAAAAAACGCTCGTTTTGTTCGGGCGTTCCGACAGACACACGAATCCATTCCGGCAAGTCGTAAGACTTCATACGGCGGACAATGATGCCTTTCTTCAGCAGGTACTGAACGATATCGTCGGCATGCGGTCCGACTTTCACGGTAATGAAGTTGGCGTGCAGTCCCATGTACGGAAGTTTTAATGCATCAAAGGCTTCGGAAAGGAACTTGATGCCTTTGCGATTGACTTCCAGGGTCATCTCCACAAAGTCCTGATCCTTTAGAGCTGCCAAGGCTGCAATCTGCGAAAGATCATTTACGTTGAACGGATGACGAACGCGGTTCAGCATGGAAAGCAGTCCGGGCTGAGCAATGCCGTATCCGACTCGAGCGCCGGCTAAGCCGTAAGCCTTGGAGAAAGTGCGGGCAATCATCACATTCGGATGCAGACGAACGATTTCCATAGAGTCGCAGCGCAGTGCGGGTTCCAGGAACTCGACATAAGCCTCGTCAAACAAAACCATCACCGTCGGAGGAACCTTGTCCAAGAAGTCGAGAATGTCTTTTTCGGCAAGGTAAGTTCCGGTCGGGTTGTTGGGGTTCGTTAAGAAGATCAAACGGGTGCGCTCATCTACGGCATCGGCCATTGCGTCGAGGTCGGCATTGAAGTCTCCCGTTGACGGTATTTCAATCGTCTCGGCTCCGCACAGACGCGCAACCATCGGATACAGCGAGAAAGAATACTGCGGATAAATCGCCGTTGTACCTTCGGACAAAACGGTCTCGGCGGCCAAACCCAACAATTCGCTGGAGCCGCTGCCGATAACAACCCAATCCTGCGGCACGCCGTATTTTTCTGCGATGGCCTTCTGAAGATGATAGGCATCGGCATCCGGATAACGATTGAGATTCAAAGCCGCGGTTGCAACCGCTTCTTTAACCTTAGAGCTCATGCCGTTCGGATTCTCGTTGGCGACCAGCATGATGATCTCTTCGGGTTTAAGACCTAAATCAGCTGCAACATCTTCAATCGGCTTGCTTGCGACATATTTGTCCAAAGCCTGCACCCAAGAGGGCGTGGTAATTGTTGTTTCGGTCATAAATTTGATCCTTTTGTATCGGACCGGCGGAAATTCTTCTCCGTCGGATAGGAACCCAGACATTTCAGAGAAGCACAGCCTTCACGGAAAATCTCCAGTGCCTCTCGGATCTTCGGCTCACTCATGTTGCCCTCGATGTCGGTGTAGAAGAAATATTCCCATGTTCCGCGCTTTGCGGGGCGCGAGTCGAGTCTCATCATGGACACACCGAAATCATCAAACGGCTTTAAAGCCTGATAAAGAGAACCGGCGCGATGCGGCACGGAGAAGATCAAGGATGTTTTATCTTCCCGGGGATTTGCGGACGGCTCTGCCGGCTCACGCCCTAAGATTAGAAAACGCGTGCGGTTCGTGCTCGAGTCCTGAATATTTGCCGCCACAATCTGAAGCCCGAAAATCTTTGCCGCAACTTCGCCGGCGACGGCTGCATATGTCGGATTTTCGGAAGCCAAGCGCGCAGCTTCGCCGTTGCTCTCCGCCGTCAGTCTTTCTAAAGAAGGCACATTGCGGTTAAGCCACTGAACGCATTGTCCGAGGGACTGCGGGTGGGAGTAAACACGCGTGACGCCTTCCATCGAGCCGGAGCGCGTCATCAGGTTGTGCTGGATCGGAATAGAGCACTCCCCGACAATGAAAAGCGGCGTCTTGAGCAGACAATCCATGGTGCGGTTCACCGCGCCTTCGGTGGAGTTCTCAATCGGAACAATACCGTAGGCGGCGTCACCTGACTCCACTTTTCTAAAGACTTCTTCAATACTTCCGCTGGGCATCCCGACACACCGGAACCGAACTGACGAATCATCGCCTGTTCGCTGAAGGTGCCGCGAGGACCGAGGTAAGCCACTTTCAGTTCGGACTCAAGGCCGCGGCAAGCGCACATGACCTCACGCCAGATGGCGACCAGAGACTCATTGGGCAGAGGCCCTTCGTTTTTACCGCAGATCTTTTTTAAAACTTCCGCTTCGCGTTCGGGTCGGTAAACCGGGAGACCGGCCTTAGCCTTGATCTCGCCGATTGCCTTTGCGACCTCGGCCCGCTCATTGAGCAGGCGGACGAGCTCGGAATCGAGCCCGTCGATCTTATTACGAAGAGGAAGCAGTTCTTCGTTGACAGACATGGTTCGGCTCTTAGCTGTGGCGTTCGGCAAAAGCCTTCATGTAATCGGCCAAAGCTTCTGCGGCTTCGACGCTGACTGCGTTATAGAGCGAAGCACGCATTCCGCCGACGATTCTGTGACCTTTGATATTGGCTAAACCCTTCTGAAGCGCTTCTTCAATAAAGAGCTGGTTAAGCTCTTCGTTCTTCAGATTGAAGACGACGTTCATGCGGGAACGGGACTGCTTTTCAATGTTGTTGTAGTAGAAACCGTCAGAATTATCGATTGCGTCGTAGATCTTTTGGCTCTTCAGAATGGAGCGTCTCTCCATTTCCTTGACGCCGCCTTCGGCAAGCAGCCATTTGCAGACTAAGTGCGAAATGTAGATCGCAAAAGTGGGCGGCGTGTTATACATGGACTCAAAGTTCGCGTAGGTCTGGTAGTCCAGCATTGTCGGAGTCGTCGACTCGGCACGTCCTAAAAGATCCTTACGGGCAATCACGACCGTGAGACCTGCCGGGCCGAAGTTCTTCTGCGCACCGGCAAAGATCAGACCGTACTTAGAAAGTCGACAGGCTGAGACAGGAAGTCGCTCGACATGTCGGCAATCAAGGGAACATTGACTTCCGGGCGGTACCAGTAGCGAATACCGTTGACTGTTTCATTGGAACAATAGTAGAGGTAGGCAGCGCCGTCTGTGACAGCCAGCTCCTCCTGGCGAGGCGCTCTGAGTTCGGTGCAGGCAACTTCGGCCGCTTCACCGATCTTTTGAGCTTCGTTGAACGCTTTGCGGCTCCAAACTCCGTCTACGGCGTAGTTGCCGATTCCGCCCACTGCAAAATTAAGCGGAATCATGGCAAATTGCAGATGGCCGCCGCCCTGAACGAACATAACTTCATATTCTTCAGGAATGCCGTAGAGCTCGCGAAGCATTTCCACGGTTTCTCGATAAATGCCCATGAACTCTTTGCTGCGGTGGCTCATCTCCAGGATGGAGTATCCGACACCGTGCCAATCGGTCATTTCCGAGGCCGCCTGTTCAAGCACAGGCAAAGGCATGGCCGAGGGACCGGCTGCAAAATTAAAGATTCTCGTCATTTTGTTCTTCCTTGAGGATAGCCTCGTCTTTTGCTTCGAGTTCGGCTTCTTCCGCGTTAGTTTCCGAGACCACTTCGGCTTCCACCGCTGCGGTATCCGAAGCATTGTCTCCGTCATCGTTTTCAGTTACACGCTCGAGACCTACGAGCTTGGTGCCCTCTTCCATCGAGATCAGTGTCACACCCTGAGTGTTGCGGCCAAGGACGCGAATTTCGTTCACACGGGTACGAACCAGCTTACCGGTCGAGGTAAGCAGAATGATTTCGTCGTTTTCTTTCACGAGGAGTGCGGAAACGACCTTACCGTTTCTCTCGGTCGTCTGAATCGAAATAATGCCCTTCGTACCGCGCCGTGGCGGGTGTACTCAGCAAGCGGAGAGCGTTTGCCGTAGCCGAATTCGGTAGCGGTCAGAACGGTCACGTCTTCATCGTCGCCGCAGACCAGCATGGAAATGACCTTCTGGCCTTCGTCGAGTCTCATGCCGCGAACACCGGTTGCGGCACGGCCCATGGCGCGGACTTCATCTTCGGAGAAGCGGACAACCTTACCGTTGTCGCTGAAGAGCATGACGTCATGCTTGCCGTCGGTCACGGCAGCGCCCACCAGAACGTCGCCTTCAAGCAGATTGATCGCGTTGATACCGGCTCTTCTCTGGTTCTTGAAGTCGCCGATCGGTGTCTTCTTGACCGTACCGTCAGCAGTGGCCATGAAGATATAGAGGTCTTTGGCGTAGTCCTCATCGGAAATCGGCAGAACAGCCGTGACTTTTTCGTCGTCCGTCAGTTCAAGCATATTGACGATCGGACGGCCCTTAGAAGAGGAAGAGCCTTCGGGCACATCCCAAACGTTGAGCCAATGCAGACGGCCCTTCGTGGTGAAGCAAAGCAGCACGTCGTGGGTTGTGGCCACAAATAGCTGATTAATAATGTCGCCTTCCTTCATTTGAGCGGCGCGCTTGCCTTGGCCGCCGCGTTTCTGAGCGCGGTATTCGATCGACGCCTGGCTCTTGATGTAGCCGGTATCCGTCAGTGTCACAACCATTTCTCTCAACGGGATCAGGTCTTTTGTCTTGACGTTTTCTGCGTTGGCAACAATCTGAGTCTTTCTTTCGTCGCCGAATTCAGCTGCGACGGTTTCCAGACTTTCGGCAATGATGGCGGTCACTCGTTCGGGTTTGGCCAGAATATCGGTCAAATCAATAATCGTGTCCACGAGTTCTTTGTATTCGGCGTGAATCTTTTCTTGTTCCAGTCCGGTCAAGCTCTGCAGACGCATCTGAAGAATATTCTTAGCCTGCAGGGAGCTTAAGCGATAGGTTTCCTGATCGGTCAGACCAAGTGTCATATCTTCGTCTTCAGGACGCAGATATTTCTTATCGAGATTGGCGCGCTTAATCATTTCAGCGGCCTCATGAGCCGGCCATTCGCGTTCCAGCAGTCTTTCTTCAGCAATCTTGGCATTGGCAGAGGTACGAATGATATTGATGAAGTCATCCAGGTTAGCGAGCGCAATCGCCTGGCCTTCGACCAAGTACACACGGGCGCGGGCTTTATCGCGGCGGAACATCGTGACGCGAGTCACGACTTCTCGGCGGAAACTTAAGAACTCAACCAAGATTTCTTTGATGTTGAGCTGTTTCGGCTGACCGTTTACCAAGGCCACCAGGTTAATGCCAAAGCTGTCCTGCAGCTGTGTGTTCTTATAAAGAAGGTTCAGAACGACATTGGCATTGGCCCCGCGTTTCAATTCGATCACGCCGCGCATACCGTTCTTATCGGACTCGTCGCGAACGAAGGACATGCCGTCAATCTTCTTTTCGGCAACGAGCTGAGCGATCTTCTCAAGGAGCAGACGCTTGTTGACCTGATACGGAATCTCATCAATGATGATGGATTCGCGGTTGCCGTTGTCCCACTCTTCAATGTGGGTCTTGGCACGAATAATCGCTTTGCCGCGGCCGGTGCGATAGGCTTCATGGACATCGGACAGACCATAAAGGATGCCGCCTGTGGGGAAGTCCGGAGCCGGCATAACTTTAATAATTTCATCGATGGTGCATTCAGGGTTGCGAAGCACCAGCAGGCAGGCGTTCACGGTTTCACGCAGGTTGTGCGGAGGAATGTTGGTTGCCATACCGACCGCGATACCGGCGGAGCCGTTGATCAGCAGCTCGGGGAACACTGTCGGAAGAACGGTCGGCTCTTTCTGCGTGCCGTCATAGTTCGGCGCGAAATCCACTGCATCTTCATCAAGGCCGCGGAGCATTTCGGATGAAAGCTTCTTCAAGCGAACTTCGGTATAACGCATAGCAGCGGCGCCGTCACCGTCGACAGATCCGAAGTTGCCCTGGCCGTCTACCAGCGGATAACGGGTGGACCAGTCCTGGGCCATATTTACCGAGCTCCGTAGATGGAGCTGTCGCCGTGAGGATGGTATTTACCCATGGTATCACCTACGATACGGCACATTTTCTGTGTGGCTTATCCGGTCCGTTGTTTAACTCTATCATGGAAAAAAGCACACGGCGCTGAACGGGTTTTAAACCGTCTCTGGCGTCCGGAAGAGCCCGGGCGCTGATAACGCTCATGGCATAGTCAATATAGGACTGTTCCATGGTCTTTTTCAGGTCTACGTCATGGACCTTGTCAAATACATTTGGTTCCATAGTATATCTCCTTTATGTTCG
>ERZ860009.489-NODE-489-length-17762-cov-1.597560_pt1 | contig 17762 bp, 19 predicted proteins | sample MGYA00510114_ERZ860009 | MGnify/ENA primary metagenome ERZ860009 (study PRJEB30046, sample SAMN00715177) | human gut metagenome | study: EMG produced TPA metagenomics assembly of the A metagenome-wide association study of gut microbiota in type 2... | reverse complement strand
CAGCAGACGGATCAGCAGATTTCACGAATCAATTATTATATGCGGATGGCAAACTGATCTACTACGACAGTTATGCTTATTATGATAATGGTTATTATGGAGGAGGAAGTGGTGGAATGTAAGTTCTGATGATGACAGTAAAAGAGGTGACATTATTGATGCAGATTGGGCTTGTATGTTCAATTGTATGAATTATTTGGACTCTTCAAAAAGTGCTCAGGAATATTACGAGTATTTTACGTCAATATTTAGAATTGATGCTTTTGAGGAGGGAGGTCTTCCTTATGAATATCATGTTACAGCTTTAAGGGCTTGTGGATTTTCTTGTGAAGAGACAGGACGATTTACAGATAATAGTAAATATCAACAATTGGCGGTTATTAATATGGGAGAAGGGAAGAGATCTCATGCTGTAATTATTAATAATGTGGGGACAGATAGTACTAATTTGCAGGTATATGATCCTTCGACTTCAAGTTCGTATTATGTTCATAAGAAAAGATTTGAAGCCATATATTGGATAGAGAAGAATAATACTAATAATTGATTTTCTAATAATGGGAAGATATATACAGATTTTTGTAGCAAGTCTTTTGCTAATTTTTATTTCCTTAGATATATGTTCGCAACAAAATTTCTTTCAAGGTAAGCACTTTTTTAGTTCTTATATGCTTGATAAAAATCAGGTTAATTATTTGTTACCTGCTAATTTCTCGTTTATCTATTTAGATAATGAAGAAACTTTAGAATGTTTACGTTATGATAAGAGTAGAATATGTATGAGTGGTTTTTATGATAAGATCGTATCAAAAGATAAGAACTTTGTAGCATTTATTTATGTTCCTCCTGTGTATAGCAAAGACTCTGTGTACATAGATTCTCCACTTTTCCCCGAATTAAAACTAAAAATAAATACTTATCATTTAAATCATATTTTGGCAGATTATAAATGGAATATGAACAACTATTCCATTTCTTTAAATCAATGCCCACTACACTATCATTCTTATCAATATGCTCAAACAGCGTTTAACGCGGACACTGTTATTACTTATCCTTTGAAAGTGTGGTCTAAATATGAAAGAAAATATGATTATTGTCAGGTAGTGATAATTCAAAAAAATGCTCGTGGACTTGTTTGCTTATATTGCTTTTATAATGATAAGGGGAAAAGAAAATGGGATAATTATTTGAAATCATTAGCAGGTATGTTTTGGTATCGTGATCCTAAAGATTATATTGAAGTGATAGAGTCTCCTAAATCAGATTCCATAATTCATATTATTCCACGAAAGAAGAAAAACTTAATTCAGTAAATTGAGATTAATGATAAATACAATATTATGAAGAAGATTACAAAAACAAATTTTCAGGGATTGCGACAGCTATTTCCTGTATTAGGAAAAGAAGAGATGCGTCATTATGTAGGTGGCACCTTTGGTGGTTACTATTATACTGGTGGTTGGAATAGTGATGGTGGCTATTATGGTTCTCCTGGTTTTGGTGGTAGTTCTTATTATTCTCAATATGATTTTGATAATTGGGAAGGTCCTTGGTATGGTGGTTGGGTTGAAGGCATGGGTTGGGTTGCTCCAGATGCATATATTTATGGGCATAAGCCTGGAGGCAATCCTCATGAGTATCCTTATTGGTGGTATTATGATGAACCTTTGGAACATCCTAATTGGGATGGAAATTATGGTGGATATTATCCCGGTTATACTGGAAATGGTAACTACTATGGATATGGTAACTATGGTGAAGGGTATTTAACTGGTGGTGGAGGTTCTGGTAGTACTTCCGGAGATAGTTTTGGCAATGCTTTGACTGATGGCGTAGATATTGGCAATATAAGAAACTTTACTTTAAATTTAGATTCTCAGCCTGTATTTAACGAACAGATGGTGAATATTTTAAAGAGTAATTCTGTACTTAAAACTTTGCTTAGTTATTTTGATAAGGGCTATTTACATCTGACATTTAGCATAGAAGGTATGGATGAGCATACTACAGCTTATACAACACGGCAATCTGATGATTCTTATCATATTGTTTTTAATAGTCAGTATATAACTGATCAAGGTTGGGATATTCCACTCAATAGGATAGATAATATTGGTTATGATTGGAGTAAAGTGAATACTGTAGATGAGGCATTAGTGGTCACGTTAACTCATGAGGCTATACATGCGAATCATCTTGCAATATTTAATGACGCTTTGCTTCAAGGAAAAACCTATTACGATACAATATTTATTTTGCAAGAAAAAGGATACAGCCAAGAATTTATTGATATTTTTGTAGATAAAGAAACGGCTGGCTGGGAACAGGATGGTGAGCAAATAAAAGCTAACATGCACGAATATATGAGAAAATATGATCATGGAGTTATTGATTCAGCGCTGGAAGAATATCGAAAAGATTTTAAATAGTAAATGTTATGAAAGCGAATATTATATTTTTTGCGTTATTGTTATTATCTTGTAATTCAGGGAGCAATAAAAGAAAAGCCGAGGTAGAGAGATTTACAAAATTAGAAGAATTTCTCTTATTGCCTTTTGATTCGGTAATGAATATGTATGATTTGTCAAATGATAGTATTGTGGATTTTCCTGATTTATCTAGCTATACTATTAAGTCACTTAATTTGTCTGGCAATTTGTTGGATACAATTATTCCACATTTTTTACCTAAAGGATTGGAACGTCTGAATCTTTCAAATAATAAATATAAAGGATCTGTAAATATAAGAAGATACACTATCCCCTCTTTAAAAGAGGTAGACTTATCTTATAATACATTGGATAGCATAAGAATAACCGAACCATTATATCGGATAATATTATCACATAATAATTTAGTTTTTATTGGTTTAAATCAAAAAAATATACAATATCTTGACGTGTCTTATAATATTCATTTAAATAGGCTTGTTCGTTTTGAACCTTCACTTATAGATACAGTTATAAGTGAAGGAGTTGCAGGAGGGAAACCTTTGATAGGACCAATTAGTAAGAATGCTGGGTATCATTTTTAATGATCTTAAATAACAGATGCTATGAAATATTTAATTTATATATTATTCTCTCCCTTTTTGTTATCTGTTTGTCTAAATCATAAGAATATACAGTATCTGGATATTTCTTATAATTCTAATATGTCAGAAAAGGTTACATTTAATTCTGTGAAGATTGATACTATTGTACGGGAAGGTGTGGCTGATGGGAAACGCTTATTAGCCCCTAATGCTCCCCCTCTTCCTCATCCCACTTTTATATCAGAGTAATGAAGTGATAGAGCGATATAATTAAAATACTAAAATAGATTATGCATAACATCCCTAAAATAATACATCAAATTCAGGAGGAGACACAACCGCAGTTTTCGGCTTTTTTTTCAAATCTATCCCAATCATGGGTAGAAAATCATCCTTTATGGCAATATAAACTTTGGAGTCTTCATGATATAAAAGAATTAATTCATTGTGAATTTCCTCACTTTGCCACATTTTGTGACAATAATTTGAATAATAAACTACTATTAGAAATAAGTCGTTACTTTATATTATATCGTGAAGGGGGAATATTTGTAGATTCAGACATTGAATGTATAGAGCCTTTTGATGATATTGTAAAGGATAAGCAGTGTTGTTTCTCATATGTTCCACAGCTATCTTCCAAGAAGATTATTTCAGACTCATTGATAATATCTAAAAGGGAAAGTTTATTTCTGAAATTTATTATTGAAAGATTAGATAGTAATTTAAATTGTTTGGTTAGGGAAGGAATATCCTTCTTAAATAAAACATATTCTTTGTATGATTGTAAAGATGAAGTGGAAATAATATCTTCTTCAATTATCAATCCTTGTTCTCCTATTGAAATAGAATTGTTGCTTAATGGAAAAATCTCAGAGAATTCTATAGATAATATTATATCTGAAGCTCATTCAATTTGCTACTATTTAAAGGAAAGAGCACAATCTAAAAGAAGGATGAATAGTATAGATGTATTGTATTTAAGTTCTATTGTAGGACAAGGAGGTGCATTTAGGGCTGCTCATAGGATACATTTAGGATTGAGGGCGATAGGAATTGATTCTAAAATGTTAGTCTTAAATTCAAATTTGGGAGAAAAGGGTAACTTATTGGACAATATTCATGTGGCTATTCCAAGCCCGCAAGAAAAAGTTGGCTATCATAATGATTTGGAGCCTTTAAAACAGTATCCTGCATATAATATGGCATCTCATACGTTTGCTCCTGCTATGGCAGGTACGGATGTGAATAGGTATATTGATATTTTTAATCCCAAAATAGTGCAAATTCATTGGATAAATGCCGGATATATAAAGATTGAAGACTTAGGTAAAATAAAAAAGAAGATTGTTTGGCGTTTGGCTGATTGTTGGCCATTGACTGGAGGATGTTATTATTACGGGGATTGTAAGAGATACTTGACCGGTTGTGGCAAATGTCCGAAACTTGGCTCAGAAGACATGGATGATTTGTCTCATGAAATTTGGAAACGTAAAGAGAAGGCATGGAAGGAGATGGATATGGTAATAGTTGTTCCAACTCTATGGATGAAACAGTGTGTTGAAAACAGTACTCTTTTAAAAGGGAGGGAAGTTTTTGTTATTCCTAATGGACTTGATCTTGATAAATTCTACCCTGTTAGAAAAGAAATAGCAAGAGAGGTTTTGAATATTCCATCAGATAAAAAGGTGATACTTTATGGGGCTACTAATGCTATAAATGATAGGAGAAAAGGTTTTTCATTATTATTGCAAGCGCTCCAGTCATTGTCAGACGCATATAAGAATGAATATTATCTTGTCATTTTTGGAGCCGAACGTCAGAGACTGGATTTGGATATTCCTTTTAGATTTATGGGGTATATACGTGATCATCAGATTCTGCAAGCTTTGTATTCTGCGGCTGATGTTATGGTTGTTCCTTCATTAGAAGAAGCTTTTGGACAGACAGTAACGGAAGCTATGGCATGCGCAACACCTGTTGTTTCATTCTTGGAAACCGGACCGGAAAGTATAATTGAACATAAGAGAACCGGTTACTTGGCCGGTATGCTGACGAGAAAGATTTGGCGGCTGGAATTGAGTGGGTTCTCAGTAGTACAAAGCTAAATGATGAATTGTCGGTTAATGCAAGAGCCCGGATAGAAGAATCTTATGATATAAGGATTATAGCAAAACAATATGAAAAGCTATATCATCAATTATTGAATAGTTAGATTTACAGACTATGAAACATTATGATTATCTTATTGTGGGCTGCGGTCTTTTCGGCTCTGTCGTGGCAAGAGAATTGACTAGGAAGAGGAAAACTTGCCTTGTTATAGACAAGCGTAATCATATTGGTGGTAATATTTATACAGAAAAGGTGAATGATATTGTCGTTCATAAATATGGTGCTCATATATTTCATACAAACAACAAATATGTATGGGATTATATAAATTCGTTTGCAGAGTTTAATCGGTATACGAATTCTCCATTGGCAAATTATAAAGGCAAACTTTATAATTTGCCTTTCAATATGAATACTTTTTATCAAATGTGGGGAGTGAGAACTCCAGCGGAGGCTTTGAGTATGATTGAGACTCAAAGGCTTGAAGCAGGTATAGAGGAGCCACAGAATTTGGAAGAGCAAGCGATATCTCTGTAGGGAGGGATATATATGAGAAATTGATAAAAGGGTATACTGAAAAACAATGGGGGAGGTCTGCTGTAGATTTACCCGCGTTTATTATTCAGCGCTTGCCTGTACGTTTTACTTTTGACAATAACTATTTTGATGCCAGATATCAAGGAATACCTATTGGAGGTTATACTTCGATTATTGAGAAAATGTTAGCAAAAGCAGACTTACTGTTGGAAGTGGATTATTTTTCAGATAAGGCATATTTGGATACTTTGGCGGATAACATCGTTTATACGGGTGAAATAGATCGTTATTTCGACTATTTTTATGGTACTTTAGAATACCGCACTTTGAGATTTGAGACTACTTTACTTGAAGGTCAAGCAAATTTTCAGGGGAATGCAGTCGTAAATTATACTGATGCTGATATTCAATATACACGTATTGTTGAGCACAAACATTTTGAGTTTGGCTGCCAACCAGATACAATTATCACTAAAGAGTTTCCAGCTATATTTGAAAATGGAGCAGAGCCCTATTATCCTATAAATAATAAAGAAAATAATAGTTTATATGAAAAATACTATCAACTGTCTCAGCAACAAAGTAATGTGTTCTTTGGTGGTAGATTAGCTGAATATAAATATTATAATATGGATCAGGTAGTAGAATGTGCATTAAAGATGGTTTCTCTATTAGAATCATAAAACTAATAAATTATGAAAAAGATTACAAAAACAAATTTTCAGGGATTGCGTCAGCTATTCCCTGTGTTAGAAAAAGAAGAATGCGCCGTTATGTCGGTGGAAACTCTGATGGCTATTATTATAATAGTGGTTGGAATGGCTGTGGAGACTACTACGGTTTTCCTGGCTCTGGTGATAGTTCTTATTACTCTCAATATGATTTTGATAATTGGGAAGGTCCTTGGTATGGTGGTTGGGTTTATGGTATGGGCTATGTCTATCCTGATGTTAATATTTACGGAACTTATGGGGGCCCAAAATACACATTGGATGATTTGTTCTATTGGGAGGGAACATGGAATGGTGGATATGTAGTAGGAGTAGGCTATGTGGGACCGGATAACAATGTGACGACTTATGATCCGAATAAATTGCCTCAAACGGGAGTAGAGATTTACGATATGATGTATCGTAGTGGTTTTGATTTAGGATATGAAGCTGGGCAATCTGGAAGTACATGGGCTAATGTTGGGGCCAAAGCTGCTGCATTTTTGGCTGCAGCATCAGCTGGAAGCGACTTTGGAGATGTAGATTACGAGATGATATATTTTTCTCAAGGCATCAGAGAAGGATATGCAAAAGGTAAGGCTTCAATGGGGTATTGAATATTTTTATAATATAATTCTTATGACTTTAATTTAAATGAGTCATAAGAATTATTCTAAATTACTCGTTTATGAATAAATATATATATTGTCTTTTTATATGCATTCTTGGACTATCGTCTTGTGTAGCTCAACCACTCCCTATAAATTATATAGATGCATATAATTTACATTTTTCTATGGAGGAGGATATGGTTATTGAATATCCATGGATGGAAAATGCAGCATATACTGGTTGTTCCATAAATGTTGAGATGAAAGAATCTAACAGGACTTTGTTTGCAAAAAAATATCTTAAAGGTTTTCCGTCTGATTGTCTTCGAACGGAACTTGAACAGAGAATTCTACTTCCTATTCATAAGGAAAAAGAAGGATTAGTAACATTTGAAGCTAAAGGAGAAAATATTAAAGCTGTTTCTATTTTAATAGATGGGATTGATGATAAGGAAAAATGTGTTTTTTCAGATACAATGACATTTGTTCCAGATAGTTTTCTTAGCAGTGTATCAAAAAAGATATCATTAGAGGGAGTAGAGATGATGAATATTCGTATTCGTGCAGATGGAGTTACTGATACGGAAGCGTATATCGCATTTTCCAAGTTGGATATAATGATTGGGAATAAGAATATAATGAATATCCTGTTAGAGAATTTCCTAAACTGCTTTTACCGAAAGGTTTTAATTATATTCCTTATCAATCAAGTGCGGAAAATCTATGTGACAAAACTTGTGTAATGGAAGTTCGAAAAATCATAGCTTTAGGAGAATCTATACAGGGAGTAACTCTATTCGTCGCCTTGCATGTCAACTGATGTTAGAGAGTGTGAAGAACAAAGATTGCAAGCTGATAATTTGGGAAATGCCCATGGAAAAATCACTTGTTTATAACAGATATGTGTTGGATGATGAATTTGTGCTCGATTCCATAGAACTCAGTCTTCTTGATGAGCAAAGAATGAAATTTATAAAGGAGCTGAAGCGTTATAACTTAGGGGAAAAAAAAGATCGCAAGTGAGATTGTTAGGTATGGATTATAATAGCGTCTGCAATTCAGCCCAAAATTCGGCAATAGATATTTTTGATTTTGTGACGCATTTGAATCGTGAGTGGAAAATACCAGAAGCTGATCAATTATCTGTTTTACTGATGGAGAAAGATTGGAAGGATGCGGTTCAATATCTCCAAACACACAAAAGTAATCTTCAAAAGATATTAACTATAGATGAAATAGAATGTATCACTCATATTCTTTCCCTTTCTAATAATATTGGAGGTGACCGTGTAAAACGTTTTATAAACCGTGATTCTGTGATGTTTGTTAACACGAACTTTCTATTGGATCATTTTCCATCTTTTTCTAAAAATCAAGCTATTATTTATGCACATAGTGTGCATATTAATCCGATTTCAACCTACCCTGTTGTGCATTGTGAACCTTTTGGTAAGTATATGAAAGGTAAATATGAGGATGATTATTTGCCACTACTGTTATTAACGGGCAATGGTAGTATGACTATTTATGATCAAGAGTTTAATAGGAGAAGAGAAGAACTGCAGCGTCCACCTACTGAAAGCATTGAATCTATTTTGAATCAGATAGAAAGTGATGTTCTTTATGTTCCTATGACATCTTATTTTGATACTATCGTTTTATCTCGTTTTCAAGGTGATAGAAAATCTCCGCGAGAGTTCTATCCTTATAATTTATACCAACGATATGGGGGATTTTCTTTATCAAAAATTCTTTTGAACTTAATGAAAATAGAGAGAAAATGAGTGCGTTTGATAAGGCTGAAAGAGTCTTGATGAGAAATAAACAAAGATTAAGAATCTTGGAAGATATAAAGAAACGTTTGAAGATAATTTTATAAAGTTTATATATATTGAGAATATAATGAAGAAGCTTGTTTCTTTATCATTCATTTTCTTATTTCTCTTACAAGGATGTATGTTTAGAGAATATCCTTCATATTATGGCCTTGATTTTAACCTCACTCGTGAGAAATTGGGCATTAATTTGTTAGATTCAACGTGGAAGGGGTGATAAGAACAGAGAAATATTATTCTCGATGGGGTTTCATGCATTGACAAAACTAAAGCCCAATATATAATGAAACTGGTTTGCTATTTTGATGGTATGCTTTCGATGGAAATGGATGTGTATGGGAATGTAAACTCTGGTATATTAGTTCCGGAAAGATTAACAATTATGTTTTATTATCGTTCTAGCAAGTATGATAAGAAGAATGTTTTTATCGGAGAGAAGATGATATGACAGGGTGGGATTATCGGTATACGTGTGATGATGGTCATGAGGGGGGGCGGGCTAGTTTTATTATTAAGCAACAGGCTGATTCCATAATGCGGATATGGAGAGTAGATGATATGTAATAGAGGCCTTTTACTTACAGGATTAATATTCACTAACTAATATATTATAAAAAATGAATCCGAAAATCCCAACAAAGTTATATCCACTATCTAGTTTAATTCTCACCCATATGAGTAATAGGTATATCTTTTCTACTTTAGTGAGCTCCTTGTTAATTCCACAGGTTAGTTCTGCTGTAACCAAGAGGCCGAATATTTTGTTTGTTATTTCTGATGATCAATCTTATCCGCATACATCAGCATATGGATCGCCTCTAGTAAAAACGCCTGCATTCGATTTGATTGCTCAAAGTGGTTGGTTATTCAATAATGCTTTTGTTACTTCACCTGGAAGCAGCCCTTCTCGTGCTTCTATACTTACGGGGCTTTATCCTTGGCAGATAGAAGAGGCAGGTACACATGCTTCTTCATTTCCAGTTGATTATAAATGTTTTCCTGATATATTGTCAGAAGAAGGCTATCATATCGGATACACAGGAAAAGGATGGGGTCCAGGTAATTGGAAAATATCTGGACGCAAACATAACCCTGCTGGTCCTGCTTACAATAAAATTCAGATTCAGCCTCCATATCGTGGGATATCAAAGATTAATTATGCTCAAAATTTCAGAGAATTTCTTCATGAAAGAGATGGAAAACAGCCTTTTTGCTTTTGGGTAGGTGCATATGAGCCGCATCGTCCTTACGAAAAAGATTGTTGGGAAAAAGCTGATAAAAAACAGACTGAAGCGGAAATACCTCCCTTTCTTCCCGATGTTTCTTCTATTAGACAAGATTTATTGGATTACGGGACTGAGATTGAATGGTATGACAGTCATTTGTTTCAAATCATTGATATATTGAAAGAAGAAGGTGAATTTGAGAATACTCTAATTATTGTCATGGCTGCAATGGAATGCCTTTCCCTTTGGCTAAAGCAACTTGTTTTGAATATGGTATCCATGTTCCATTAGCAATATGTTGGACAGAAGGTATAAAAAAAGGGGGAATTAGTGATGAACTTATTAGCAGTGTAGATTTATTCCCAACCATACTTGATGCTGTTGGTATACGAAGCAAAGAGAAGTTGGCAGGTAACAGTATCCTTCCTTATCTAAAGAAACAGAAAAAAAGTACTGGACGAACTACAGTATTTGCAGGCAGGGAACGTCACAGTTCTGCACGAATAACAATTTGGGATATCCAATACGTGTATTGCGAACTAAAGACCTTCTTTATATAAGGAACTTTTGTCCTGAAAGATATCCTGCAGGTGATCCTTGCTGCATAGACAGAGAAGGTAATTTGACTCCGATGTACAGTGCTTATTTTGATATAGACGAAGGACCTACTTGGAAATTTATTGTTGATAACAAAGATAATTCTGAAATATATCCTTATTTTCTGAAGGCAGTGGCAAAACGTCCATATGAAGAACTGTATAATATAAGCTCAGACCCTGGGTGTCTTAAAAACTTGGTAGGTAATAATGAGTATATGGAGGAGCTGGATCATCTTCGTAAAAAGATGAATGATGCACTTAAAAAGACTAAAGATGCACGTTATCTGGATAGTTCTGATCAAGATCAGAATATTTGGGAAAGTTATCCGCGTTTGAATGGGGAAATAAGATCATTTCCAATCCCCCTGTTTTAGTAATATCTATTTAGTATCCTGTACACTTGTTTGATAGTAGAAAATCATATTCCTGCTATCCATCTTAAAACAAGAAGTTTCTCAAATAATAGTGTTGGAGATAATTGGAGATAAGAGGGAAATTTGTATTTTTGTGTGTTGGTGTATAAAAACAGAAGAATATGAGCAATAAGATTTATCCCATTGGCATACAGAATTTTGAAAAGATTCGGAATGGCGGTTATTTCTATATTGATAAAACAGCATTGATTTATCAAATGGTAAAGACGGGTAGTTATTACTTCTTAAGCCGTCCTCGTCGCTTCGGAAAGAGTCTTCTCATATCCACTCTGGAAGCATACTTTCAAGGCAAAAAGGAATTATTTGTGGGATTGGCTATGGAAAAGTTGGAAAAGGATTGGAATAAACATCCTATTTTGCATCTGGACCTCAATATCGAGAAATATGATACTTTGGAGAGCCTTGACAATATGCTTGAAAAGTCTCTGACAGCATGGGAAAAACTATATGGTGCCGAACCGTCTGAACGTTCCTTTTCCCTGCGTTTTGCAGGTATTATACAGCGTGCATACGAGAAAGCCGGGCAACGCGTTGCCATTCTGGTGGATGAATACGACAAGCCCATGCTGCAATCCATCGGTAATGTGGAGCTTCAAAAGAAATTTAGGGACACCTTAAAACCCTTCTATGGAGCGCTTAAGACAATGGACGGTTGCATCAAGTTCGCCCTACTGACAGGGGTGACGAAGTTCGGTAAGGTCAGTGTATTCAGCGATCTGAACAATTTGGATGATATTTCTATGCGGAATCAGTACATTGACATTTGTGGTGTTAGGAACAGGAGATTCATGATAATCTGGAAGCCGAACTTCATGATTTTGCCGATATACGGGGAGTGACCTATGATAAACTTTGTTCAGAGTTGAGAGAGCGTTACGATGGCTATCACTTTACACATAATTCTATTGGTATCTACAATCCGTTCAGTCTGCTCAATGCCTTTAAGTATAAGGAATTCGGTAGCTATTGGTTTGAAACCGGAACGCCTACCTATTTGGTGGAATTACTGAAAAAGCATCATTACGATCTGGAACGAATGGCGCACGAAGAGACTGATGCGCAAGTGTTGAACAGCATTGACTCCGAATCCACTAACCCCATTCCGGTGATTTATCAAAGCGGATATCTTACGATCAAGGGATATGACGAGGAATTTGGTATATATCGTTTGGGTTTTCCCAATCGGGAAGTGGAAGAGGGATTTATTCGCTTCTTGCTTCCTTATTATGCCAGCGTGAATAAAGTGGAATCTCCGTTTGAGATTCAGAAATTTGTCCGTGAGATACGCTCCGGTGATTATGATTCTTTCTTCCGTCGTTTACAAAGTTTTTTTGCAGATACTACCTATGAGGTGATTCGTGAACAGGAATTGCATTACGAAAACGTCCTGTTTATCGTGTTCAAACTGGTTGGCTTCTATACCCAAGTAGAGTATAATACGAATGACGGGCGTATTGACCTCGTACTGAAGACGGATAAATTTATCTATATCATGGAGTTTAAGTTGGAAGGTACTGCCGAAGAGGCTTTACAGCAGATCAACGAGAAGCATTATGCGCTTCCCTTCGAAATGGATGAACGGAAACTATTCAAAATAGGAGTGAACTTCAGTACTAAAACCCGCAATATAGAGAAGTGGGTTGTAGAAATTCTTTAAAGAATTACATATTTTTATTAGAATAGCTATACCAAAAGTTATATTCAGCCTGTATAATAACGAATAAAACTTTTGGTATGGTTACGCTATGTGAAATTTATGCTGTGTCAGATTGGTGTAACTGTAAGTTTTCCCGATTTGTTTGTACTAGGTAATGTGATTTCTAATAATCCTTGATGGTATGTTCTGCTTTCAACCACTTTCCCATTGAAAGTTACTTGGTAATCTTTCTCCGGATTCATGCAAACAAGAATTGTTCGCTGATGAGGAACTGTTGAATCATCAAAAGCTATTTCTGCCTGATACTGTGTATAATCATCATTGAAATGACTGTTGGAAATCCACACTTCGAAGCCGGCTGAAACTTCCCTATCCGATAGTATGCAGCAAACCAGTTGAGTATGGGAGATGATAAACCGGAGAATTGATGCCATCCGGCTCCACGTTGTGAGGAGATAATGAAGTGTTCGAAGGTGTAATAACTCTCCTTACATTCTTTTTCCCATGTATTTAATGCGGTAGTTGCTACTTGATAGGCTTTTTCTCCTTCTCCAAGATCCAGCAAGGCTTTCCACACCATCCATTGATGAGGAAACCAAACGGCTCCATTCCAATAACCGTCTGTACGATAATAAGGTGCAGACTGGTCTACTGTAGAAATTCCTACTTCTGTCCACATCTCGTCAGGAGAAAATACATGGTTTATCATCCTGCTTGTTTGCTCTTTGGAGGAGATGTTTGCAATAAGTGGGCTTACTCCGTCCAGTCCCTTATTAAAGTTAGAACCATCTTTATATCGATAGATGCCTTTAGGTTTTCCATCTTTATCGTGCATTACATATCCGAAATAACCGGTTTCTTTATCCCATGAATAGGTTTGTAATGCATTTGACAGTTGTTTGATAGTTTGCTCATACTCTTTTACATCTTTTTTAAGACCTAGTTCTTGGCTGCTAAACGTAAAATTTTAGCAGCTCTGATATAATAAGCCGAAGATACTACCGGAGTAACAGAAGCCTTGTCACGTAAAGCATGTTGAGGCGGATAATCATCCCATCCTCCTGAATTATAGAAGTAATCCCATGTTCGTAGCAGACCGGAACCTTTCATTCGGCTTGTGGAGTAGGGATTCTTACCTGTCATAAAATCAAAGAACTGCTTCAGTCGCGGGTATAGAAATTGCAATGCTTCTTTTGACTGTGTATTATTCCATAAATCGTAATAGGCATACATCTGTATGGGCAATGGAGTGCCATGATGAATAAATGCAGATTCACTGCCTATAGGAGTTGTATAAGCTCTGATACACTCAAAAGCCTTAGTAATATCCACATCTATTAATCCCAGAGCTATGAAACCGGAATCCCATGTATAAAGGCTATTCCAATTTTTGCCGGGCGTAAAATGCCGGATATATTGCCCTTGGGTATGGACGGGATAAACAATGTTGGATAATAATGCTGATTGCAGCAAGCGACGTCCGAATTCATACTTCTTGCCATCTGCTAATATTCTGTCTTCAGAGTTATTCGAATCCTTTTGTATTAATGAAGTCAGAGTTTCCGGTGTGGAATGAAACTTCTGAATCTGTTCATTGATTTGTTGGGGTGTTCCGGTGCAGACTAAGGCGTATATTGTCTGTACGGAGTGAGGTGCCAAGACAATCGGACGTAGAAAAGCATTAGAATAATGCCACTCTCTGTTTCCTATTAGTCTCGATGATACATGGTCGTGAGTCTTTTTGCGGAAGAAAGATTCCAGATTGTCATCCAGAACTTCCCGAATCTGAGATTCTTGGTAATTCCATGCTATTCCATAATAGTTATCACATTCCGGATATTTTAAGATAAAATCTTGTTTCGTTTTTCCCGATTTAATTTCGGGAATAAAAGAAAGCTTCCTAGGTAGTATCTTGATTTGCTTTATATCTTCTTCGCTACCGATAAAGAAACCATCTAAATTAGTACTGTAAGTACCCTCTGATATTAATTCTAGCGTGTATTTTCCTGGTTCTTTGCAGGTATATGGGATTGAGGCTATGCTATATTCTCCAGTACCTTGTAATTCTAGGCGGCTTTCAGTTATTCCTTTTACTTGAAAAGTACTTGTTTTTCCTTTAGGAGTATTGTATCTGAATCCTATCATTCCTTTTTCTTTTTCAGGAAGAATATTTATTTCAAGCTCACTTTATCCCCTTTATTTTTCCCAAATCCTTTTCCTAGAACAAAACCACTGAGTGATTGAGAAGTTCGCATTTCGTTCCTTTTCCATCCATCGTATACTAAATTATACTGTGGAGATTTGTATATAGGTTCATTTGATATATAATCGGTTGCATTATGCCACTGTATATTTGCATCTTCAGGGATTTTGAACTGAGGTTGTTCTCCTTCATAATCGATATATGCCATCAAATTAAGAACGAGATTTTGATTAACAGCGGTATTATTGACACAATTCATGCCTACCAATATTCGTTGCTCATCTAATATATAATAGGTGACGTCAGTAAATACACGATCTTTCCACTCCATTTCATAGCGGTATGTGATACGGTTCATAGAGGGGTTGATGTCCCATGGATAATAAGATGATTCAAAAAGAACATGAGGAACTAGTTGACGATTGCGGTAATAGCCAGGCATTACGGAAAAGTCAAAGCGTATTCCAGCTTGTATATCGGGGATGTGAGAGATTCCGGCATAGCGTTTTGAATAAGGTCCCCAAGCTTGTAGCGAAGTGATGTCGTGACTATTGCTGAAACACGATGGAGAAATTATTGGCTGTCCTAATGTAGATGTTGTTCCCAAAACAACTATCAGGAACATTAATAAAGATTGCTTAGCTTTCATATTAGAATGTAAAATGGTTCATTATAACAAAGGTATGACTTTTGATTTTCGTAAAAAGAAAAAAAGTGTTCAATAAAAAACATAAATTATTCATAATGCAAATAATTGGTCATTATAGTTTGCGAAACCCTTTCTTGTTAGTTGTTAAAAATGGTTTGGGACTAATTTTCCATTAATTGACCTGTTTTTATTACTATAAATACAATAGGTTTTCTACTTTTGTGTCGATAGTAAGAACTACTATATTCGTTTTTATGTGAGCACATAATAAAAGAAAATAAATAAGGTAAAGAAAATGATGATTGGTTTTTTATATGGTTGAGAAGACTGCTTGAAGGATAACACATTTTATTTAAAATTTTTAAACTGTATGTAACACAAGGACTTGTATTGAGTCCAACTTAAATCTTATGTAATGAATAACAAACTGATTGAAAAAAGAAGTATCACTATGAGTGCATACCGCTTTATATATATGTTGGCGGGAATACTCTTACTCCTATCGTGTGGATCGGATAATAATGCTCCGATTGATGATCCTGGCAATACAACGAATCATTATCTACAATTACAACCAAATGGATTGAATGCAATCAAGGTTTCTTGTACAGAAGAAAACTTTGTATTTCCTTTCCAAATCAAGGCTGTAGGGAATGGAAGTAATCAAGGAGGAGAGGCCCAAATAAATTCATGGAGTGAGGATGAATTGAAAGCATATAATAATAAGGAGAAAACATCATATGTTCTTTTGCCATCATCATTGTACTCTCTTACTTCTACAGAAGTATCTTTTAAAGAAGGAATTTCCACTATGGATGTAGAGGTTAAGTTTAATCCATCTAAAGTGTTTGCAGAGTTTAGGGAAAAAACTGTTGAGTATGTCATTGCTTTGAAGCTGAGTAGCGATAAAATCCAAGTCAGAGATAGTCAGAGTAGAATACTACTTAGTATTTCTTTTGATTATCCAACAGTTGGTCTTGCTGCTTCTGCTGCAGAAGTTAGTGTGAATAAAGATTTGATTCCTGTATCTATTGGTGCAACACTTGATTATACGGTAGATGGAGTGTCTACGACCAATCCATGGGATTTCGTCTGTAGTTTCGCTGTACCATCTAATGCAGAAGAATTGGTTGCAGAATATAATAAAGTTTATAAGACTTCTTATCAACTTCTACCTGTTAACAATTATGATTTAGGTGAAGGTGTGACTTTTAAGGCTGGTGAAAATCAAGCTAATGGAGAAATTACGATTAAACGTGAAGGAATGGCTGTTGTAAATTATTTGCTTCCTTTACAGTTAGGCCACTGCTCGAATGAAAGCATAATTTGTCGTGATGAGGTTTGTTATCTTCGGGTTGGAAGGACATACACAAATCCAATTATTTCGGATAAGAGTGTGCCTGATCCAAGTGTGATTCGTGCTAATGATGGATATTTTTATTTGTATGCTACACAAACTAAGACTTATTGGATGCCTGTTTATCGTTCAAAAGATTTAGTAATTGGGAATATCAAGGTACAGCTTTTAATAAAGCGACCGAACCAGATTTGCCGGGAGGAGGGGCATTTTGGGCCCCGGAAATTCGTTTCCTTAATGGCAAATATGTACTTTATTACTCATGGGCTAAAATGAATGGTGCTGATATTAGTTACACGGCTGTAGCTGTAGGAGATACTCCTATGGGCCCTTTTCTAGATAGTAAAGAATTGATAGGGAATAAAGAATTTGGTTCTAATTGTATAGATCAGTTTTATTATGAAGAAGATGGAAAGAAATATATGTTCTTTGGAAGTTTTAAAGGTATTTATGTTACTGAATTGGAAGATGATGGGTTGACTGTTAAATTAGGACATGATGGAAAACCGACTTTGAAGAAACAAGTTTGTGGAGATGCTTTTGAGGGTACTAATATATATAAAAAAGGTAAATATTATTATTTGTTTGCTTCCATTGGTAGTTGTTGCAATGGCGTGAATGCTTCTTATCAAGTGGTAGTTGGGCGTTCGGAAAACCTTCTTGGTCCTTATGTTGATAAAGACGGGAAGGATATGCTTAAAAACAACTGGGAACTTGTGTTGGAAGGAGATGGGCAAAAATGGATAGGACCTGGACATAATTCTATCATTATTCAAGATGATGAAGGTACAGACT
>ERZ860009.488-NODE-488-length-17773-cov-2.237724_pt1 | contig 17773 bp, 18 predicted proteins | sample MGYA00510114_ERZ860009 | MGnify/ENA primary metagenome ERZ860009 (study PRJEB30046, sample SAMN00715177) | human gut metagenome | study: EMG produced TPA metagenomics assembly of the A metagenome-wide association study of gut microbiota in type 2... | reverse complement strand
GGGAACACTAGGAAATTCTATGAAACGGCTAACTCCTCATCGGTTTCGGCCGCTGCAGCCGTGTTCTTTTTCTTAGCGCCGTAGCGTACTTTCTGAGAGAGGAAAGCAATACCGAAGAGCGCGTACCGACAAGGTAGCCCCACCAACGCTGTTCATACGGAAGGACGTAGCCGGAAATGAGAGCGGGGAACATCAGAACGACAGTAGCAGCAACAAGGATAAGTCTTTCAAGGATATTGACCTTATCGATCAGCCAGCCCTGGATCGCGGAGGAGACCGCAACCATACCCAAGCCTGTCATTGCAAAGATCATCAGGCTCACCGGCAGAGATTCAATACCGATCAGAAGAATGTCGGAATTGAAGAGGAAGAATACCGGGATGATGGCTGTACGAATATCGTAGAGGAAGCCCTGGACGCCGACGGAAATCGGGTTCGCCTTTGCAATCGCAGCACCTGCGTAAGCTGCCAAGCCGACCGGAGGTGTATCGTCAGCCAGGATACCGAAGTACAGGCAGAACAGATGAGCAGCGATCAGCGGAATCGCAATTTCCTGACCATGCAGAGTCAGTCCGGTAGCCAAGGTTACGATCACAGGGGCTGTTAGAGAGGCCATGATGATGTAGTTAGCTGTTGTCGGTAGACCCATACCCAGAAGCAGACTGGCAACTGCGGTAATGATGATCATCAGGAAGATGTTGCCCATGGAAAGCGCTTCGACGAAGGACGTGATCTGCTGACCTAAACCTAAAGAGACGCAGCCGACGATGATGCCTGCGGAGGCGGTTGCCAGAGCGACACCGGCCATATTGTTAGCACCGGCGGGCATCGATGAGTTCAGTGTGTTCTTAATGCCGAATTTGAACGCTGCCCAGAGATCTGCGTCATGAACTGTAGCGATCGCAACCGGCTGGAGAACCATGATGATGGCGAGCACAATAATGGCGCGGAAAACGGAGAGTTCAGCGGAGTGCATTTCCACTACCAGTTCCCAAATGAGAACAGCAAGCGGAATTAAATAATGAAGACCGTTTTTAAGTTCCACGAAGAACTTCGGCAGTTTCTTCTTGGGAAGTCCTTTCAGACCCAGCTTACAGGCTTCGATATGGGTAATCCACAGCAAAGCGATGTAGGAAGCAAACGCAGGAATGGCAGCGGCCTTTGCGACTTCAACATAAGGAACGTTAACGTATTCGGCAATAATGAAGGCTGCTGCACCCATAACCGGAGGTGCTAACTGGCCGTTCACGGAAGAAGCAACTTCAATGGCTGCGGCTTTGGTAGCCGGATAACCGAGACGCTTCATCAGGGGAATCGTAAACGTTCCGGTCGTCACGACGTTTGCAATGGAAGATCCGGAAACCATACCGGAGAGCGCAGAACTCACAACGGCCGCCTTAGCCGCGCCGCCGCGGTACTGACCCAGACCGGAAATCGCAAGACGTGTAAAGAACGCACCTCCGCCCGCTCTGTCAAGCATCGTACCGAACATCACAAAGAGGAACACAACGGTTGCGGACACGTGCAGCGGGACACCGTAAATGCCCTGTGTGTCCATCGTGATCTGGGAGATAAAGCGGGAGAGTGTTGCACCTTTAAAAGCAACCACATCCGGCAGATACGGACCTAAAAAGACGTATGCGATGAAGGCGCCGCAGATAATCGGAAGCGCAGGCCCTAAAACGCGGCGGGTAGCTTCCAGCATGAGAACAATCAAAATCACGCCGAAGATCAAGTCGCGTCCGATCGGCATGCCGGGACGCTCGGAAATACCGGCGTAATCAATCACAATGTATAAAGCGCCGATAACGCCGACGATGCCGATCATCCAGTCGACAATCGTCACGCGTTTCATTGCCAGTAGAATTCTGAGGTCCCAGCGAGACTTAAGTTCGGACTTAAGCGTCGGGAGATTGAGATAAATCAGTGCAAGCGCAAAAGCCAAGTGGAAGGCCTTGACATATAAAGAGTCCAACAGCAGCCAGGAAGCGGTGGACATCTGGAAAAAGGCCCAAGCCAGCGCGACGATGTATGTCAGCTTAGCTGAGAGCCCGGTCTTATCTTCTTTAAGACCTTTATCCCCAAGCTGCTGGACCTGTTTCTTATATTCGCCGATTACGTCTTCGGAGGCGTTCTTCTTAGGCTGCGGAATGTAGCCCGGAATACCCGCCTGCGGCAGCAGCATTTCTGTGTTCGATTTGTCCGTCATGTTGACTCCTTTTTACTTCTTAACGAGCCTCTAATGAGGTTCGCAAAGACCCGGAGTCCCGAGTCTTTGCATCATTTAAAGCTGTATTACTTCACAAGACCTGCTTCTTTGTAGTACTTGAGAGCGCCCGGATGGATCGGAGCGGTCAGACCCTGAAGCATGCTTTCTGCTGTCAGGTTGGCAAGAGCCGGATGCAGTTTGCGGAACTGATCGAGATTGGTCATCACTTCTTTCGTGACGGCATAAACAACGTCGTCCGGTGTATCGGCGGAGGTCACCAGAGTTGCGAGCATGCCGACGGTCTTAACTTTGTCCTTAGCATTGACGGCGTCCGGATACTGATCCATCGGGATTTCCGTCATGCTGTAATAAGGAGCTTCCTTAAGCAGAGAAGCGACTTCGGCTTCGGTAATCGGGACAATGCGGACTTTGCGCTTGCCGGCGGTTGCTTCCTTGATGTTGCCGTTCGGATGGCCCACGGTGTAGAAGAATCCGTCAATACGTCCGTCCTGAAAAATTCTGGGCGCGTCGGCGGGCTTCAGTTTTTCGTCACGAAAATCTTTCCCCGGAACGATGCCGACAGCGTTGAAGATATCGGTGGAGTTAATGCGGTTGCCGGAGCCCGGGTCACCGAGGTTAATCGTCTTGCTTTTGACGTCTTTAACAGACTTGATGTTGGCATCTTCAGCGGCAACGAAAGTCACGGCTTCAGGAGCAAGAGCGAAAACAGCGCGGAGTTTTTTAACGGGTTTGCCTTCCCAAGCCCCTTTGCCGTTGTAGGCCATGTACTGTGTATCGGCCTGAGCGATACCGAAGTCCAGATCCTTAGAGTCGATGGCGTTGATGTTGAACTTAGAGCCTCCGGTCGATTCTACGGAAGCACGAACACCGTACTGATCTTTCTTAGCGTTCACGATCTTGGCAATAGCGCCGCCTGTCGGGTAGTAAACACCGGTGATGCCGCCGGTACCGATCGTGACGAATTCTGTTTTAGCGAAAGCAGCAGCGCCTGCCATAGCGAAAGAAGCTGCAACTGCAAAGGGGATGAGTTTTTTGACGAACATGAAAGTCTCCGTTTGAGATTTATTTGTGTAACCAGTGCGTTTGCTGCTCAGCTTATGGCTTTCATCGCAGCGGACAAGGTCTCGATTTTTTTACTCGCAAACCCCGGAAAAGCGCTTCGCTTTTCCTGTCACTTTCATGTATGCAAAACGCGTGCCAACTTTTGTTCAAACAAAACAGCCCAGGAGCCATAGAAATTGAACCAAAACAGCGCATCAGGAATGGACAAAAGTTTTTGATTTGCACTCTCTTGGTGCATTTGCACCAAATTAGGATTTTTTCTACCGGACGCCCTCTTTTGTGCAAAGAATTTTCAGTTCGCGAACTTAGAATAGGTGCATTGTTTTTAAGGAGCTTTGAATGAGTCAAAAAGAATTTGTAAAACCGGTCGGTTTAGAAACCCCTTATCGCCTCTTCAATTTAGGCGGCACTGCCTTTGTTGAAAGCAAACAAGGCGACGATCTGGATATCATGCCCGCTTCTTGGAACTGCCCGTTGGATTATGACAAGATGACGGTCGTCATTGATTCGACGCACTATTCCCGCAAGCTCATTGAAGCGAGCGAGTACATCCTGCTTGCCGTTCCGGGAATGGGAATTCAGAAAGAAATTCTTTATTTAGGTTCCGTAAGCAAGAACGACAATCCCAACAAGATTGCCGACAGCGGTCTGAAATTCTTCACGCTTCCTGACTGCGACTTCCCGCTGCCTGAAGGCTGCTCTGCCTGGGCCGTTATCAAACTGATCCGTGAACCGCACAACGAAAAGACGTATGACCTCTTCATGGGGCAAATCGTTAAGGCTTGGGCTGACTCCCGTGTCTTCTCCAACAACCATTGGCATTTGGAAGAAGGTCCGGATGAACTGCGCTCTATGCACTATGTTGCCGGCGGCCACTTCTATGCCATCGGCAAACGAGTGGATGTCACACTCTAATTTTTCCAAACATTAAGTTGCTTAGAATAGGTCCGAACCAACCGGACCTATTTTTATGCCAGAAACCACAAAAATCCAATCTGTTGCCATCCTCGGTCGAGGAGCCTTGGGCGTGATGTACAGTGACTTCCTCACGCCGCGTATGCCTGAGGGCTCGGTTTATTTTCTAGCAGACAATAAACGCTGCGAACGGTACAAGACTCAGCCGCTCACAGCCAACGGCCGTCCCTGCTCCCTCTTTTTTAAGAGTCCCGAAGAGGTGAACAAAGCACCTGACCTTCTTATCGTTGCTCTAAAAGGACCCGTCCTTCAAAGCGTCCTGCAAAGTCTTAAAGGTCTGATCTCTGAAAATACCATCGTCATCTCAGTGATGAACGGCATCTCCAGCGAGGACATTATCGAACAAGAGCTTGGAACACACAGGATCGTTCACTGCGTTGCTCAGAGAATGGATGCTCTCTTTCAAAACGGCGTACTGACTTATAAAAATTTCGGAGAACTGGTGATCGGACTCAGCCCGGAACATAAAGCAATACCAGAAGTTCTCAGTGCAGTCGTCGATTTCTTTGACAAAACCCAGATGCCCTACGTCGTAGACGAAAACATCCTTCACCGTATGTGGTGCAAGTGGATGCTCAATGTCGGCGTCAATCAGACATTGGCCGTTTATAACGATGTTTTTCGTCGTGTGCACCAAGAAGGCGAAGCCAGAGAAACTCTAAAAGCCGCGATGCGTGAAGTGCTTGCCCTTTCTCAAAAAGAGGGGACCGGACTCACGGAACAGGACTTTCGAGATTATCTACAGATCATTGACGAATTAAATCCTGACGGCATGCCCTCGATGCGTCAGGACAGGCTGGCAAAACGCCTGACCGAGGTCGATTTCTTTGCAGGAACGGTCATCCAAAAAGCAGAGAAACATGCTTTACCGGTGCCTGTGAACCGCAAACTTTACGATGAGATAAAAAGTTTTGAGGCTCGGTACTAAATTAACTCACTTTGGTGGAGTTTCGTGAAGCCGTATGTTGAGGCGTCCTACTATGCTCACAACTATGGAGGTATAGCAAATGTCTAGTAACGTTTTGATTCTTGATGCGGGCTGCCAGAACTACGGAAAAGGCGGCGAGCTCAACCATTATCTATCCCGTATTGCTGAGGAAGAACTGACTAAGCTCGGCTGGAATGTCGAAATCACACTGATCGACAGTCAGTGGGAAACTGCGGCAGAAGCAGAAAAGATTAAGAAAGCCGATGTCATCATTGTTCAAACCCCGGGATGGTGGATGAGCACGCCTTGGCAGCTCAAGCGTTATGAAGACCTTGTCTTTGTTCAGCCCGGTGTCGTCGGCAACGACGGCCGCTCGCACCTGCACCCGGACGACAACTACGGCAAGGGCGGCATTCTGACGGATAAGAAGTTCATGATCAGCAGCACTTGGAACGCTCCGAAGACCGCTTTTGACCGTAAAGGCGATTTCTTTGAAGGCCGCGGTGTCGACGGTGTCTTCTTTCCTCTGATTAAGGCTTTCGAGTTCTTGGGAATGAAACAGCTTCCCTCTTTTATGTGCAATGACGTCGTCAAGAACCCGCACATCGGAGAGGATGTAAAACGCTGGAAAGAACACCTTCGCCGTGTATTCAAGATTGAGTGATTGAATTCACAGCGCAGAAAAAATCCTCGGACCGCCATAGGAGATCCGAGGATTTTTATTTTAGATGAACCGCAGTTCGACCTTAGAGTTCCATTTCCTTAGTGGCTTTGTCCAGTCCGAAGGCTTTATGAAGCGCGCGGACGGCCAATTCCATGTATTTTTCGTCTACGACAATGGATGTGCGGATTTCGGAAGTAGAAATCATCTTGATGTTGATGTTTTCTTCAGCCAAAACGCGGAACATCTTAGCTGCTACACCGGCGTGGCTGCGCATGCCGATACCGACGCAAGAGATCTTGGCGATGGAAGCGTCAGTCAGGATACCTTCTTCACCGAGGTACGGTGTGACTTCTTTTTCCAAAACCTTCATAGCTTTGTCGAGGTCGTTGCGGCTGACAGTGAAGCTGAAGTCGGTTAAACCGTTCTTAGCGGCGTTCTGAACAATCATGTCCACTTCAATGTTGGCTTCGGCAATGTGGCCAAGAATCTTGTAGGCGATACCCGGGGTATCGGGTACGTGCGGCAATGTAATCTTGGCTTCGTTTCTGCTGAATGCGATGCCGGAAACAACAACTTTTTCCATCTTGGGATCTTCCTCAAAAGTAATCAGGGTACCGGAGTTTGCTTCTTCATCTACCGGAATATCAGGGTCTGTCAGGCTGGAGAGCACGCGAGTAGGAACGTGGTATTTGCCTGCAAATTCCACACTGCGGATCTGGAGAACCTTGGAGCCGAGAGAGGCCATTTCCAAAATTTCTTCGAAAGCCACAACATCCAATTTGCGAGCGTCGCTGACTACACGCGGGTCAGTTGTGTAAATGCCGTCAACATCAGTGAAGATGAGGCATTCGTCTGCATGAAGCGCAGCCGCTAAAGCAACGGCAGAAGTATCGGAGCCGCCGCGACCGAGTGTTGTGATGTTACCCTCTTCATCACAGCCTTGGAAGCCGGCTACGATCACGACCTTTCCGTCATTCAGGTCACCCATGATTCTGTGAGAATCAATCTCTTTAATACGAGCTTTGGTATAGGCGTTGTCAGTCAGAACTCTGACCTGAGGACCAGTATAGCTGCGAGCCTGCACACCCAAATTCTGGAGCGCCATCGCGAGAAGACCGATGGTGACCTGTTCGCCTGTGGAGGCGATCACATCGAGTTCGCGAGGATCCGGGTTCTTTTGAATTTCTTTGGCCAAGGCAATCAGGCGATTGGTTTCTCCGCTCATCGCAGAGACGACAACTACAACCTGATGGCCGGCATTTTGCCACTTCGCGATACGTCGAGCGACATTTTTGATGCGCTCAACGGAACCGACTGAAGTGCCGCCGTATTTTTGTACTATCAACGCCATTTTTTTATCTGTGTCTTTAAATATCGAAGGGGCTGGTCTTTGTTGTTTCAACCAGAACTAACTTTCATTTTATGTAAAGAATCGATAAAAATTGGCTTTCCTAGTAAAAGTTTGATCGTCCTTTTAGATGACCATAGCGACATGCACGAAAACCAGCAGCCCGCTGAACAGCACGATAAGGTACGCGATCACTCCGAAGATATAAATAGCCTTAAGGAGCGGTTGGCCTTTGAGCCTCATGGCCGCCATGAAACTTAAGACAGAAAATACAAATCCCCACAGGTAGAGAATGACCGCACAAACTAAAAGCGCCAGGCCTGCAGCGTCAAAGTTGGGATTTTCCCGATAAGTAAAGGCCATGCCTACGCCGTAGAACATCAACGCCCAAAAAAGTGATCCGCATACGAGGTAGCCCCAAAAAAGTTTGCCGACGGAACGGTTGCCTGGGAATCCTTTATTCAGTTCCGCTTCTACTTTTTTTTTTCCTCTTTTAACGCAGCCTCAGAAGGCTGTGCAGGAGCAGGCTGCTCCTGCGTCTCTGCGGTTTGAGCAGCGATTTCTTCGCTTTTCTTTTCCTTTTCTTGTATGTCCATGCTTTTCCTAGATTACTGTTTCGGGTAGACGGCGAGTTCAACCAAATTTTGATCCGGATCTCTTAGGTAAACCGATGTCATCTCGCCTTTTCGTCCATGGCGGATCACCGGCCCTTCGACGGGGACGTCAAGTTTACGAAACGCTTCAGCGATTTCGTCCGGATTTGAGTCCGTTTTGATTTCCAAACAAAAGTCTCCGGCGCCCGGAACTGCGACTTTTGCCTCGGGCAGTAAGGGATGCCCGATCACATGAAGGTTGATCTTAAAGTGCGGAAACTCGATCTCATACCTCTCACCTTCTTTTCGAACTGGAAGTCCGAGAAGTCGGTAAAAGGACACCATAGCTTCCGGCTGCGCCGTCGTCAGGCAGAAATGATCGAGTTCCAAAATCTCAAATAATTCGGAGGGCGCCGAGCATCTGCCGATATAAACTGGCTTTCCTTCCTGCAGAACAATGTCTCCCTGCTTTATCTCGGGATGCATGTGAAGGTATTCGTCTTTGATGACAATCTCACCGCCGACGACTTTCCCTACGGAAATTCGATACAGCGGCTTGGACCGTTTTTAACCGGGTCCCAGACGTTCTTGTACTCAAAGACATACTGCGATGTTCGGGTCTTTTGAATGCCGAATTTCGCTGTTTTAAGGTCGGATACCGACTCAGCGCTCACTCTTTCCTCCGTTTTTTGAGTTCCCTATTATGGACAATTTTGAGGCTCTGTTTCGCCGCCCCCGACTACAATTTCCCTGCTCGGGCAGTAAAAGACCCGATCAAAATTCAAATGAACCTACAGGAGGTAAATTCCGATGACCGATTCTTGCACATGCTGCTGCGGCTCTAAGAAGGCGGATGAAAAGAAACCTGCCGATCCGAAAGTCGAAGAAGCAAAAGAGCTGAAGAAAGACGAAGTTGAAGCTGTTGAAGCCAGTACTGTCGAAGGAGAATAACTCTCCGTCTTCAGACGCAAATTCTGAATAGAGTGAAGGAAAAGAAAACCGCGCATGAGCGAAAGTTCATGTGCGGTTTTCTTTTGCCTTTCGGCAATCACCAAGGAGAAAAGGAAAAATCGATCAGTTAAGGAACCTTAATATTTGTGAATTCGTGACATTCATCGCAGGCGAGAACTGGTTTCTTATGCCCGTGGTGGCAAGCGCCGCAATCTAAATTTTCTAAGTGAGAATCGTGCGGATTAATATCGTTTTTGTCCGTCCTTGCTGCGAGTTTTTCGTAACTGACGTGGCACTTAAGGCAGCCGTCCGTATTCACGGCTTTCGGGGGCATCGTGGTATGGCAGGATTCGCACTTCAAACCGCGCTCAACGTGCCGATCGGCCAGCATTTTGTCTGCAGCCCAAGCACCCTGAACTGATAAGAGTGCTAGGGAAACTACGATCAGTAACTTCTTCATCGGAAAATCCTTTTTCTTATTGCCGGAGACCGGCGCCTGTCAGCGCCGGCGTTATTTTGTTATGACCAGGGGGTTTCGTTGGCTACGGTTCTGCCGGCGATTCTTCCGAATACGCATGCTTCGGAGTTGTTCGTGGCTCCTTGATAGATGTGACCCCACATAGAACCCAATTCACCGGCGCTGTAGAGGCGAGCGATCGGTTTGCCGAACGGATCGAGAACCTGACCGAGTTTATTGCGGCGCGGACCACCCTGGGTGTTCAGAATTGTCGGATAGAGCTCGGCAGCGTAGTAAGGACCATCGCCGATCGGACGAGAGATCACCGGTGCTTCACGGCCTTCGAATGCAACCTTGCCTTTCTTCTCTAGAGGACGACCGAAATCTTTGTCGGCACCGGCGTTGATCTGACTGTTCCATCTGTTAACGGTTTCGACCAGGTTTTCTGCCGGAACATTGATCTTCTTAGCCAGTTCTTCGATGGTCGGAGCAGAAACGATCACGCCTTTTTCAATTTCAGCGGAGTTGTCCTTGCTCCACTTGTAGTTTTCTCTGTTCAAGGCATAACCGGAAGTCGCACCGCGATGATCGGGCCTCTGACTCGGGCAGCTTCATCAAAGACGACAAAGCACGGGATGCGCGGATAACGATGTTTGATCGGATCCAAGACATTTACTCCGTAGATGCAAGTGTGGTTGTCCATCTTTTCATTAGCAAATCTCTTGCCGTCCTGATCAACGTAGATGTAGGAAGGAGCGAGCATGTTGATCTGCAGAGCGGTCTTAAGACCCGGGACGACCAAGCCGAGCGGGCAAGACAAAGCGTTCATATGCCAAAGGTCGGCACCGGCAGCCTGAGCCATTCTGACGCCGTCACCTGTGTTTCCGGGGTGGCCCAAGCGATGGAACTTCTGACCCATCGTATGGTTGGACAGCATGTTGTCGTCGAATTCGTAGCCGCCTGTAGCCAGCACTACGCCGCGGCGAGCCTTAACAGCCTGTTTCTTGCCGTCGATTTCAACCCAAACGCCGAGAACTTCGTCGTTCTGAGTGATCAGCTGCAAGCCGCGTGCGTTGTAAACAACGCGAACCTTACGGACGGTTTCAACAGCGTAGCGGTAGTTGTTGAAGAGCATGTCGCCGCCGCGAGTTTTCTGTCCTTTCGGAGTGCGGAAACGCCATTTATCGATAGCGTCGGATTCAGGAATGTTCTGGAAACCGGCGTGACCATAAATGTAAACCTTCTGGTCCGGGGCCAGGGAAAGGAGGAAGTCTTTGGACTTCATCGCTTCGTCAACGAAAGCTTCCAGCAGTTCCTGGTCTTTCTGAGAGTTGGCAAAGTCGTAAGTCTTTGCAAGGTAAGTAATAGCGCGTTCACGGTTATTCGGAATCATCATGCCGCCGGAGGAAACAGCTGTGTTGCCGACGCCCTGAGCCGTTTTTTCAAAGATGACAACATCTGCACCGGCATCCTTTGCCGTGATGGAGCAGAAGCGCCTGCACCGCCGTAACCGAGAATGACAACATCAGCTTCGCGGTCCCATTTTGCGGGAAGGTCAGCCTGAGGTTTTGCAGAAGCCTGGGAAACGACTCCGCCTGCAGCGGCTGTCGCAAGAAGGCCCTTGAGGAACGTGCGTTTTGTGACTTGCATTTGAGTTCTCCTATCGTTGGATTTGAGTTTTTGGTTTTCGTAACCGACAGGAGCATTTTTGCCTGTTCCACTACCTAGTACCTTGTAACAATAATATTTTCGCTTAAAGCTCCGGATACAAATGTCGGAGCTTTATGCGAGCGTCGCTAGTTGTAAATTGCCAATTAACGACTCTTTTCTCAGCATTTCTCTGCGCAATAAAACTTTTAACGGTGTTCCGGAGCACGTTTATATCGGCGACTCTGAACGGAATGCATTGTCGCTTCAATATGCTAAAGCCTATCTCCGCTACATTAAGCCAGGAACCGTGCTTGGGCGTGTAGTGCAGTTCCAGCTTATCGCGTAACCGGTGCGCTTCTTCCGGATCGAACGCTTCATAAAGCGACGAAAGTTTATGAGTGTTCAGATTATCCATCACAAGTACAACTTTCTCAGCTGTCGGATAATGGACATCAACTAAATCACGAATGAATTGCGCCCAATCTTTTTTAGCCCGTTTGTTTTCAACTTCGGCTATCATCTTTCCCGTCAAAGGCTCTACCGCTAAAAATAATTCAGCTACGCCTAAACGAACATATTCGTCATCAACTTTCTCGATGCTCCTCGGCTTTGCCGGCAGCGGCTCCCTGACTTCACCTATAAGCTGCTTGGGCGACTCATCCATACAAACAACCGGATAAGATGAATCGTAAGGACGCTGATAAACATCCAGCACATCTTCCATGCAGGTCACGAACTCGGCATCGTGGTGCGGCGGAATTTTCCAATATTCACTCAGGTGAGGCTTAAATTCGTTTTTTTTAAAACCCTTTGGACCGTCATCGGCGAGATCTTCTCCACGATCTCCAGTTCGACGAGTTTGTCCGCAAGAAGCCTGACCGTCCATCGGGTTCGACCTTCGGGAGGCTCGCTGCAGGCAAGCTGGGTTAACTTAGCTTCGAAAGCGCCGTCAAAAATCACTGGTCTCTTACTTTTTCCTGTGGGCCGGGGTCGGATAATGGAATCCAGACCTTGAGAAACGAACTTCTCTTTTAAGTGATTTAGAGTACGTTCGGACAAGCCGACAGCTTTTGAAGTTTGATTGACCGTCCAATGCTCTGCGGTGTGAGAGCCTTTATCTAAAAGTAAGAGAGCTCTTGCAAAAAGCACGATTTTGGCTGATCTAGAGCCTGTGCTGCTGATTTTTTGAAGCTCTTCAACTTCCTCTTTGGTTAAGGTAACTCTGAATTGAGGTGACATAACGAAGCTCCTGTTTGCTTCATTTTATCACCTCATAAGAACGAACTAATTAAAGTTACAAGATACTAGGTCGTCCCGGCTCGCCAAAAAAATCATCTAACTCTTTTTTTGTCTGCGGCGAAACTGTTCTATGACACTCATCAACTACAAAGGCTATTCTCTTATTCCTGAGGTTATTTTTCTTCTTCAGAGCTGATGCATCCAGGGAATCGATCGAATACTTTCGAATGATATTTTGTAATTTTTGAATCGTCGTAACGATAGCAACCCTGGTGTTGCTTAACAGTTTTCTTTCGAGATCTCTTGTGTTTTCCGTCTTGTCGATGTCTATATCGTCGTTATAAGCATAGGAGCGAAAATCATCGGAAGTCTGCTTGTCGAGGTCTTTTCTGTCGATTAAAAAGATCGTTTTATCAATTGACGGAATGTCGAGAAGATTCTTCGTTACCGTGTAAGAAGTCAGCGTCTTCCCCGAACCGGTCGTATGCCAAACGTGACCCGAATTATTTTTTCTCGAAGCTTCTCTCACTTTAGTGATGGCATGGATCTGATAAGGACGCAGTAAGATTTGCCGTCTGTTTGCCTCATCGATAACGGAATATTTACCGACCATTAGGTGCGCCATCGGAACATTGAGGGCTGCTTTGGCAAAATCCAAGTAGCCATTTACTCTTTTGTTTTCCTCATCGACCCAACTTGTCAGAAATTTCTCACCCATTTCTCCATTGATGTTAGAGGCGATATATTTAGTGTCCGTCCCATTTGAAACTACAAACATCTGTACGAAACTAAATAGCCCGCGAAACTGGCCTTCCCGGCAATATTTTTGTATCTGTCTAAAGGCATCCATGTAGGGATGATCTTGATTCTTTAGCTCGATGTGGACAAGAGGGATGCCATTGACGAGTAGTGATACATCGAATCTTCTATCTCTGTCGGCGTCAGAAGGGGAAAATTGGTTGATTACTTCATAAGAAGAGTGTCCGCCTGCAACCTCTCGATTATTAAGCGCCATCAGCGAAACCGTACCCAGGGATGCATCTTCACGAACTAACGGAATTTGAGCTATTCCGTGTTCTCCTGCAAGCCACAGGGCGGCCTTGTATGTACTGGCACCTTGCTCAGCCATATAAGCCTTGATCTGCTCCATCTCAAGGTCAGTAATTTCCTGACCTTTCAAAACTCCTATGTTGTTTTGATTTAATTTGGTCCGAAAATTTGCCCATAGCTGTTCTGTATTTTTTATGTCAGGCCTGTATGTCCATTGAGATACCCCCAATGTAAGTTGATCTATTAAGCTTTTCTCAATGTTTGACTCAAGTTCGGACATTTTTCCCTCCTAAATAAACATTTTTTGGAGCAAACTTTTCTTTAATTTTTTGTAAGTTTCCAACTTACGTTGATGAAGAGTAATGGCAGTATCTAGCCGAGAGAAAAAACTCCCAATCCTTTCTCGTTCTTCGGAATTAGGTACTGCAATTTGATAACCAGAAAACTGCTGAGCATTTATTCCAGGCTGTCCAGATCGCTGAGATGAAGTCTTTATAAAGTTCTGAAACTTAGCAGTTAGGGAATTTTGAAAAACGAATTCCGCTGCTTCTTTATCTTTAAATCGAAATCTGATAAGGAACCCGGCGAAGTAAACTTCCCCGTCTGTTCTAACGTATCTGTAGGATTTTCCAACACTTGCTCCCGTCCTAGCAAACAGTACGTCCCCCTCTGCTAGTCTGTACGGAGCGGCCTCTTCAAAGTCAATATCTGGGGATGTTAGAGAGCTACACAAGAACCTTCTAGTGCTTTCGTCAATGTCCGTGATTCTTATGTATTTGTGTCTCCCATCAAAACTCTTGGCAGCTGCATTCAATCCATAACCAAAAGTGGCTGCTAACTCTCCCAACTTACGCTGTTCCCAAGCGGGATAGTCTTTTCCGTTCGTGTCTTTAAAACGAAGGCAGGGGGCTTTTTCTTTTTTTCCCATTTTTCACCTTTAAATTTCATAATTAAGCCCAAGTTGCTGGAAATATTCGTTAAGTTCTGACTTCAATTGCTTTTCTTCTGTTTCTAGGCTCAAAAGTTCTGTAAAAACGCCCTCCAAGTTGATTTCCTCTTCCTCTTCTGAGGTGTCAACATAGCGGGGAATATTTAAATTAAATCCCTGTGCTTGAATTTCTTCTAAGCTTGCAAGATAAGAGAATTTTTCTATTGATTTGCGTTCTTTGTAGGCATCAAAAATCTTATTCAAATGCTCATCAAGAAGAAAATTTCTTGGACCTTCTTTTTTAAATTCCTTAGAAGCATCTATGAAAAGAACATCTCGCGATGTGTGATTCTTTTTCAAGACCAAAATGCAGGTTGGGATTGGGGTTGAATAAAAAATACCAGCCGGAAGACCTATCACCGCGTAGATTTTCCCTTCCTCAAGTAGTTTTTTCCGAATCGCTTCTTCGGAGGAGCCTCGGAAAAGAACCCCATGAGGCAAAACAATTGCCATCGTTCCAGAGTCTTTTAAGTGATAGAAACCGTGAAGTAAGAAAGCATAATCGGCTTTACTTTTGGGAGGGAGCTTGCCAAATGATGCAAATCGAGGATCCATGAGAAGACCTTCGCTCGCATCATATTTTTGCGAGTAAGGCGGATTCATAACAACAGCATCAAAAGTAGTTGGCTCATCAGAAGGCCAATCCACACCCAACGTATCGCCGAATCGAAGGTGTTGTTGAGCTGATGAAACCCCATGAAGGATCATATTCATCCTTGCGAGGTTATAAGTTTGATTTTTTATTTCCTGTCCAAAATATTGGATCTTATTTGTTAGGTTAAGAGTCGGCGAGTCGACAATAAAATTTTTAACTTGTAACAATAAAGACCCTGAACCCATGGTTGGGTCATAGACCGAGAAAGCATTTTTATGTTCTTGGCCATCTGTGACGATTCTAGCCAACAAACGTGAAACCGCCCTAGGGGTGTAAAACTCTCCTGCTTTTTTTCCTGATTCAGATGCAAATTTTGAGATTAGATATTCATATGCATCTCCCAGCGCATCATGCCCATATGAGTGGAAATCAATATCGGCCAATTGAATAATGACTGAAGAGATGAGTTTATTAGCCTCTGCAGCTGTTTTCCCAAGCTTTTTGGAATTGATGTCAAAATCCTCAAATAAACCTTCATAAAAGAGGCCCTGACTCTGTTCAATGTCTCTAAAAATTTGAGACAACGACGAAAGCATAAACGTTCGATCTGCAACTTCTTTGGCTAAATGAGAAAAGGTTGATTCCGGTTTAATGAAGCAACCAAATTTTTTTCTTATTTCTTCTTCTAATAAATCTTTATCTTCAGAGAGGTAATAACGCTCAAAAATTTTTTGAGCTTCTTCCAAGCTCTCTGGTTTTCTGTTCTCTACCAGATCAACAACTTCATAGAGAATTTCGTCAGAAAGATTTTTAAAGAAAACCAATCCTAGAAGGTAGTCCTTGTAATCATCCGCCGACATACTTTTCCTCATGTCGTCGGCACCTGCCCACAGACTTTTATTTAGCTGTTCTTGAGTGAGTGAAGACATATTTTTATAGCCAATCTTAACTTTTTCATTAACCAACTGAGCTACGAGATTAGCACTTACTTCCGCAATTACGAAATTAAGAACTAATAAATATATTTTTTAATTAAATTACCCCGTTTTGGAAGCCTTTTAGATTAGCAAGGTACGTGCCAAAGTCAGGAGGGTAAGCTTATTCTGTAACCATTTAACAACTTTTAAAGACACACTTGGGAACAGCGTAAGTTTTACGATTGTTTCAAGCTCCTGAGAAATAATTCGTTGGCTCGGGCGGAGTTAGCCAAAATTGGGAAAATATGAAACATCCATTATGGGGATGTCTTGATCAACTACCCCGAGGTTTTAAATATTTCAACAGCAACTGTCCCCTTTATTGCTGAAAGTAGGGTTAATAGTATCTCTAAAGACAGTTACTTAGAAAATGGCGACATTGTGATTGCTGATACGGCAGAGGATGAGAGTGTCGGAAAGACCACTGAAATTCAAGGAATTACTGACCATAAAATTGTATCTGGCCTTCATACAATTCCGTGCAGGCCGCTAGTCAACTTCTCTCCTAATTTTCTTGGATTTTTACTGAACTCTCCGAGTTACCACGATCAACTCAAGCCGCTTATTCAAGGGATTAAGGTGTCGTCCATTTCCAAGAAGGCGCTAGGTGAAACTAGAGTTTGTTTCGCAAAAGACTTAGACGAGCAGGCACAAATTGGAGGCTTTTTCAATGGATTGGAGATGCTCATTACTCTTCATCAGCGTAATTCTCCTTACCAAAATCAGCTTTGACTCGAAATGACGTCCAAAAATTCCTCCAAATTAAGCACGCTTGGGAACAGCGTAAGTTAGAAGAGTTAGCCTCAAAATTCACTGGAGGTGGTACGCCAAATACTTCAAATCCTAATTATTGGAATGGCGAAATCCCCTGGATTCAAAGCTCAGATCTTAAGGAAGATGATGTTTTATCTCTCACAGTTAAAAAACACATCTCGCAGGAAGGATTAAAGAATTCAGCCACAAAAATTGTTCCCAAAAACTCTCTAGTCATCGTTACTAGGGTCGGCGTAGGAAAATTAGTTGTTAATACTCAAGAAATTGCAACTAGCCAAGACTTTCTTTCTCTTTCTGGAATCAAAGGAGATTCTAGGTTCTTGGCATACTCTCTTTATTCGCTATTGAAAAAAAATACTCGGAGGGTCCAAGGAACTTCCATCAAGGAATAACCAAAACAGATTTCTTAAAGGAAACTATCTTGGTTCCCGCTTTGGAGGAACAAGAAAAGATTTCCTCTTGTATGGTTGAGGTCGACAAGCTTATTACTCTTCATCAGCGTGAGTAACTTTTAGGTCAGTCCCGATAAAGATCTCATCACAAGATCAACATCTTTGTTTTCCAGCTCTTGGATGATGTGCAAGTATGTTTTTTGAGTCGTGTTCATACTTGCGTGTCCGAGCCTCCTAGCAACGCTCGCAATTGAAACTCCTGCAAATAGGAGGAGCGATGCGTGTGTATGCCTTAGCCCATGAACCGAAATTACTGGAATCTTAGCCTCAAGGCATAATTTTCGAAGGCGGCTGTTAATAGTTGAATTAAAAACTGCTGTTCTAACAAAAATGGGATCTTCTTTAGGAAGCTCTCTGATAAGGGCTGCAAATTGAATCGCTATTTGCCAATCTATTTGAATCTTTCTGACCGAAGATTTATTTTTTGTCGGCAGAAAACCCTTCCCTGACTTGTAATCCCATGTTTTGTTCACCGTTACAGTCTGCCTAGAAAAATCAAAGTCGTTCGGCGTAAGAGCCAAGGCCTCAGAAAAACGCATCCCGGTCTTGGCCACGAGAAGAATAAACCAGTCCCAATTCAATGGCCCGGAATATTAAGAGCCGAAAGTAACTTATGTAGTTCAAACTGGTTTAAAAACTTCGCTTTCTTAGGTCGTGGCGTTTTTCCTTTGATAATCGCCTTGCGAGTAGGGTCTCTGTCAATTAAACCATCATCGACGGCGTCGAGAATTGCTCCTTTGAGTTGGTGGTGAAAATCCATCGTTGTTTGTCTTTCGTGCGTAGCCGCGTATCGATTCAACAGGTCCTGATAATTAAGTCGATTCAAATCTTGAATCACTA
>ERZ860009.485-NODE-485-length-17806-cov-1.624359_pt1 | contig 17806 bp, 17 predicted proteins | sample MGYA00510114_ERZ860009 | MGnify/ENA primary metagenome ERZ860009 (study PRJEB30046, sample SAMN00715177) | human gut metagenome | study: EMG produced TPA metagenomics assembly of the A metagenome-wide association study of gut microbiota in type 2... | reverse complement strand
AGGGTTACCGCTTACGGTTCTCCTCGCCGTATCGCCGCTCTGATTTCGGATGTCTCCGAAGTGGCCCCCGACAAACCTTTCCGTCAGAAACTGGTGCCGGTAAAAGTCGGTCTGGACGCTGAAGGCAAAGCTACCCCGGCTCTGAGCAAAAAAATGAAGGCACTTGGCATCGAGTGCGAACCTTCCGAGCTGAAAGTCGTCAATGACGGCAAGCAGGATCAGCTGGTATATGAAGGCACCAAGGCCGGTGTTTCTTTGAAAGACGGCTTGCAGATCGCTCTGGATCACGCCGTGCGCCGTCTGCCGATTCCAAAAGTGATGAGTTATCAGCTCGAAAACGGCAAGACCGTTGAATTCGTGCGCCCGGTTAAGCATCTCGTTGCCTTGTTTGACAAGGAAATTGTTCCCGTTGAACTGTTCGGCTTGAAAGCCGGCCGTGAAACGATGGGACACCGTTTCCACGTCCATGAACCGATTTCCATCAAAGAGGCAGAAAAGTATGCCGAGCAGATGGAAAAAGAAGGCAAGATCGTCGCTTCTTTCGAAGAGAGAAAGAACAAGATGGTCGGAGCGCTCAAGTCTGCCGCTGAAAAACTTCACGCCGAAATCATCATGCCCGATGATCTCGTTAATGAAGTCACCGCTTTGACAGAATGGCCCGTCGTTTACGAATCCGGCTTTGACGAAGAATTCCTAACGGTCCCCGTCGAGTGCCTGATTCTGACGATGCAGCAGAATCAGAAATACTTTGCGCTGAAGGATCAGAATAAGAAATTGATGAACCGCTTCCTGCTGGTTTCTCAGATCGAAGCCAAAGACGGCGGCGAAGCGATTCGTTCCGGCAACGCCCGCGTTGTTCGCGCTCGTTTGGCCGATGCGAAATTCTTCTATGATCAAGATCGTCTCCAGACGCTTGAATCCCGCGTCCCCGGCTTGGCCCATGTGGTCTACCACAACAAGCTCGGTACTCAGCTTGAAAGAAGCGAGCGCGTTCAGAAGATCGCCTCCCGCATTGCTGAGCAGATCGGTGCCGATCCCGCACTGGCCCGCCGCGCAGCTAAGCTGGCAAAAGCCGATCTGCGTACTTTGATGGTCGGAGAGTTCCCCGAACTGCAGGGCATTATGGGTGAGTACTATGCTCATCACGATAAGGAAGACGACAAAGTCGCGCTTGCTATCCGCGAGCACTACCAGCCTCGTTATGCCGGTGACGAGCTTCCGTCCACACCCGAAAGCCTGGCCGTTGCGCTGGCCGACAAGATCGAGACACTAACCGGCCTCTTCGGCATCGGACAGCTGCCGACCGGAGAAAAAGATCCGTTCGCTCTGCGCAGACACGCACTCGGCATTCTTCGCTTGCTGATCGAAAAAGAACTTCCTCTCTCTTTAGACAATCTGATTGCTATCGGGACGGAAGAAGAGTCTGTGGTGCCGGGCGTTAAAGATGCCACGGAAGAACTCAAACAGTTCTTCCACGACCGCCTGCGCGTCATGCAGAAGGACCAAGGCTTTACAGCTCATGAAGTTGAATCCGTGATCGGTTCCGAACCCGCTATCCTCGCGGACGTTCCGAAACGCCTGAAGGCCGTTCATGACTTTATGAGTCTGCCGGAAGCCGAATCTTTGGCAGCTGCTAACAAACGTATTGAGAACATCCTCAAGAAGAACACGCTGCCGCTGGCAGACGCCGTTGATCCGGCTCTCCTGACAGAAAAAGAAGAGAAGGATCTGTATGAAGCCATTCGTACGCTGGAACCCAAACTTGAAGCTGACTATAAGGCCGGCCGCTATGAAGACGAACTTCGCAGCCTGGCTCCGCTGAAAGCACCGGTGGATGCGTTCTTCGATAAAGTGATGGTGAACGCCGAAGACGAGGCCTTGAGAAGAAATCGCTTAACACTGCTCAACGAGCTTCATAAAGCGATGAATCAAGTCGCCAAACTTTCGTGTTTAGCTTCTTAACTCTCCGATCAGAAGGCCGCTCAAAGAGCGGCCTTTTCGAAAAATAGCTATGAAACTTATGCTCTGGCTTCGTGCCCTGATTTTTTGGTTCCTTTTTTGTATCACTATCATCTGCTACGGCATTGTTCTTTTCGTATGTATCCCGTTTACATCGAAAGAAGGTCGTTATGCCATCGTTAAAAAATGGTGCCGGGCCGTTGTCGGTTTAATGCGTACGATCTGCGGTGTCCGCTATGAGATTACCGGCATGGATAATGTGCCGGCGTCGGGTCCGGTCATTTTGCTGTCAAAGCATCAGTCGGGTTGGGAAACGCTTGCGTTTTTTGCCTTAGTGCCGAGACGTTTGAGCTATATCTATAAGCGCGAACTCCATCGTCTTCCAATCTTCGGCTGGGGTTTGGCTTCGCTCGGAATGTTCAGTGTGGACAGATCTGAGGGACGCACAGCTTTTGAGCGCATGAAGCGTGAAGTTCCGGACTTTTTTGCGCACGGCTGGGCCTTGGTGCTCTTCCCCGAGGGTACACGCACCGCTCCCGGCGCTTCCGTTAAATACAAAACCGGCGGCGTTCGTTTGGCGATTGCCACCAATGCTCCGATCGTCCCGATTGCTTTGAATTCCGGCGAATGCTGGCCGAAACATTCGTTTTTGCTGTATCCGGGCACAATTAAAGTGGTGTTCGGTGATCCGATCAGTCCGGAAGGAAAAACACCGCACGAACTTAATGAAGAAGTCCGCAGTGAAATTGAAGGCGAGATGAAGCGAATTTCTCCTCAATATTACAAATAAAAAGCTGAATGGTTTTAGATCGTATTTTTCCAAAGATCACCGGTTTTTATTTAGATGGATCTCCGTCAGAGGCTGAAATCGTCTATTCCGACAAGGTTCGGCGCGTGCATATTCGGCTTGGAGGACAAGAAGAACAAACTACCGCCGGACCGGAGGGCGTCATCTATATCACCAAAGGCTATCCTTCGGCGCTCCAAATTAAGTGGGCGCTGAAATTTCAAAAAGAGAAATTTCTGCCGTACTTTAAATTTTTTGAGGCGGCATCCTTAGCTTATCCGGAAGTCTCTTCACGTTTGACGAAGCAGGATTCCGAATTTGTCCATCATTCGGCTTTAGAAGGACGTTATTCCGTCCGATACCGCATTGTCCGCAGCAGCCGCAGAAAGAATACTCAAATCGCCTATGAAGGTGGTCTTTTGGTGGTTCGCTGCCCGACGAAGCTCACGGACTTCGAAGTGGAACTTGAGCTTCAGAAATCAGCAGCGAAAATTATTCAATTTTTGGAGAAGATGCGCCGCGGTGCTCCGACTGTGGAAAAAGAGCCCACTTCGGCCGAAGCAGCGAACAGCATTCGGCTTGCAGACGGTGCAGAAGTCCAAATTATTTGGCAGCCCGGGAAACGCAAGAGCATTTCAATTTCTATGCCCAACTCAGAGCAGCTGCTGGTGAAGTATCCGACAAGCAGCTCTCGGGAAAAAGTGATGGGCTGGGTTCTTTCGCAGCAGGCGTGGATTCAGAAGAAACGGCAGAAAAGCTTAGGGAAGGAAGATACCAATCGGGCCTTTTTTGAAAAACTGTTTTCCGAACATGAAATCGTCTTGCTGGACGTCAAAAGAAAGGTACGGGTGTCGAGCGTACGCAAAGAGTCCGGTGTCTTCGACGATGAAGTTGTGCTGTGGATAAAGGACGCGAACATCAGTCGAGAGCAGTTTCTCGAAGTTCTCGTTAAAACGATCAAAAAGTGGGCCCTTACGGCTCTGCAGGAAGAATTTGAACTGAAGCTCGCACAGATGGGACCTTTTAGATATCCCTATCGAAAGTTCTTTCTTACGTCAGCTAAAACGCGCTGGGGAAGCTGCAGCAGCCGCGGTCATGTCCGCATTCATTGGAACACGGTGTTTGTTACGAAGTCCGAGCGGGATTATCTTTATACGCATGAGGCGGCCCATCTAACAGAGATGAACCATTCCCCACGCTTTTGGCAGCTCGTTGAAGTGCATTGTCCAGGTTACAAGCGGGCTAGGACAATCCTGCATTCAAGGACGCTTGGATTTCTTTAGTCAGGCTAAACCTGACCGGGAAGTACAATCGAAATGCCCGCCGCATGAACCAAGCGAGCCAGGCGAATGAAGTTTTCCAGAGGCACGCTTTCGGCGCGCTGCTCCGGTTTGATTCCTGCTTCCTCCATCATTTCGGCAGAAATCCATTTAGAAAGATTGTTCTTTAAGGTTTTGCGGCGCATAGCGAAAGATGCCGCGACAACCTGATGGAAGGTTTCTTCATCAACCTCTGCCGGATTTTGGATCGGGACCATGCGGACAACGGAAGACATGACCTTCGGCGCCGGCGTAAATGCCTCGGGCGGAACATCAAAGAGCTTGATCATGCGGTACTTTCTTTGAAGCATGACAGAAAGCCGGCCGTAGGCTTTCGTTCCCGGGGCGGCGACCATTCTGTCGACCACTTCCTTCTGAAGCATAAAATGCTGATCTACGACGCGGTCGCTGATTTCGGAGAGCTTAAAGAGGAGCGGAGAAGAAATGTTGTAGGGCAGATTGCCGACCACGCGGATCTTTTCTTCCGCGGCGAAGTCTCTCCAGTCGAACTTCAAGGCGTCAGCCTCAAGAACGGTTAATTGTTCGGACGTGAATTTGGTCCGCAGCCAAGCGGCAAGGTCTCTATCAATTTCAACGCAATAGATGTGCTTGGCGCCGGCAATTAATTCTTTCGTCAGGGCGGCCTGTCCGGCCCGATTTCGATGATCTTCTGACCTTCCTTCGGATCGACGGCTTCGGCAATTTTGTTGATCCAGAAATCGTCGTTCAGAAAGTTCTGTCCGAAACGTTTGCGCGCTTTATGGTGCTTGAGTACTTCAGCCATTTCTTGATTCCATGAAAAAACGCTTAGGAGGCCTAAGCGTTTTTGACTTTACGATTTTATTCTTCCGGTTTGTTGATTCGCTTCTCAACATAGGCTTCCGAACGCAAGCGTCTTTCCCAGTCGAGGACGGCATCGCCGAGTTTCTGCTCACGCAGTGCTTCTCTGGCTTGTTCTCGCTGACGTTCGTTAACGCCGCTCTTGGTTCTGCGGTCAAGCACCTGGAAGATGTGCCAGCCGTAGGGCGTGCGGATCGGTTCACTGATTTCACCGACGCTCAGTTTGTCGAGCTGCTGCTCCATTTCCGGAGGAACGTCACCCGGGTATAGCCAACCGAGGTCGCCGCCTCGTGTTCCGGACGGATCTGCGGAATGCAGACGAGCCAGTGTTTGAAAGTCACCGTCGCCTTTATCAAGACGTGATTTGATCTCGTTTAAGCGCTGAATTACAACTTTTTCCGGCGTGACGTTCGAGGGGCGCATCATGATGTGGCGCACATGTGTCTGACGGACACCTTGCTCTGCTTGTGCTCCTTGGTCGCGGACGCCCATCAGCTTGAGAATCTGGAAAGAGTTTCCGGCCTGGAGGGGAATGATGTCGCCGGCTTTGTGGTTCTGAAGGGCCTGTACAACAAACGGAGGAAGTTTTCCGGCAGGAACCCATCCCATGACGCCGCTTCCATTGCTTCAGGCGTGACGGAGTATTTCGCCGCCAGCTGGCTAAAGTCTGCGCCTCTCTGAGCCTGTTCAAGTGCTCGGGAAGCTGTTCTCTGTGCAGCTTCAACTTCCGCTTTGGTGGGATTTTCAGGGAAGCTGATGACAATACGAGACAAACGGTATTCCATGCGTTTGCCCGGACCGCTTTGGTCTTTCAGATACTGATCGATTTCGCTCTCGGGGATCTGGATCTTGTCGTCCACATCTCTTTCACGAAGACGCTGAGTAATTAGTTCGCTGCGGATCTCGCTCTTGAAGCTCGGAACGGAAATACCGTCGGCGGCCAATTTCTTTTCGAGCTGAGGAACGGTTAAACCATTATTGGTCGCAATCTGTTCGATGGCGCCGTTAAGCATATTGTCATCGATACGAATACCGGTGTCGCGGGCTTTTTGCTCGATGATTCGTTCAAGAATCATACGATCGAGCGTCTGGTCGCGAAGGTTTTCCATCGGAGGCAGGGCAATGTTTCTTCTGCGAAGATTCATTGCGACTTGATGAATTCTCTGCTGCAGCTGAATTTCTGTAATCACATCATGGTTGACAACAGCAGCGATGCGGTCGACCGGAACGGGTGCGTTTTTATGAGCCGCAGCCGCTTCCTTCTTTGCCTGCGCTTTCTGAGCGTACGCATTGTCTGCATTGACAGCGCCGAGGGAGAGGAGGGCGCAGGCACATACTGCATAAAGATGAGTCAGTTTCATAGTTTATTCGTAGTAATCATATCGGCCGACTTCAACAGGCTTCGGCCCGACCGGTTTATAGCCCGTAATGCCTTCGCTTAAGGCTTGGATCGGACTCGATCCGACGGTGCCTAATCCGACTAATTCAAGTTCTAAGAAGAAGTTCGTCGTCGACCTTCCTTCACTTCGGATGTAACGCTGTACGGCGCCGCGAAGAATCCAACACCCCGCACGATATTCGAGGCCCATAAGGGAGTCAACCACTTTTTTGTCTCGGAATGAATAATTGTACCTTCCGAGTCCGTAGAGGTCTTTCATGATCGGCCACTGGAACGAAAAGTCGACCTGCTTGATATTGGTGTTGTAGAAGTCCTCACGCTTGTCGTTGGGGTTGTAGTTATAGCGATAGTACAGGGCAACGGTCGAGAAATCACGCGGGTTATAACGAATACCTGCGCTTGTTTTAGAGATCTTTGACCATTCTGTTGAGTACTGGATCGCACCTTCCAAGCGCCAGCCCTCAAATAAAGAGAACTGAGTGGCGGCTAACACATCACTGCGATTCTTTGTTTTACCAGGGGTATCCCAATAAAGATCGACTTTTTCATCCGTGAAGTAGTAGCGCTGGCCCACGGTTGCGGAGAACCATTCTTTGCCGGTGCCGGAGTCAATATAACGCGTTGTCAAAACCGCAGACAATTGGTTTGTGTTCGCAATTCGGTCGTACCCTGAATACTTATTCGGCGTAAAGAGCTCAGCAAAGTTCAAGTCAGCCAAGGAGCTGTCAAAGTTCGGCATGTGCCTTTGATTCCGATAGGGAATGTAGGCGTAGAACAAACGGGGCTCCAAAGTTTGCTCTGTTTCTCGTCCGAAGATCGTTGAATTTCTCTCAAAGATCAAACCTGTGTCCAGAGAGTAGATCGGAAGTGAACGTGAAGAAGAGCTGTCAATGCCAGCCTTTGCGTGTTTAATGTCGTTGTAATGCGTGAACGAATACGTAACTTTCGGGGTAAAGAACCAATAGGAGCCCATGAGCGGATAGGAGATCGAGGTGTTCCAGAGTGTCCGGTTACCGTCGCCGCTCTCTCCGCGCTGGCCGTTGTAGGAGGAAATTCCCCTACGGAAACGAGTTGCCGTCAAGCGAGAATCCAGGATCGCGCCGTGAAAATCTGCAACGTAACCGCTGAGATTAAATTCCGGTTCTTTCTCATACGGTTTTTCGACCCCCTTATTGTTCGGCCGAAGGGTTTGATTCTTGTAAACACCTAAAGAAGTGCTCCAATAAGTCTGTCCGTAGCTTATCCAGAAGTTCTGATTAAGAACATTTTCACTGGATTCACGAATGGTTGTCGAGAAATCCGATAAGTAATCGTTATCGGAGACCTTCTGATAATCGACGCCGAGAGAAACGTCACCGATGCGCTGGTAGTGTTTCCAAGCTACACCGTAACGTCGTTCGTGCGTCTCTTTGTCTTTAAAGATAACGTTGTAATCCACCTGGCCGGAAAAAGTCGGCTGCAGGTAACGGAACTCGTTGCCAAAGAGCACGCCGCGCTTAGACATAGGCTTCAACGTCAGCGTGTAGTCGTAGTTTGGTGCAATGTTCCAGTAGAACGGAACTTTCATATTCACGCCGAGCGTGGAGCTCATGCCGAATCTCGGCGTTAAAAAGCCCGTCTTGCGCTCGGATCCGACCGGGAAGCTGAAATAAGGCGAGGCAAAGACCGGGATACCACCGACGTACAGACGTGCGTTCCTGCCGACGGCAGATCCGTCGAGTTCGTCGTAATCAATGTCAGAGGCTTTAATCCACCAAGCTTCTTCACCTTCGCGGCAGGTTGTGACCATGGCATTGCACATCTTGGCTTTGCCTTCGCCGAGAAGTTCGATCTTGTCGGACGTGCCTCTCATCTGCGTCGGCAGATAGCGGAAGGTTGCGTTCGGCATTTCGCCGGTTTCGGCATCAAGGTGATAAGTGAGCTCGGGCCCCTTGAAATCGTACCGTTTCTGGCAACTAAGGCATTCCCGTTGGAATAAACCTCGTCGTTGGCAAAAGTGTAGGTAATGGTGTCGCCGCGAAGGACGGAGCCGCCTCGCCGAACTTCGGCGCTGTCAATGAGTTCGATTTTCTCATTGGGCGTTCCGATCATTTTGAACGCCGTGAGATAAGTTGGGGCATCGCCTTCTTCAGAAGGCGCATTCTCATCTAAGCGCCGTGCCGCATTCAGCTTCAGTCCGTACTCAGGTCGGGTAGCCGTTTCGGAATCTTGATCGCGCTCGGCCGCCGAGACGAGCAAGGGCAAAGCTAAAGTCACTGCCACAAAAACGGGTAAGGCTCGAAAAGCTTCCATGGGTCTTTTTCGACGAATTGAAAAACTAGACATTAAAATTGCACGCTATTAGGTGGAAAGATTATAAAGGCTTAATGGACCTGCATATTCTTTCCGATCAACGGAAGATGGAGATGAAGTAATGACAGAGCGTGAAGTTGGCTTAAAGCAGTGGCTGGAAAAAATCGGAGGGTCTTTCGGGCTGAATCTGAAGACGCTTCGCCCGGCATCTTCGGACGCAGGTTTTAGGAGCTATTTCCGTATTGACGGAGACGGAACGACTTACATCGTCATGGACTCTTCCGGCGAAACCGGCAACGTCAAACCTTTTATTTTTGTCGACGATCTGTTTGCCAAACAAGGTATCAACGTTCCGAAAATCTTTGCTCAGGACGTAGAGCAAGGTTTTCTGCTGCTGTCAGACTTGGGAGCTCAAACTTATCTGGATGTCCTTTCGGAGGACAACGCCTCTAGACTAATGGATGACGCCACTACCGCACTTGTCAAACTCCAGAAGAACAGCAAACGGGGTGTCTTGCCTGAGTACTCCGAAGAACTGCTTCGCCGTGAACTCGAACTTTTCCCTGAGTGGTATGTGAAACGCCATCTGAATATGGAAATTACGCCGCAGATGCGCAGCATGTTCGACAAGATGTTTGATCTCATTATCAAAAAGAATCTTGCTCAGTCCTTTGTATACGTACATCGAGACTACATGCCGCGTAATTTGATGCTCGAAGAAAAGGACAATCCCGGAGTTATTGATTTCCAAGACGCTGTATACGGTCCGGTCAGCTATGACATTGCCTGCTTGTGCCGAGACGCCTTTATCTCCTGGAGCGAAGCTCAGGTTTTGGATTGGACCATTCGCTATTGGGATAAAGCCCGCAAAGTAGGCATCCCGGTCCCGGCAGACTTCGGCGTGTTCTGGGAAGACGTCGAATGGATGGCTCTCCAGCGTCACCTCAAGGTTTTGGGTATCTTTGCCCGCCTCAATTACCGCGACGGAAAAACGAAATATCTCGGTGATACGCCGCGATTCCTGAATTACGTTCAAAAGACTGCCTCCCGCTTTGATGCGTTAAGACCGTTGTCTCGTTTCATTAACCAAATCTCCGGCATCGAAGAGACCGTCGGATACTCTTTCTAGGGAGTGTCGGATTGAAGGCGATTGTGTTGTGCGCCGGCAGAGGCAAACGCATGCGCGAACTCACGGCGCATAATTCCAAACCGCTGATCAAGCTGTGGGGCCGCTCAATGGTCGATTGGCAGCTTGATCGTCTGAAAAAGGGCGGTATCCGCGAGGCGGTGGTTAATACCGCCCATTACGCAGAACTCTATCCTTCGCACTTTGCAGAACATCCGGTCGAGGGAATGAGGGTGACCATTTCTCAGGAAGGTAGTTCGATCTCGGATGCGCTGGAAACCAAAGGCGGTATTGTCAAAGCACTTCCTTTGCTCAGCGACGGGCAAGAACCCTTTGTTGTGGTTTCCGGAGACATCGTTACTGCCTTTGATTACGCTTCCCTGGAAAAAGCCGGTGATCGAATTAGAAAAGGAGAAATCGTCGGGCATTTGGTATTGGTGCCCAATCCTTCTTTCCATGACGGAGACATGGATTTAAAAGACGGACTTGTCAGCAGCGACAATAAAAAGTTCACCTACGGAAATATCGCTGTTTTCTCTCCCAAAATCTTTGCCGGAGAAAAAGCGGAGTTTTCCAAGCTTTTCCCTTGGCTGTACCAATTTGTGGATCAGCACCTGATCAGCGGTGAGCTCTACGAAGGTCCCTGGGCCAACGTCGGAACTCCGGAAGAGTTGGCCAAATGCGAGGCCTCGGGCTGTTTTTTTAAGAAGCAGGATCTTTCATGACCGACAGTTCTGTCCAAGTCGGCAATGTGACAATTCCCGGACGTGTGTTTCTGGCACCGCTGGCAGGCTTTACCGATCTTCCTTTTCGCCAAATTTGCCGCAAGCTGGGCGCGGCTTATGCCGTTGCCGAAATGGTTGCCTCACAGAAACACTTGAGGGAGTCAAGGAAATCACAGGAAAGATTTTCGCTCGGAAGCGAAAGTTATCCTCGCGCGATTCAGCTTCTCGGATCCGATCCTGAGGATTTGGCCGATACGGCCCGCTATGCGGTTCAATGCGGCGCGCAGATCGTGGATTTCAACTGCGGCTGTCCGGCTAAAAAAGTTTGTTCGGTAGAGTGCGGCTCGGCTCTGCTAAAAGATGAAGCCCTTGTCGAAAATCTGCTGACGGCTCTGACAGCAGCGGTAGATGTTCCGGTAACGCTCAAATATCGGCTCGGCTGGGATGCGGAGCACATTAACGCATTAAATGTTGCGGCGCTTGCCCAGAAAGCCGGAATCAAAATGCTTGTACTCCACGGCCGTACCCGAGAACAAGGATTCAAAGGCGCGGTGGATTATCAGAGAATTGCCGAAGTGAAGGCATCTGTTGATATACCGGTGATTGCCAACGGCGACATCGACAGCGTTGAAAAGGCCGAAGCCGTTCTTGCACAGACCGGCGCCGACGGCATCATGATCGGTCGCGCGGCTATCGGAAACCCTTGGATTTTTTCTCAAATAAACGACCGACTCAACGGAAGAATCCCGCAGACGCCGAGTAAGAGCCAACTTATTGAAACTATTGGCGAACACTTACAGTTACATTTTTCTTTTTACGAGAAGGAAAAAGGGCTAAAGACAATCCGCAAACACCTCAGCGGCTACTTTAAACGATTAGACTTATGTCCGACTCTATTGACGGATTTGTACTCCGTTACGGATCCGATTCAATTAGAAAAAAAAGTCGAGCGTCTCTTGAAGGACAATCTCGACTAGCTTTTACGCAATGCTTGTTTTCTGCCGTCCGGCAGCGCATAACGCGTTCCGGGAGCAGAAACGAGCGGGTTCAAACTTTTATCTCAACGGAAGTTTCTAACGAAATGCACAACATGAAAAAACAAGCGCTGATCAGCTGCTCGGATAAATCCGGCGTTGTTGAATTTGCAAAAGCCCTGACGGAACTCGGTTACCACATTCTGTCTACCGGGGGCACCGCAAAACTCATCGCTCAGGCAGGCATTCCCGTACAAGAGGTTGCCGATTACACCGGCTTCCCGGAAATGCTTGACGGAAGAGTCAAAACACTGAACCCGAAGATCCATGCCGGCATTCTTGCCCGCCGCCCCGTTGCGGAGCACATGGAGGCGTTAAAGCAGTTTAAAATTGATCCGATTGACATCGTCGCAGTCAACCTGTATCCGTTCGAACAGGCAATCGCCAACCCGAACTGCACCTTTGAAAACGCCATCGAAAATATTGATATCGGCGGGCCCCCGATGATTCGCGCCGCCCGCTGCCGCGAAGACCATGAAAGTGTTACCGTCATTGTCTCTCCCGGCGACTACAGAAAAGTTATCGAAGAGATCAAGGAAAAAGGCGAAGTTTCTCCGGAAACCAGACTGGAATTGGCAAAGAAAGTGTTTGTTCATACCGCTCACTACGACGCCATGATTTCCAACTATCTGACCAGCATGAAGGGCAACGACGTTTCGACTCGTACAAAGTTCCCGGAAAGCCTGACACGCCAGTGGGTTAAAGTGCAGGATATGCGCTACGGCGAAAATCCTCATCAGGAAGCTGCTTTCTACCGCGAAAGAAATGTTGCACCCGGACTCTTGGCCGGATACCACCAGCTTCACGGTAAGGAACTTTCCTACAACAACATCGCTGACAGCGATGCCGCCTGGGAAGCCGTCCGCAGCTTTGACAGCCCTGCCTGTGTGATTATTAAGCATGCCAACCCCTGCGGCGCTGCTATCGGAATGAATTCCGAAGAGGCCTACAGCAAGGCCTTTAAGTCGATCCGACGTCTGCCTTCGGCGGCATCATCGCTTTCAACTGCGAAGTTTCCAAAGAAGCTGCCGAGAAGATTGCCAAGCAGTTCGCTGAAGTCATTATTGCGCCTGAGTTCTCTCAGGGCGCATTGGACATTCTTCTGCAGAAGAAGAATCTTCGTCTGCTCACGGTTGCCATGGGACATGCCCGCAACGACCTGGATATGAAGCGCATCGGCGGCGGCCTCTTGGTTCAGACCCCTGATACACAGTGCGTCAGTGAAAAGGACCTCAAGGTTGTGACGAAGCTCGCTCCGACTAGCGCTCAGATCTCCGACATGATGTTTGCTTGGAAGATCGCCAAGTTCATCAAGTCCAATACAATCGTCTTTGTACGCGACGGCATGACTTTGGGCGTCGGCGCCGGTCAGATGAGCCGCGTTGACTCTGCCAGAATTGCATCCATCAAGGCAAAAGAAGCCGGTCTCTCTTTAGAGGGCAGCGTTGCCGCTTCGGACGCATTCTTCCCGTTCCGAGACGGTTTGGATGTCATTATTGATGCGGGCGCGACTGCGGTTATCCAGCCGGGCGGATCTATTCGTGATGAAGAAGTGATTGCTGCGGCCAATGAACGCGGTATCACCATGGTCTTTACCGGTGAACGTCACTTCCGCCACTAATTAAATTTTCCTAATTCGAGCCGGAATCGCAGTAAACACGATTTCGGCTCAATTATTGATACAAAATTCAAAGTATTTAGTTATCGGATCACGGTCCGAGGCTTTCCGGCACATTAAGATTAACTTAGTGTGCTTGTTAGATTTATGGAGATGAGGAACGTATGGTCAGACGTGACTTGGGATTGAATCGCCGCGTATTTCTTAAAGCCGTCGGCTTGGTAGGAATCGCAGCTGCCGAACCGGCTTTTGCACAGCTTTTTGTGAACATTCAAGGTGTCGGGGCAAACCAATTTCCAATTGCTGTTCAGCCGTTTTTCGGCAATAGCGAAGCGCCTGAGAACATTGCCGAAATCATCGGCAACGATTTGGTCCGAAGCGGTTTTTTCCGTTTGGTTTCCTGTGATGCCGCCACGGCACTCGACAAGGATCCGGACTGGAAAGCATTGAGTACAGCCGGCGTCGGTGCATTTGCAGACGGTTCTGTGACACGAGCTGCCGACGGACGCTATGAAATCAAGTTCCGCCTCTTTGACCCGGTGAAAAAGCAGGAGACAGACGAAGCCTCCTATATTTCTCCGAAGGACGACCTGCGTCTTTATGCCCATAAGATCGCAGATCGAATTTTTGAACGCCTGACCGGAGAGAAGGGCGATTTTGCGACACGCATCGCTTACGTTTCTCAGCAGGCCAAGAACAACTACGCCATCATGGTAGCTGACAGCGACGGCTACAACCCTCAGGTTGCCCTTCGCATCAGACATCCGATTATTTCTATCGATTGGTCTCCTAACGGCAGACAGATTGCCTACACCTCATTCGAGACAGGCAAACCGACCGTTTGGATTCATGATCTGAGCACGGGTAAGCGCCGCCAGGTCGCTGCTTTTCGGGGCAACAACAGTGCGCCGGCTTTCAGCCCGGACGGAGGTACGCTGGCAGTGGCACTGTCTAAGGCGGCGGCACGAAGATTTATCTGTTGGATACCAACGGTCAGAACCTCAGACAGTTCACCACAGGCGGCAGCATCGATACAGAGCCCGCATTCTCGCCGGACGGTAAATATATTTACTTCACGAGCGACCGAGGCGGCAATCCGCAGATCTATAGAAAGCCGGTTGCGGGCGGTTCCGCTGAACGCATCAGCTTTGGTAATGCCTACGCCATTAGTCCGGCGGTCAGTCCTAAGAATGACCAGGTCGCTTATATCGTTCGCACGGGCGGCCACTTTAAGCTCGTGCAGCAGGATTTAGCGACCGGCAATGTGATTCCGCTTTCTGAAATCGGAAAGAACGAGTCGCCGAGCTACTCGCCCAACGGAAACATGATTATTTATGCCTCCGAGGTTGGAGGTAAGGGTGTTCTGTCCACTGTCTCCACGGACGGAAGCACTCGTTCCCGACTCTCGGGTACCAGTGGAGACATTCGCGAACCCTCATGGGGTCCCACTATTAAGTAAAAGGACGAAGAAGATGATCTCTTCAAGATTTGCTATTTGCGCAGCCGCTGCAGCTGTCGCTCTTTCGCTCTCGGCTTGCTCTACAGTAGATCTGGATAAGGATAAAGCCGGTTCTATCACTGACGGAACTTCCGTTGAAGAAGCTCTGAGCTCCAAGACCGGCCCGCTTGCTAACCGCGAAGTTCACTTTGATTTCGACAGCTACACCGTTTCTCCCGACCAAATGCCGGTCGTGACAAATCATGCTCAGTTCCTGGCTGCTCACAAGAACCTGAACGTTCGTCTGGAAGGCAACACCGACGAACGCGGCGGACGTGAATACAACCTGGCTCTTGGTCAGAAGAGAGCGGAAGCCGTCAAAGAACGTATGACTCTTCTGGGCGTTTCTCCTCAGCAAATCGAAACGATTAGCTACGGTAAAGAAAAACCCAAAGCCGAAGGTCATGACGAAGCGGCTTACTACGAAAACCGCAGAGTCGACATCCACTACATGCTCAACAAGTAATCTCTCATGAAAAGAATCGCGCTGGTGCTCCTTAGCACCGTTCTGTTGTCCGTCAATACATCGGCATGGGCGCTCTTCGGAGACGATGAGGCCCGCAAAGCCATTCTGGAGCTTCGCGATCAGCTGAAGTCTCAGCAGGAAGTGCAGATGTCGCTGTACGACCGACTGGAAAAACTGACGAAGGAAGTTCAGACGCTCCGCGGCAAAGTTGAGGATCTGACCAATTCCGTCGGTAAGGAAAAACAAAACGCCGAGACCATTTATGACGATCTTTCGAATCGTCTGAATGAAATGGATCCGAAGGCCAAGGCAGCAGCAGCCGCTTCTGATCGTGAGATTTCCGCAAAGCAGGAACTTGATCGCTGCTTGTCCGTCTTTCAAAAGGGCGACGCCAACCAAGCGATTAAATGCTTCTCAGGCATGACGCAGAAGTACAGCAGGACAAAGGTTTATCCCGATGCTCTGTACTGGCTCGGCAGCAGCTACTATATGAAAGGCAACTTTGCGCAGACGATTGCCACCGAGCAGCGTCTGATTTCCGGCTACAGCAAACATGCCAAAGTTCCGGAAGCCTACCTGTTGATCGGTATGGCCCAGATGGATTCCAAGAAAACCGCGGAAGCCAAAGCTACTTTCAATAAACTGATCAAGCTTTATCCGAAGAGCAGCGCGGCAGGACTTGCTAAAAAGCAGATGTAATCAATCGCAGATTGATGATCGAGGACCTTCGGGTTCTTTTTTAATTCCCCAATTTCGTGATCCCTTAGGAACTGTTGCCTTTTAGCTTATTAAGCTAAAGGGCATCAGGAAAAATTCGGAACTCGGCGGAGTATCCCTAAAGGAGGGATCGTGTCCTTTACGCGTAAATGTTGGTTTTATTTGATATGCCTGTTTGCGGGGCTGTGCACCGGGGCGGTCGGCGGATACTTCCAGTTCTTCCTGCATAAGGCAGATCATTTGCGGATGCAGCTGACCACGTGGGCTCATTCCGTGAGTTTTTGGGAAGGTTTCGGCGCTGTCTTGGCGGTTTGTGTCGCCTGCGCAGTCATCGGACGATTCCTGGTTCGTTTTGCACCGACGGCCGGCGGCAGCGGAATTCAATATGTTGAAGCGGCCTGGAGAGAAGAGGTTGAACCGGCGCGCTTTAAGATCTTATTGGTTAAGTTCTTCGGCGGTATTTTGACGCTGGGCAGCGGTATGGCTTTGGGCCGCGAAGGTCCGACGGTTCAGATGGGGGCCTCCATCGGAGCCACGATTGCCCGCATTCTGAAGTTCTCGAAAGAAGAGCTTCGTTTTCTCACCATCGCATCCGCAGGTACCGGCTTGGGTGTAGCCTTCTCATCTCCTTTAGGCGGAGCAATGTTCACATTCGAGGAAGTCACGAAAGATATCCGTATGAATCTCGTGATTCCGACCCTCATCTGCGTTTTTGCCGGATGCACGGTGTCGATGACGATCCTCGGCATGCAGCCGGACTACAACGTCATCAACCGAACCTTCATAATTCCGGGTGTCAAAGAGTCCGTCGCTTTCATTTTGTTCGGAATCTTTATCGGTGTGATGGGACCGCTCTACAACAAGATGGTTCTTATTCTTTTGAACACGAATGCATACTTTAAGAAGGTCATTCCTGAAGTGAAAGCCGGAATCATCGGTATCGTCGTTGCACTGCTGGTTTACTTTGCACCGGGACTTGCCGGCGGCGGCGATCAGCTCGGCACTGAGATGCTGAACTACACGTTCCCATTGCAACGGTGCTGGTTATCGGATTGATACGCTGGTTTTTTGCGCCTCTTTGCTACGCCACAGGCGTTCCCGGCGGTCTGTTCTCACCGCTTCTTCTGATGGGCGGGATCTTAGGTCACGTTTTTGCATGGACGTTGAATCTCATCGGATTTGATTTAAACCCGATGGCATTCTGCGCCGTCGGAATGAGTGCCTTCTTTGCTTCGACGATTTGCGCTCCGATTACCGGCGTTCTGCTGATTCTTGAAATGACCGCGTGCTGGGATTTAACACTTCCCATGCTCATCGGATCGGCATGGCATTCTTTACTGCTCAGGCGTTGAAGAGCCAGCCGATTTACACGGCCCTGCGTCTGCGGATACCCGAAGTCAAGCAAATGCAGCAGCAGGGCGTCGACGTCCTCCAGCCGCCCGCTATTCCTGAAAAGTTGTCGTAGCGCGGTTTGACCTGATAAGCTGTACTCTGGTTCGGGGAGGGCTTGTCCCTCTCTTTCGGCAGGAGTCTGACGCGTCTGGTACCGGCTATTCGCTCCGTTCTGTCGAACTTTCTGTTTTTCGGAAAAATAAAATGAAAAATATCAGTGTGGGAACGGAAGCCCTGGATGATCCGTTCATCAATCAAGGAACGGCCTTTAGTCAGGACGCCAGAATAAAACGGAAACTGCGCGGACTGCTTCCTCCGAGAGTGACGACGCTGGAGCATCAGGCCAAGCGGGCTTTAGAAAGAATTCGTCAGGCTGAAGAGCCGCTCCAGAAATACGAAATCCTTTCGCTGCTCCGACACAGAAACGCAACCCTCTTTTATTACCTCCTCGAAAATAATATTGAGGAGCTGATGCCTATCGTCTATACGCCGACGGTCGGCAAAGCCTGTCAGGAATTCGATCGAATTTACAGTGAACCGGAGGGCCTTTACGTCACAATTGAAGATAAAGGTTCGATTCGGGACGTGATCAATAATTGGCCCTATGACGATGTCGACATGATCGTCGTGACGG
>ERZ860009.483-NODE-483-length-17872-cov-2.060897_pt1 | contig 17872 bp, 26 predicted proteins | sample MGYA00510114_ERZ860009 | MGnify/ENA primary metagenome ERZ860009 (study PRJEB30046, sample SAMN00715177) | human gut metagenome | study: EMG produced TPA metagenomics assembly of the A metagenome-wide association study of gut microbiota in type 2... | reverse complement strand
ATGTTTGATGATTTGATTTCTCGTTTTTTATCTGTTCAAACAGATAACATGAGAAGAGTTACAAATGTCGGGAATGAAATTAATGGAAAATTTTGTCCGATAAAATGCTATAAATACTAATACTTAAAGATGAGAAAAATGACTAGTATAAATCTATGTAGATGTCCTTATTGTGGATCATGAAGTAGGATTCTATGCCACCGCCTACAATTGTAAATATCTTGACTGTGGAAGTTTATTTTGGTGGGATTTTACAAAAAAATAGCATGAAAGAGAGAATAAAAGAATTGTTTTTAGCATTAAAAAAGAAATGGTTATTAAATAAAATGAACCGTATAAATCCGAACCCAGCAGAATACAAAAAATGGGAACATCATACTTGGGGTAATTCCATCGAAATCTGCCGGATTAATAAAAATACATTCAGTATTCGAGGTTGGCTTCAAAATAAACCCGAAAATGGGGACAAGTTAATCTATGAAACAGAAAGTGGTAAATATGCCGTCGGATACATTGTAGATGTTGAATATTGTGGCGACCCAAGAGATATGTTTTTTGCAAATGTAATCCCGTTTGAGTATTTAAAACACCAATAATAGAAACATGAGAAAAGCAAAAATAATAAAAGGAGCCCTATGTCATGTCCTGTGTGATGATGATGAAGTATATGTACATTCCATCTGCCCGGAAAATGGTAAGGCTATAGTGGAAATTTCTGATGGAAGATTACTTAATGTAGATATTGAAGATATACAATTTAAAGATTCTCCTGAACCAGATAGAGGTATAATCCTTCAATCTTACTCTGTCTGTCCTGTTTGTCATGGGACCGGCAAGGTTACTCCTGGTTTTTATACATCTGGTACCATAGGACAAAATTCAGATTGGTCTAATACCTGCCGGACATGTCACGGATGTGGAGTTTTAAAAAATTAAAGACCTATGAAAAGTAAGAAAGCAGAAGAATACATAAACAAGGAAAAGCATGAGGATTATCCGGGTGGATATTTATGCTATCAATTATCCGATGAAAAAGCTAAAAAGGCTGTGGAAATCGCCGAGGAAGAAATGAGGGAGAAGGCTACCGATTCATTTTGCAAAACAGTATGCGGAGGAAGAGAAAAATTTGGCAGTTGCGAATCCTGTACATTGATAAAAACATTTGAAAACGAATATGATAACTAATATTTGTCGGATATTAAAAAATTGAAAATATGAAAAAATTACTGACTCAACTTCTTGAAAAATGGGCCTGTAAACATGAATGGGTAACATACCAGAAATGCGATATTTACAATGAATTTAGCGGGGAAATCCCTTCACGTTTAGAATTTATACTTATATGCAAGAAATGTGGGAAAATAAAGAAAATAAGATTATAGCGAGGTTATGCCTCGCTATTACTTAGTTTGTTTCCTTCTAGGTGGTATTTTGGGAGACTTCATTCCGTCAATATGTTCAAATAGAGAATTATCTACATGAGCCATCATAGGATCCAAGATAAAATCAATGCCTTCCCTTCTCGCTAATTTAGATGCTGGAACAAAATCAGCATCACCAGATATAAGTACAATTCTATCAACAAAATGCTTTAATGATAAAGAAGCAATATCTACCCCTATCTTCATATCTATACTTTTTTGCCTTAATTCGTAATAAACATCACTTTCTTGTAAGTCCTCTATTTTCAATGAACCAGATAATAATTCCTTTATTTTATTTGGTCTTATTTGCCAATTGCCAGAATCCTTAAGATATCCTAGTCTAAGTGCAACTTTTCTTTTTTGTTTTAAGGCTTCAAATATTTTATTCCTAAATATAGCTTCAGGACTTCTCTCAAAAACAATACATTTTTTAGAAATAGGATTATGAACTCTTTTTGAAAAAGGTACACAGTCGTAGAAAAATATACGATAAAGATAATTTTCTTTCCCAACATGTGAATGAGCTAATGTATAAATGTCATCAGCAACTTCCTCAGGAGTTTTGTTTTTTCCCTTATTATATAAATAATTATATCTTTTAATAAAAAATCCTCCGTCTATTAGAACAGCTATTTTGACTGGTACACTAAAATTAGATTCTGGCTTATTGTTTGATTTCATATCATTATAAAAAACAAAGGCTCTTGGGTCGGCATGCTCATTATTAAACCAAAATTGGTAGAACATACGAAGCCAAGAGCATAATTATGCCACAAATATAGATTCTGGAAATATGATTTACAAACAAAAAATCCAGAAAATCATTTTATAATGGCATTTTTAACATATACGCATCAACATTGCATAAAGTTACAAAAAAGAGGGGACACAACTCCCCTCTCACACCTTCCGATATGTTCACGACTAAATATTTACGCGGCCTTACAGGCATCTTAAAGCAAACAGGGCTATTTCGCTGATATAGCTGCTTGCTGCGTTGTCGGCTAAGTTTACAAGTATGTCAAACTTTTCGGTCATGGTGTGTTTAATTCTTTTCGTTTGCCAGGATCTTTTTTATCTTTTCATCATTAAATCCGAACATTGCTGCAAATTTCTTAAATGCATCCCGTTGTCCGGCAGGAATTAAAGCATACAGACTATTTATTGGTGTATTGCTTTTCAATGCTTTTTTCAGCTGTTTATTCTTCATTTTAATAATTCTTTTTTCTTTTTCTTGCAACAATGACACTCACAAAGGAAGTTCTTTGCTATGTCCCATGTCGCTTCCACAATGTCCTGTCCTAGGTATTGTATTTCTTCTCCGTATGGCGTAATATCAAAAGCCTGACAAATATGTGTAGCAAGATGTCCGCACTCATGCCGCCATGATTTTTCAAACTCTTTTGCAGAAGAAGTAATGGCAATAACCATCACCGTTTCCCTGTCCCGGAAGTTGGAATACGTAATGCCAGTATTCATTTTGCCTGAACTCATATTCTCATAAGCTGTACGAAGCATTTCCCCATCACATCCAATGGAATACATATTGTCTATTATCTCGTCAATATAGTATGAGTCAACGGCATAATATACGGAAACATTCCAACGGTACTTAGACAATATAAATTTCTGTCTTATCATTTTAATAACCAATCAAATTATCGTATATTTGTATTCGGAAACGGATAGTTGGGGAGTAGCTACCCCGATGAAAGGCGAAGCTAAGACGCTTTCCGTTTCTTTATATTCTTAGCACAGCTTAATTCTTAGCAAAATGAACCCTTCAAACAAACTCACAACAGAACAGTTTATTTCCAAAGCAAAATCTATTCATGGTGATAAATTTGATTACTCAAAGACCAAGTATGTCAATAGTGAAACAAAAGTTTGCATAATTTGTCCTACTCATGGCGAATCGTGGATACTTCCTAAGCAACATCTTATAGGATTTGGTTGCCGAAGATGTGGGTATGAAAACCGAAAAAAGTCTAAATGCAAACCAACAGAAGTTTTTATAGAGTCCGCAAAGGAAGTTCATGGAGATTTATATGATTACTCCATGACTATTTATAGAGGACAAAAGAAACCTATAACTTTTATTTGTCCCAAACATGGAACTATAACAATGAATGCTGGGAATCACCTACACGGTCATGGTTGCCCAAAATGTGGAATAGAGAAACGATCTAATTCTCTATTGTCCACAACAGAGTCTTTTATTGAACGGGCTACGAAAGTCCATAACGGGAAATACGATTATTCCAAGACAGTATATCAAGGTATTAGTACTAAGACCTACATAATCTGTCCTAAACACGGTGAGTTTTGGCAAACACCTAACAGCCACTTAAATGGAGCAGAATGTCCTAAATGCGGATATTTAAAGACAAAGAGCAATGTGTGTGGATCAGGCATAAACGACATTGATCACTATGCTACTTCTATATGCTATAGGAAGTGGAAGTCGATATTGGAACGTACTTCTCCAACATATAAACATAAGGCATACGATAAAGTCTATATTTGCGATGAATGGCGTATATTTTCAAACTTTAAGGAGTGGTTTGATAAAAACTACATTGAGGGAGGTGCTATTGACAAAGATTTATTGTCACCTCCAGATAATAAGATTTACTCACCACGCACTTGTTGCTTCTTGCCTCGTATTATCAACAACGCCATAAAGAAATCCCCAACAAATAATAAAACCGGCATAAGAACGACATCGAATGGGCGTTATCGTGTTATCCTATCTGCTAATTCTAAACAATCCCTTGTTGGATATTTCAATTCTTTAGAAGAAGCTCGACTTGCCTACAAGCTGGCTAAAAAACAATACATCAAAGAACTCTCTGAAAAGTATTTCAGAGAGGGCAAGATAACCGAGAGGGTATATAATGCCCTAATGAAATACGAGATTGTGGATTAAGTTATTTCTTCCCAATCCACCGGTTCACCTTTTGCGTCACAATCAACGAGCCATTTTCTAAACCAATTCCCACCAGGGTTGTCAGGGTCATCAATGGCACTTTTGACAAACAATGCCATATTTGCCTCGTCGGGCACTCCTGATTTCAAGTAATCAGCCCGGCACATATTAAGAACGTACACAAAATCGTACCCTTTGTTGTGCTCGAGTTTAATCCCATACTTGGTTAGAAACTCCTCAGCTTGTGATTTGGAATAAGGTTCTATGGCTTCTTTCTTCCCGGTAGCCGCATTGATACGCCGCATTTCCTTAACTGCGCATTCACAAGCCTTACGGCTGAACGACCAGCCCCAATTCCGCAGATAGGCTTTCATTTCACGCGGCTTGTCATCATACAAATCCAAAGGTTCTTTCATATCTTTTACTTTTAAAAGGAGCGGAGTATATCCGCCCCTTAACTACACTTAACGATAACGGGAGTATCTTCCGGTACCTCTTACACCGCGTCTTTGGTTCATTCCACCGGGATAACCTCCACGGTTTCCGTATCCACCACGGCCATACCCGCCGCGTTCACCCATTTCATCATCGTCGTAATCATCTTCGTCGTACTCGCGTTGCCCCATGCTTTCCCCTTCAGAAAGTTCCTCCAGGCATTGCATCAGTTTGCCACCATAGCGAAGCATCTTTTCTGCATAGTCGGACATCTTCTCGACTTTGTTTTCAGATATTTCTACCATATACATAGCTTATTGTTTTTTAGAATTGTTACTACCAGATGCCTTTTCGGAAGACTTAAAGAAATCAGCCATCATTGCTTTCAGTTCACTCAACTCTTGTCTTAGGGCTTTATTCTCTGCATCCTGACGTTGGCGCTCTGCAAATTCCGGATTAAGAATTTGAAGCATCTTGTCGCAAGACTCCAGAACTGAACGGTGATGGTCTACGCTGCCTAATATCTCCGATGAACGGTTTCTCATTGCAGCAACTTCCGCGTTCATAGATTCCCGTGAACCGGATATCACCATATTCCCACCACCGGGAAAGTTCGCATCAGCAATGTCTGACATTGCCGGTATTTTCTGGAAAGTGACAGTCTGCTCCCCGACCTTGATTGTTATGTCGACCACCATTCTCGGAGGTTGTCCATAAGGAAGAGGTTGTTGCATAAACTCCGGTACGGGATTGGAAACCCCGGTTACGGAACCGACTTCAATATATGGAGTGCCGTCCTTATGAAGGACAAAGAACTCGCTGTTTATTCTTAAATTCTGAAAAGGCATAATTAATTAACTCTTTAATGGACGGGAGAAATCCCGTCCTTAGTTGTTTTAAACCACTCCGGTCATAATCTGCAACGTGTTGGTTGCACGGTCAAACCAGAACTCATACACACCAGTACCGGGAATGTCTGCCACAGTCAGCGTTCCCCCGTTATATTTAGTGATCGCCTGGGTAGCCCCATTGGTCTCGAACAGAATGGGAAGTGTGCCGGTTGTCCCGGTAGGTATCGTCTGGGCAATGTTAATGTATATCGTCCCTCTGTACCATGCGTTCACAAAGGCATGATTGGGAAAGGAAAACACTACATTAGCAGTATTGACCGTTACGCCCGAGGTCGATATAGCCGCAGAGCCCCTACGGTTTACGAATTGAAAAGGATATACTGCCATAATAGCCTCCTTTCTCAATTAACCCCAAAAGCCATTACCGGCAGCATAAGGATTAAAACCACCATACAAGCCGTATTGGTATGCCACAAGTTGGGAACTGCCGCAATAGGACTGTAAGGCACAGTCACAGTTTCCGGCTGCTTGCATTCAATCTTGGCAAGGCGTGCGCTTAAATCTGTCAAAGCGGCTCCAAGAGGTGCGGTAGCCTGACCTACAATTTGAGAAGTCATAGCTGAACTCTTGTAAGTACTGTTTTCTTCACGGAGCTTGTCAATTTTGTTCTGCATCTCACGCATTTCAGCAGCACGTTGGCCGGCAATAATCTGCTGTGTGCTTTCCTTGATGGAATTTTGCAAGTCACAGGTCTGACGTTGTGTCTCATAGGCCACGGATGCAAACCCTCTTTCCTGCCCGGTTGCAACACCATTAATTGCATTTTGCAGGGTGTTTGTCTGCTGACAGATAGCCAGACGGTTCTCACAGCAGCATGATGCAATCTGTTGTGCAATCTGACAGTTGCCGGATTGAATAGCGTTAATAATCTGCATAGAACTCTGCCCAACCTGATTTCCCACCTGTTGAATCTGTGACATTACACCATTGATAGCCTGCTGAACCTGACCGATTGAACAGTTCAGATTTGTTGCCAGATTGTTGATAGCCTGACCGTTCCCTTGAATGGCACTCATTAGTAACTCCCTCCCTGTGTCGTTGTTAATAAGGTTGGGGATTCCTGCTGCTCCATTGCCACCGCCAAAGCCGCCATTTCCCCATCCGTTGTTACCCCAACCCATGAGGAAGAATAAGAAAATAACCCAAATAAACCATCCGCCTTCTCCACCGAATCCGTTATTATTACGGCCTTGCATAGCTACAAGTAAGTTCGGATCGATCCCTTTTTGCTGAAGCAGAGGAGCCAACATGGCTAACATCCCACTTCCGCCTCCGTTCCCGCTTTCCGGGAAAACAAAAGTTTTTGATTCGCTCATTTTTATCGAATTTTAAATTACCCCGGCACCATTGCCGGATATCCCAAAATTCGACATAAATAGCTGCTTTATAAAAAGTTACATTCCTATACAATAGAAGTTTAAGGACTTAAAACAGAATAAATTTCCAATAAAAAAGAAAGTTTTATATGATAAGTAATGTTGCAATGGATGCTATTAAAATCCATCCCTTAATACAATGGTTATCTCAGCCCATCAATACACTTATTAAAGAAAATTTAACAAAGAATATTATGTTGATTACTAATGAGTTGTAGTATTTAACTATTTTTAATAATGTAATTTAGTTAACTAATCAGGATGATTATTTCAGTGGAATAGAAAATAGACCAATAAAGTATTGGTAGTCAGAAATATAACTTTTTGAGTGGAAGCCATTACATTATCGTTTTGGAATCGTAAATAGTATAATAATCAGCAATTTGAAAAATTTTGTGATTTGCATATAATAATGATAAGGGTTAGCTTTGTAGTAGAAAACAAATCGGTCGTGTGAGAGCTACCGAGAGAAGATATTAAATAAGGGCATCGGAGTAACTGCAAGCTCTCACATTAGGCAGTCATTCCTTTGCCCTTTCCTTTTAACTGCATAGGCCGCGAATTGGTACCTCAAAGCCCGTGCTAAAACAATTCAAAAGTATGAATAAAATTCAGATTTTCAAAAATGAACAATTTGGACAGATTAGAACAGTTGTTAATGAATCAGGTGAACCTATGTTTGCAGCAACGGATGTGTGTAATGCTTTAGGATATTCAAATTCAAGAAAAGCAATAGCAGATCATACCGATGCAGAAGAACGGTGTAACATTTCGTTACAGCGTGGTGGAGAAATGACCTTTATTAATGAAAGCGGCCTTTATTCTTTAATTATAAGAAGTAATAAAGAAGAAGCAAAACCCTTTCGCAAATGGATCACATCTGAAATACTTCCTTCTATCCGCAAAAATGGATATTATGTTAATAATAAGTTCGCAACTAATTATTTAACTCCTACTAAAGTACGAGCCTCTATCGAATGGGTGAAGGGAGTCAGGGAAGTATTAAATTTAAATGATTCCTCTACTTTGCTTATGTTAAAACAAGTGTCTGAACCTTTAGGGTTACCTACTCCTGATTATACCCCATCTAAAGGCTAGTTGTTGGCCCCAACAGTATTGCTACAACAACACGGCGTACAAATTAGTACCAGGGAATTTAACCAAAAGATGATAGGGGCCGGTTTCATAAAAGAGCTTCAACGTCCATCATCAAATGGTAAAATTAAGTATTTCAAATCTTTAACTGAAAAAGCTGCCGGTTTTGGAGAGAACCAGATTAACCCGTCGAATCCCAAAGAAACACAACCATTATACTATGCAGACAAATTCGAAGATTCACTGAAACAATTAGAAATTGTTTTTTCATAATTAATTGCTCGGTAGTATCCGGGCATATTCACTCTTCTTTTTCGCGGTGATTTAGTATGTCAGCAATTGTCTTGTGACACAGCCCGGTCTGTTCCTTTATTTTATCATATATGAAAGAACGTGGAAGCAAATGGAAAAAATCTGAATATTTTTCTGAGTTTTTTAATTCTTCATATATGCTGATAACTTGTTTGTTACGCACCATCGTACTCGGCCTTTGTAATTTTTTCATAAATTTTTCTCAAAAAGTGCAACCAATAAAAATCCTGTCCGTAAAACTCCCCGAAAGAAGTCTTACAGACAGGATGTAGTGGTGGTACGCTATATTTTTGAAGTGGGGCTTCTTTTTATATTTTGCCCCGGATAAACCGGATAATCTTTAATACAGACGGTATACTGAATGCTGCCAGTAAAATGATAAGCCACCACATAATGCCCGGTACTTTGTTTTTTACAACTTCAACTGGGTAGGGGACTTCTTTTGTATTTCGTTTTTCAGCAAAAAGAGCCTCATATCTTAATTGTAACTCTTCATATTTAGTCTTTAGTTCGCGATATTCTGATTCTTTACGTTCATACTCCTTACTTCGATATATTTCTTTTGTGTGAAAACGTTCTTCTTTTATCACATTCCCTTGTTCGTTAACAACTATTACGGAAGAATCCCGCATAATTGTAGAATCGCTTTTTTCCGTTTTTTCTGATATGTTAGAAGAATCTTTTTTGTCTGTTTTTATTTGGGTTACGACGGAGTCTCTTGCATGGATAGAATCATTTTCTATTTCAGTTGTCTCTACCGGCACGTACTGAATACTCCGGCAGGAGAATATAGAAAGGGCTATCAGTATAATTATTATCCTCATTTTTCTGTTTTTTCTTCTATGTCAATAATATCAGACTTCCGCCTGAAAAATTTAAAAATATCTACCTTTACATGCCGACCGTGAGCTTCAAAGTAATTCCCATAACAAGAATTTATTTCAAAACCATATATAACCAATAAAACAATCGAAGGAAGTAACGGAATATCAAAAGGTATCCCAAATGCTTTTCCAATAGCCCCGGCAAGAAGAATCCAACATAAGTAATCTACCATCTTATTAATAGTCCTTCTCCCTGCCCGTGAAAACCGGATCTTTTCACCTCTTTTCTTAGCTGCTGCTATTCCAAACCTAAGGTCTACAACAATTAATATCAATGCAAGCAGCATAAACCATTTTAAAGGCTCAATAAAATCCATAAAACCACTCATGAATACTGATACCATTGCCGAAATTGTGTTTCTTTCACTCATAATTTTAATTTAAATGTGGTACTTCTATCCCCTCCCGAAACATTGTTACAAACAATATCTTTTATAGTTCTCGACAAACTCTTTTACGGTTGCTTTCCCGGCCAGAGTATTGTAATATTTTTTATAATATTCGCCCATAGCCCAAACATCTTTATGCGAAGGCAAAGGTTCTTTTACACGAAGATAATGGACACGAGTCATGCAGATCATCAGCTTTTTGTTATCTACAAGCATTTCAGGCTCCAGAGTGACAACACCGGATGCTTTCATTACTTTCCCCATTAGTTCCGGTTTATGCCGGAGAAAATTAACCACAATATCATTAAAGGTTGCCGGCTCCATCTGTCCATATCCTAAAGCCGGACCACCGCCAATTTGCCGGGTGTACTTAAAATTGCTTTCCTGAGCAAACGTCCCCATGATAAGATCTCTTGCATTGTCAGAATACAAGCCTGTTTCTTTCAGTGTTTCGGTTATTAACCGTCTCCATTCCTCTTTGTTCATGTTATTTTATATTTCTAAATTATTCTTTTGTATTCTCAAAAAAACTTTGTAAACTTGCAATATAAGATTGGCTTGGGGTTGCTTGGGAAATATTTATAGAGGTCGCGAGGGCGGCCTCTTTTTTATAAATCCCTTATCTTTTTACAAAGAGAAAGAATCCTGACTGTAATTTCCCCCCGTTCATCCAGCTCCTTGTATCTGTTTTTAAGGAATTCTATTTCTGCCGGATCAAGATCAAATTCTTCACCGTTATCAATAGATCTATCCCAGTCGATATTACCTGTTTTAGTATTATCTTTTATTGAATATTTGGCGATATCTTTTACTGTTATCTTGGTTTTGTTGCGAATACTTTGCATCGTTATAATTTGCAACATCGTCCCGTGGTCCGGTAAAATTTCTTCTAGTATAAACCTTTCGTAAATGGTCAGTTTCATAGGCTATATTTTTGTGATTCAGTGATTTTTGAATAAAATTCCGTAATTAGCGGAACAATTTCCTGAATAATACCCAAGTCAACATTTGATCCGTTAATCGAATTGAAATCCTCGGACTTAGGATTGTATTTAAGGGTTGCATTCATGAATTTCTTCCCGTCGTCCAAGTATCCGTTTGCTACTACGGAGATAACTTCCGGTGCTTGCTCCTTTTGGTACTCTGCACTCAGCGATACATTTATCTTCTGTACCGTTGACGTTGCTTTTGCTGAAATAAAATAGTTAATTTCCATGTTTTTTTATAATTTATCTGTAACTTAATCGTCCGGTTGATCTATTTATGCATAGGTAATAATTCGAATCCCCTGAAATATTTGGTATACTATCTAACCTAAAATATATAGGTTTTGCAAATACAGTCCTATCATACAATATTTGCATGTTTAATAGATTACTTGTAGTTGACTTGAAGGTGATACCTTCACCTTGCCTTACAGTAAACGTACAGTTTCCGACAGATTTTATGGCATCACCATATCCATTATTTATTATATCTAGGCATGCAGTGTCTTGATTTCCCCCATAACCCGATAATGCCAAACAATTACCTGCGTCATTTCGAATTGACATATTAGTTCCGGACGTACTTATTCTCGTAAAACCGGAACTAGGTGATGAAAATTCTATTTCATTTCCCGATTCAGCCACAAATTTATTCCCCGATATTTTAAGGTTCCCAAATCTTCCTTCTGTCGCTGTAATTTTTCCTGTAAACTCTCCGTTAACTGCAATAAGTTTTCCATCTGTTGTAATCTGAACATTCCCGTTTGCACTAATAGCTCCATTAAGATTAATCCTACTTGCATCAATTGTAACGCCTCCTCCGCCAACATTAATAGATTCAATAACTTCTTGCCCTAATGCATTTTTATTTGAAGAAAAAATTGTAACGAAATTACTTTGTGTTACAACACCAGATATTTCTTGGGTACCATTTATAATTTTAGATACTGTAGAAGAAATTTGGTTGTAACTAACTTGTAAATTGCTAATATCTGATTTTATTAATTGATCATTTTCATTATAGACATCTAGAGATACTTTATTTTCGATCAATCCTTTTGTTATATTTATTTCAGCATTAAGTTCTTCCTTTGTTGCATTCGTAAGAACAGGCCTGATTACCGAAGCAATAGGAACAGCATATGACCCATCTGGACTCGTATAACGACTATCGTGTACTACTGCTACACAATTGTTCCCGATTTTAAATATGTACCTACCACCTCCACGAAGATAAATAAGTTCTTCGCTACTACTAGTTAGTTGCCCAATTCTGCCGGCAGGGAGTATATATTGCACTGGGGTAGTATCGGGTATTTCCTTGGTAAATTTATATTCGAAAACCTCAATTATTCTATTAACAACATTTGACCCCCATCCACTCCCGTTACTACGCCATACACAGTTCATTGAAAAACCTAATTCATGCGTTGACCATTTTGGTATTCCAAAATCACCATTAAGTGGCGAAACAACTTCTATCCTTGTTTCTGAGTTTGATAATTTAATAGTTACCGGATAATATGTGTCCTGATCCCACTTTTCAGCCCTTAAGTCGATCTCTGTTTCACGATATGTTTGAATAGTTGTGTATTCTTTTGCTTCATCAATTGCCTCTTGTTTAGCCTCTTCCACTCTCTCAGAAACTTCGTTAACCCTTAAACTTATTTCTCCGTTTTCGGCTTTAATTTCGGTCAGGGTTTTCGTTATCGTTTTTATTTCTGCTTGCTGCTCGGAGAAAGAAGGAGTCCATACGGAAGCAGGCAGAAAACCTTCGACTAGCATTACTTCGGTGAACCGGACCGAATTCCCTTCGGTATGCGCGGCTTCTCCGGCGTAACAAAGTAAATACCCTTCCTGAGCTTCAAAATCGCTTCTGGTAATTATAATACCACCGTTTTTGTCATAAAGGTGATGGTAAGTAGTTGTTAGATAAGATTTAATAGATTTATCAAATAAAATGAAATCACACTTGCTAATATTGCCTGATAAGAATTCTATATTTTGGGCATTCACATAATAAACTGTATTCGGCTTGATTACAGGAATATACAGAGCTTTATATGCATAAGTATTTGTCCCCCCTTCAACCGTAAACGGCCCTTTTGTCCCCTCCGCCAAATTAACGTTATTAGCCCCGATCTGGTCTTCTGCTGCTACAGGAAAGCCTTGCAGGGGTTTATTGCCTTCGATTAGGGAGATATTGTAGATTAGTGTATTGGCTTTATTGCTTCCGTATGACGCAGATATTTTCTGCACTGTTTTCCCGGCTTTCGTAATTAATCTGGCGATTGTTTTTGTGATTATTGTTCCTGCTAATCCATGCCATTCTGCCGTTCCATCAGTGTAAAATATCCTGAAAGCAAGTCCATCGTAATTTTGTACTGCTGCAAGTTTCCATTCAACAGATAATACATACTGTGTATCGGGTTTGAATTGCAAATCAAATACCGGATTAGCAATTTCATTGCTGCCCGCCCAATTTTTATGCAGTAGTCCTTCATTTATCCTGAGATACACCCCGTCTGCATCCTGCCCCCAGACCGCAATATTCTTGTTCTTCTCATTCCACTTCAACATCATTTTTTTGGATATAAGGTTCTGGGAACCGATCTGTATCCCATCCACAACCTTTCCCGCTTCATCTATTGCAATCTGCTTCTGATCGTTTATGGAGGGGGTCCACAATAGCGAAGTTTTATTGCCTAATACTAGTTTTACCCACTCTATTTCAGATTCAACGGATACACTATTAGGCATTGGATATATTCGAATAAATGTATTATCAACAGCAGGCGTCCCTAACGTCCATTTAAAAGTTTTCAAAGCAATATAATCTGTATCGGGACCACCAGGATAAAAACTAGCCAATACAACATTCCCTCCAGAATTGTAAACACCCCAGCTTGTTTTATTCGCCCCTAATTTGCCTTTAATAACAATTGTACATTCTTCTCCTTGTTAGGTTTGTAGTCTCCTAAGTAAATGGTCGCTATTGGATAACCAGTATTCTTCCATCCCTTGTTACTATTGTCAAGAAGGTTGGTTTCTCCTACTTGGAGGTTGTCCAGGTTACTCTGCACGTCTCCGATGGACTCTTCCACCGTTTTGCCGGACATCAGTCTGAACACCCCTTTCATGTAAACGTTCTGACAATACAATCCGAATCCTGTCAACTGCCCGAAATCTTCATCCACTATGCCATTCAAATTACCCGTCCGCATCGGTTCTTTCCCTTCAAAAGAATAGGAGTTTATCCCAGCATAGAAAGCAATGTAAGGCGAATTGTTGTCATGCGCCGAAATCATTATCGCGGATTGGCGGTTTATGTCTGTCCGGTTTCCTAATAATACTATTTCTTCATCAGCCTCCGGGATACCGCTATTCGCCTCACAATCCGTTTTTGACAAGACAAAGTAATCCGCGCCTACCTCCTGACAAGACGCCAATATCTCTTCATTTTCTGCCCGTCAAAAACTTGATGAAAAGCTTGGTCGCCCACTACGAAAGGATTTATTATCGTCCCGCTGTCAGTATTGAAAAAGCACTTGTACCCATTCTCTGTCTCCTCTACACTTCCCGTCTTTATAGCTGCCGGAGAGACACAGAACTTCCCGCCGATTGCCTTTACCTGCTGTATCAGAAACTCAAACACGCTGAACTGACCCCTTACCGTCAGATTCTGAAACTCAGCATTCCCGTCTTTTATTCTGTGTCCGCTACCAAGCGCTCCGGAGGTGAAATTCTTGGATGAGAAATTGTCGGATTGGACTAATTCAGCCGCTTTCACAGAATTAAATTCAACGTCCGCGTCTTTATGTAACTTTTGATTGAACCACTTCGGATACCACGCATTGATAAGGTTATAGAAGAGCCTTTTTATATCATCTATATTGATAAGCTGCTTTAAGGTGAATTGTATCTGCTCTATTGTATTATTTACCTTAGTGTCGTAGGTATAAAGCATCTGGTCGCCCAATTCAACCCTTATATCATCGCTTGTTTCAGTAGTACCGATAATTCTTGTCGTGATATTCCGCCTGCCTATTTTACGGTAATTCCATCACCGATATTCAGTGATATTCCTTTCTTCTTGATATAGTGTTTTTGAACTGATAGAGACGGGGCGTATTGCGGTTCACACTTTTTGTTCAGCTCATTTTGTGTTGCCTCCCTCAATTCCTGTGTTGCTTCATCTATGTAAGATTGCGGCATATTGATGTTAAGGAGGACAACACGTCTCCGACACGTGGCTGTCTGTTTGCATTCGGAAGATAATACCCGTCTTCTTCCTCTTTTACGATAATTGAAAGCGTCTTGTCGGTATTGTTCCAGCTGTTTTCCACTATCTCAAAGTTCAACCCGGTCAAATCCCCCGTCTGAAACTTGACTACGGGATTTCATTCTCCGCATAGTATTCAGACAGATTGAAAGGAATATCAAGTTTTATCTTCCAACTTCCGGCTTCCTCTATGTTTTCCGGAACGGTCACGCCTAACACCGTCTTATTAATCAAGCGAGGGTAGATGTTTTCATTCACATACACCCCGGTAATCTTTCCGTACTTTTCTACGTTCTTTTCAATGACTTCATCACCCAAATTCAACCTTTTGGGGCTGTCCGGAGAATCATAGTCGGCCGGAAGATTCAGAGTGCCGCCTTTCCCTATCATTCGAGTGGTTACGGAAGCATTAGCGACCTTTGCGAGTTTCACGGAGTAGCTTCCTTTGTTTTTCCCATATTCAAACACATAGTCGGTTTCTTCTCCGATTCTCCTCTTGACGGTTATCACGGTTCCCGTAATGTCCCACTCCATTTCGGCATTCTCGCATACCGTTTGGAGTGCTGCCATGCAATTACTATTGTCAAAGCTCAAATCAAGGATACTTCCGTTCTGAATGGTTCCAAGGGTAAATTCCGGATAGTCCTCGTTCAAGGAATCAATCAGCAATGTCATGAAGTCGCTGACCTCTCCATGGTAGGCAAATGTTGTCGCTCCTTCGTCCGTTATGATGGAATTGTTCAGCTTATATCCTTGAAAATAGAACGTAAGCGGATAGGTAAACACTCCGTTACTTTCCTCTATATCAATAGGCCCGAAAATCTCGTACTTTTCATTCCCGACTAAAACATAGTCGCCTATCTTTAAGTCAAGATCATTCTTTGACGAAATAGTGAACGAAACATATTTATTTCCGCTTAATGACTTCGAGATGGTATCATCAACGACAAATTCGTAAATAACGGTATTATCTCTATATATGCTATATCCTTTCATTCGATATTACGATTAATTTGCAACTGAAATCAGCGTATACTTTCCCGATAGAAAAAACGTTTTGTACAGAAAATCCATTCGTGCAAAAACATTTAATCTCTCTTTCTCTGTAATTGATAGTTCTTATTCCGGCTTTCCCAAATAGGGCATATAATGATTTGATTCTCTCCTTGAATTGCTCTGTATTTTCAGCTATTATCATACCGGAAACGGTTATCTCCGTCTTCTCTTGCCCTCCTTTTGAATAAAGTGAATAAGACGGATTTTGGGTTGTGCTCAACGATTTTGGCGATCGATTCCCTGATAGTTTGATATTTCTTTCAGATATAATCCGAAAGAAGTCCATTTGTATCCGTCAATCTCCCCGTTTTCGGTGGGAGAGGGGAGTGTCCCAGATAAATTAACAAGAGGTTCTATGAATTTAATCGTTATTTTGCAAGCCGATTTTGTAAAGGTTTCGATGGTCGTACTTTTGCATTTTACACTCCAGCTTCCCCATTTGCATGACAACGTAAATAACTCCGGCAACTCGTTCATGAAATCATTTATTAAAGGAAGAGAAGAGTCAGAATCAGACACGATATTTCCTGTTATTGAAATATCCCGGCTGTCAAAATCCATATCTTCACTCTCCACATAAGGCTCCACGCTGTTGTCTGTAACCCAATCGTAGTAAGTAGTCCCTTTTCTTTTCGGAAGATTGAAGCATCCAGAAATGGCAATATTGCCATTTGATTTTGTTGAATTATCCCGAATTGGGAAATAGGAGTATTATTAATATAATATTCTGCCATGCCGTCCGGTGTTGGGTGGTATGTGTCATCACATACTGATGCAAATATAATTATTATTTAGAATTATTCAAAATAAAAATCCGTCATCTTGCGTATCTTTTACTTGATTCACTTTCAATTGTTCGTAGTCTTCCGTCCATGTTTTTCAATGTGTTGTGCATATCAGACAAGACGGAAGTATTATTCGCCGTTTCTCCGGTATTCCTCGCTATCGTGTCAGTATGGAGTTGCATGTGGCCATTGTAGACTTGTATGTTTCATGAAATATCGTTGTCTGCTGGCTGATAGCCTTTAATGTATCGTAGGAACCTCTCCATATTCCCATTGATTCATTTGCAGTTTTCTCCGTAATTGTTTCGGATATGGTGCCGGTTTGGCGTTTTAATTCTTCCGGAGAACTTTCCCAATTAAAAGTTTTAGCCAAATTATCCCGGTCTTTAATCATATCTTGGATTATATCTTGATAATCATCCCTCAATTTTTCTGCCTCTTTTGCAGTAATCTTATTTTCGCTTTCTGCTGCTTCTGTCCAACTTTTATACAGATTTTCTATTCTTCCCTTGTACTGACTTGCGATTAGACCGGCTATAATCGATTTTCGCAAATATCCTTCAAAGTCATCACACATATCTTCAAAGGAAGCATCCATATCCGAAAGTGAATCAATAAATCCATTATAAAAACTATCGAAGGATATGCCAGTTAGTGCTTCTTGCAATGTATTCGCAAGTTCCTTGGCTTCATCGTTGCAGTCAATGATTGCATCTAAATTTTCAGTTATTTCAGAAGGTATTTTACTCCACGCTTCGGGGAAATCTCTTCGTATAATCTCTAACTGTTCCCCGGATAATTCATACATTTGTTGTACACTGGAAATATTTTGTCCTATAGACCTTGAAATATCATTCCATGATTTCTTAAGCCTTTCGTTGGCCCGGTAAGCATAACTATGTGCGCCTGCACTGATCCTGCTTTACCTCCTACTTCCGCTAATCTTCTATAATTTTCTATTTGCTTTTCTAGCGCTTCGTTAGCTTCTTTCGCTGCCTCTACCGATGG
>ERZ860009.479-NODE-479-length-18027-cov-2.003005_pt1 | contig 18027 bp, 21 predicted proteins | sample MGYA00510114_ERZ860009 | MGnify/ENA primary metagenome ERZ860009 (study PRJEB30046, sample SAMN00715177) | human gut metagenome | study: EMG produced TPA metagenomics assembly of the A metagenome-wide association study of gut microbiota in type 2... | reverse complement strand
ACGATCACTGCGTCACCAGCCTTTTTAACATTTTCACCTAAGTGCGTGTAACGGGAGTGAACATTGTAAGCGGCAGACGTACGGATGAACATTTCGCCAGAACCCGTTGCAGATACTGCGACGGACTTATTATTAGCATAGGTACCAGCACCAATCACAGGACTGTCACCGATGCGACCATAGCGCTTATTGGTCATACCACCCGTGGAGGTACCTGCTGCAAGGTTACCGTCTTTATCTAAGGCAACAGCACCAACCGTACCATACTTATAGTCATACATTAACGGATCAATGTAGAGCTCTGCGTTAGCAGTCTTTTTCTTTGTAGCGCCATCGTGGTCAAGAATAACTTGTTCTTTTTCTTGAGCTTTCTTGAGCTGGTCATAACGGTTTTGCGTGAAGAACCACTTCGGATCAACCGTTTCTGCACCGTTTTGAGCACAGAACTTTTCTGCGCCCTTCGTCGCCATCATAACGTGAGGAGACTTCGTGCGAACGATGTCTGCACAATTAATCGGGTGCTTAATATTGGTAACACCACAACGGCACCTGCCATAAGGGTCTTACCGTCCATGATAGAAGAGTCAAGTTCGTTCTTACCTTCATTTGTGAACACAGCACCACGACCAGCATTAAAGATCGGATTGAGTTCCATTTCGTTGATAGCAGCCTTCACTGCATCAATAGCCGTACCACCGCTAGCTAAAACTTTGTTACCAGCAAGAAGGGCCTTTTGGAGACCTGCATGGTATTCAGCTTGTTGTTCAGGGGTAAAACGGTCAGCAGTAATGTTGCCGGCGCCACCGTGAATAACCAGGCGATACTGTGCGTCAGCGGCGTTTGCAGCAACTGCAAACGTGAGACCAAGAGCCATAGCAAGAAGTTGTTTCTTCATGTTCAATCCTTTGCATTTATTGAGTACTAATTTATCTTGCAAGATCAGCAAGATTCGACGATTCTAAACGGCGATTCTAAAATTTGATATTCCTATAAAAAAGAGAGATTAGGAAAGCTCCAATTAAAGTTTACTCTTACTTTTTACAAAAAACGACGGCATGCATTACATAATGCTTGACGAAATTCAGTTGGTTGAAAATTTTGCTGATGTGTTAAATGAATTTCTCCGTAAGGATAATGTCGATATTTACGTTACCGGCAGTAATGCTCGGCTCTTATCAAAGGACGTAATCACGGAGTTCAGGGGAAGAGGACATGAAATCAAAATGTATCCTCTATCTTTATACTTCTGTCAATAAGAGTTCTTTACCGCTTGCGCTAGATGATTACGAGACATATGGAGGGCTGCCTCAAATATTTGACTATTCAACAGAAGAGGAAAAATCTGCATTTTTGAAGAACCTTCTTGAAGAAACTTATATCCGAGATATCGAAGAGAGGTACAAAGTCCAAAAAAATGAATCGCTATCTGAGTTGCTTGATTTGCTCGCATCAAACATAGGGTGTCTTACAAATCCTAAGAAACTCGCTGATAGCTTCAATAGTATCGTCAAGGGCAAATTGACAAGAGACACAGTGCAAAAATACCTTTCGTATTTTGAAGATGCTTTTCTTATAGAGAAGGCAGTAAGATTCGATATAAAAGGTAAAAACTATATCAATTACCCTTTAAAGTATTACTTTTCAGATCTTGGATTACGGAATGCACGGTTGAATTTTCGTCAAATTGAAAAAACGCATTTGATGGAGAATGTTGTTTTCAATGAATTGTTGATTAGAGGCTTCAACGTTGACGTGGGAGTGGTTCCCGTTAGAAGAATGGATGACGAAGGAAATCGAACCCGAGCGCAATTAGAAATTGATTTTGTTTGTAATAAAGGAAGCAAGCGTTTTTACATTCAATCTGCCTACGCATTGCCGAGTGAAAAAAAGATACGACAAGAAATAGAGCCTTTTATAAACGTGGATGACGCATTCAAAAAAATTGTTGTAGTAGGTAACGAATGCAGAATCCATAGAGACGAGCAGGGAATTACAACGATGAGTATTTTTGACTTCTTACTAAACAAAGATTCGTTAGAGTTGTGAACTACCGTAGGCTTACGACTGCGGAATTCCGGGGCGTTTTGTTAGAACCATAGCTCTATCTATCTGCATTACTTCTTGTTCTACCGATTTACGGTAACGAGCTGGTAACCTCCTGTACATGAGTAAAGGTTGGGTTGGCTAAGTCGTAGAACACGAGAAAAATGCCAAACAAAAAGAGAAAAATACTCGGGATGAGTTGTTGTAGGACAAGGAGAAGAATTTATGAAATTTGAATACAGGTCGCTAATTTGCAAGATCACAAGTGTAGTTTGCTTTGGTCTTTTTTTATTTCTTCTGTCGAAGTTTGTTTTGCAAGGGTTCGGAAGCATTAATCACTTGGCTGTTTTCGGACTAAATCAAAATTTAGGGGGGGTAAAATAATATCAATTATTGCCTTTGCTATTTTTCTTAGTTTTTTTGTCTCCTCTAAGTTCTCTTTTTATCTCATTGTTTTTCCAATCGCTTTTCTCTCTGCTCTTTACTCTCCAATTGCATCTGTTTACGGCGCGCCTGATTATCAGTCCTTCGTTTCTTTACTGGCAACAAATTTTTCAGAAGCCACTGAGTTTCTCAGCCTTATACCTATGAAAGAGTATGGAAAATCTTTACTCATCATAGTGCTTGCTCTTCTATGTCATCTAATCGCCTTTAAAGCAAAAATTAAACCCTGGAAAAATAAGACTTATGTCTTGCTTTCCTGCGCGTTCTTGGTAATTGTTTTGGAACCGACGTTGTTTGTTAGAAAGCTTTATTCAGCCGGTGAAGTGACAAAAGAACAGTTGGCCGAACTTGATAAATATTCTGCCAAAAGCTCGTGGCAAAAAAGTGAACGCACAGGTGTCCCAACCGATTACGTTCTTATCATTGGCGAGAGTGCTAGAAAAGATTATTTTCATTCTTACGGCTATCCCGTTGAAAATACACCGTTCTTGGACAATAACTTTACAGTTAAGGTAGACGGAATGAAATCCGGAGGCACATACACGATAGGCTCCCTGACAAATATGTTAACTGTCCCTGATAAGGGTAAATGGAAACCGAGATATGATCGTTCAATTATTGATTTGGCCAAAAGTGCGGGCATTAGGACTTACTGGTTATCGAATCAGGGGATGGTTGGAAAATTTGACACACCAGTGTCAGCCATTGGTAGAAAAGCGGATAAGGCGATTTTTCTCAATAAAGGAGATTATTCGGAAAAAAATATTAGTGATTTTGCCTTATTGAAGCCGTTCAAACAAATACTGGATCAAAAAACAGATCAGTCGCGTCTGATTATTCTCCATACACTTGGCTCACATCCGGATGTATGTAAAAGAATTTTGGATATAAAAAATCCCTACACGACGTGGGATAAAAATCTTTCGTATGTTGCCTGTTATGTGACATCAATAAAAAAAACAGATCAACTTATTGAAAAAGTTTTTGAACTTTTAAAGAAAGAAAAATCAGTAACAGGGCGTCCTTTTTCCATAATCTATTTCTCTGATCACGGTCTTGCACACAAAACTGAAAAAAACAAAATCACCCTCACCAACAATTTCGCTAGTAAGTTTCACTACGATATTCCGCTCATCAAAATAGATTCTGATAGGAATGATCGTATAGAACTTTCCTCTGAGAAGTCGGGGCTTAACTTTACCGAGGGACTGGGAAACTGGATGAACATTCAAAATCTGGATCTTCCAAAAACTAGCCTCTTTGATGGAAAAAATGATTTAACGGATTACGGATTAAAAGAAAAAGTCAATTTAATTTCCACGCCAAAGGATCCTGCAATTGATTTAACTGGAAAACTTGAATAAAGCAGTGGAAACGCACAAGGCCGACCCTCTCGGAATCGGCCTTTTTTCAGCTCGCTAGAGCTTCGTGCGGATTATTGCCCACAGCACCAGAACAAGCACAATCCTGTAATCAAGATTAACATCACCTGTCCAGACAACCGTGTTGTGAGATATAATCTCCCACGAGGTTAGAAATGTTGCTACCATCTCGTCCCTCATAAGAATTGTTTAGATTCACCAAAGCCCGGTCCCGCCCGGGCTTTGTCGCATCTGATCCCTTTCGGGGCCCTCTACGGCAAACGCCGTAATCCTTTGCTAATTCCAAAATTAAGGGATTGGCGTAGATTTCGAGGGCAAGGACTTCGGACAAAGTTCATTTCCTTTCGTGGTTTGCTGATTGTAACCGAGTTAACGACATACAAGATCTTCTTTTGATTTTTTTTCAGAGCAGCGATTCTTCTGTTTTTCGGAACATTTCTGACAGGCTTGGTTTTCATGATCTTTTAAATTAAAGAAGTCGTAAAAGATCAACAAAGCAACCAAGATGCTTAAAAGAATCAGCCTCTTACTCAAGGAAACCGTCGTTTATACGGTTTGTGCTTCTCTGTTCTCGCTCCCATACTATGGAACGGCTTCAGCTCAAACATCTTCCACTAATGCGAATATGCAAAGCGCTGCAATGGCCGGGCGAGAGATGCAAAATTCGGCCATCAGCGACTTGAAAGGTTACGTAAATAAACTTGGTTACGGGGCCAAAGACCTTGTACCTCAGTCGGTTAATGGCGTCAACAACGGAAAAGGTATGACTGTTGATGATGTTCAGAAACTCATGGGGATCTATAAGGACAACGATGAGTACAGGAAGCAAGGCAACTCTTATATCGTTGATCTCGAAAAACGTTCGGTAAATGCAGACTCTTCAGACCCGGAAGCCGCGGCTTATTCCGTCTTGAAGACTGTTTCGGCATTCCCGAAAAACCAAATTACCGAAAATGATCCAATCGTTCAAAAGACAAAAGAAACGCTTGAAGGACTGGAAGATTTTTCCAAGACCTTAGCCAACTGTACGGCAATGGAAGAATATCTGTTGCAGGAGAGAGTAGTGCATGAACCCATCTACGAACAATGTACTAGGGTCATAGACAAAACAGGTTCGTGCCAGATTCAACACCTTTATGACTTAAAGGAACCAATTGAGCACGCGGGAGGCCCGTACAATGTCGGAGCTTGCGAAGGGGAGCAGGGCTGCATCAATATTTGGATCGGCAAAGTCGGCGACAACTATTGGTCGGGACATTGTTCGGTTTACGAAGAATCCACTCAGGTCAGGGTTGTTAATCCGAAAGCCATAAAAAGAGCCGTGCTTGAATACACCAAGTGGGATGACTACATGATGGTGTATGTCGGCAAGCAAGGCCAGGAAGAGCTTATTTGGACGGGTCCGGTTGATTGGCGAAGCAACCCGAATTATTTTCCGCCTGAGACCCCGGGAAAATGCGAACTTTCGACTTCTTGGGAAGCCAAACCGGAGGTTGATGTCACCAAGTGGTTTAAAGAGGTGGACAAGGATTCCATTATCACGTTCAGAATCAGAGTTTCAGTATCCGGGGAAGGTGAAGGATACGGTCGTCTAAGGGTTGAATACGACCCGGGTGCAATTTTGGAAGGAGACAAGTGGACTCCCGAAGAATGCTTTGATTTAGCCAAAGCCGTTTCAGACGGAATGGCCCAGGGTTCGGTTCAATGTGTTGAAATGCCGGGCAACGCAACTCCCGCAGGAAATTGCGTAACAGTCGGCGGATATCAGGTTTGTGAAGACAGATTCGGCGCGTCTCCTTTGAAAGGAATTAGCCGTTTGTGCAGGAAAGTGAACGTAACGGCCAATTATTCTTTTTATAAAGGAGATATGGATTGCTACACCGCTGCGGACGGTACTTTAGTTTGTCCGAAGAACGAAGGAGGAAATTTAGACGACTGCCAGAGATTAGTGGATGCCGGTTGTACTTACATAAAATCCGAGTGTACAGACGGAGCGCAGGGAAGTTCCGGTAACTGTTACGTCTATACCAATACTTACGATTGTGGCTACGATCAGGTTGTATCAACGCCGGTTAGCGAAAGAACTTTCAAATGTTCCGGAAGCGTTGCTTGTATGGGGACGGACTGCATAACAACCGATTTCACCCAAAGTACAGACTTTACTAAAGCGGCGGCCCTTCTTCATGTTGCGCAACAGGCTTCAAAAGATATGACCTGTACGGGAACTGACGAAAACGGCAATGCCACCGGAACTGAAGATGTGGTTTGCACACTCTTCGGCGGATCAGGATTCGAATGTAAAAAGGCTGTTGGCGGAATTCAAAATTGCTGCGAACAGCCTACCAGCGTCAATTTCGTTGACTACATAACCATGACTTTCAAGGTGTACATGGCTGATAGTGCGATGATGAGTCTGAATAGGGAAATGCAACCCTCTTTTGTGGGAGCTTATCAAGACTTACATAATTCGGCTGTAGAAATCGTAAAACAGGGTCTTTCGCCTGTTACGAAACCTCTTACGAGCCATATTGAGAATATTTCGGGAACAGTTAAGAACTTCTTTGAACCTGTCACTAAAGTCGTGGAAACCGTTCAAAAGGAGATTACTAAGTTCATAGAAAATACTATCGCCGAAATGATTAAGAAAATGGGCATACAGACTGGTACTAATGTCGCGACACAAGAAGCTCTGAATGAGGCGGCACAGAAAACGGCACAGCAGGTAACCGAGGCATTAGGTACAGCAGTGGCGGTTGTTGGATATGTCTATGTGGCTTATCAGGTAGCAATGCTGGTTATACAGACCATCTATAAATGTGAGGAAAAAGAATTCGAACTGGCCTCCAATCGTGCTTTGAGGCAGTGCCACTATGTGGGTTCTTATTGCAAGAGTAAAGTTTTAGGGGCATGTATCGAAAAACGTTACAGTTATTGTTGCTATAAATCTCCGCTAGGACGCATTCTCCAAGAACAAATTAGAACTCAGCTTTACGGCTCCGCCAATTTTGGAACTGCTAAAAATCCACGTTGTGAAGGGATCTCTATTGCAGATTTTGGAAAAGTAAATTGGGATGCCATCAATCTGGATGAGTGGGTTGCAATGAGTCAGGAAGCCGGATTCATGGGCGCGGACGTGGAAAAACTCACGATGGAAGCTCTCACGGGAACAGGCGGACCAAGCGATTACAAAGGTCAGAGGTACAACGCTCAGGAAAGAGCTGCACAGCGTCTCGAAGAAGCGCCGATTGACGAAGTTCGCCAAAAACTTGAGGAACAATATTTAACGCCGGGAGACAAACTGAATGCAACTCAAAAATAATTTAAAAGCTCTAGCTGTTTCCTTTTTCTTATTGTTTTCTTTTACCGCAAACTCTCAGGACTTCGTATGTAAAAGTGCGAATCTACTTGGACCTAAGCTTATTACCAATATTTGTTGGCGCTGCATTTTTCCGATGAAACTTGCAGGAGCAACAATGAATCCATTTAACGCAATAAAGGAAGACATGGGAGAAATACCTGCCGGCTCTTCAGATGGATGGTCCTCCGGATCAAACGGCAAGTGGATGGAAGGGATTCAGGATTGGGTGGGAAAAGGCGTTTCAGCCCTTTTTGGAAGCGGAGAAGAAGTGCCGGATGGCGCTTCGGGTCAATCGGTGTGTATGTGTCAGGATCAGCTCGGAGTGCCACGACCGGGTTTTGTCACTGCTTTTTGGGAGCCTTATCGTCTGATTGAATTTCAGACGATCCCGGGATGCCTTGCTACTCTTAACGGTACGAGGCTTAATATAAATCCAATGAATCTTGGTACTCACGGTACAACGCCCACAGGATCACCAGATCAAGCAGCCTTCAACCACTACCACTATTACGTGTTCCCGCTCGTGCATATGTTGGAGCTTTTCTCGGGAAAAGGGTGTAACCCGGGAGGATACTCAGATTTAGATCTGATGTACATCAGCGAATTGGATCCAACATGGAGTAACGGTGAGATTAGTTATTTTGCTAACCCTGAGGCGGCACTGTTTGCGAACCCGGCAGCGCTGGCTTCCTGCATCCCTGATGCTTTATCCAGCATGGTTAATAAACCTATTGAATCTTTATTTTGGTGTGCAGGGACCTGGGGGCTTGTGTATCCCCTTACAGGCAGAATAAACGAACGGTTAGGAATATTGAGACGAACTTCTTTAGGGGCCGTCCGAGTGATGACGCAAATCCATAGGAGAGGATTTGCCTGGGCTACGATGGGAGACGATGCCTTGTGCAACGGTTACATAGCTCCGTACTTTCCTAAAACACAATACAAATTCACGATGGCTCACCCCGTAGCAGATACACAGAGATCTCACAAAGTCGGTGCGGTTGTTGAATCATGGGGGCCCGGAAAAGTAATTCCTGTTGCCGGGGAACAGCCGATTTACTTAATCTGGCGCTGGCTTGATTGTTGCAACAGATTCTAAATTTACCTTGAATTGGGATTAAAAAAGCGTCGGCAGCTGTTACGCGACAGCATAGAATAGCCGCCTAATGTGGGGTACTTAAACTTGTCGTTTGACAGCGTCGGCAGCATTAGTATGTTGCGACGCTTTTTCATTACTTGTCAGTCTGATTAAGGCTCAACATAAATAAATGGATAGACTTTGGAATGGACATGACTAAAGCCGGTTTGTCCTTGTCTTTTTCTTTACTCTCGATTGGTGGCACATAAACATAGAAGTTGTTGGGTAACAACTTTGCGACCTGCACACTTATATCTTGGGCTTGAACCTTTGAAATCTTTACATCTTCAGCAGAAAAGATTGAAAGAGTATGTGAAATCCGCCAAACTTCTTTTCCTCCATTGGGAAGCCATTTGGGAATCTCGGTTTTAACAGCGTTGATGCCTCCGTGCATAGCAGCGGCAAAAAAAGCACAGGAATGTTTCCCGTCTTCTTTCAACGGACAAATCTCTTTTCCTTTTACCGGAAGGGCAATTCCACTTCCTTCCAGACCAAACACCTTGAATTGCGTGAGACCATTGTCTTCGAGAATTTCAAGACGGTTTGCCTTTATTACTTTTCGTTCGGCTTCGCTGAGTTTGTCAATAAAATATTTCCGTGCCTCCTCTTCCGTCTTTGCCTTCTCTAAGGGGACAAAAGCTAAAACGTAGGGCTTTCTTTCAACACTTGGGGAGAGAAGCAAACTCGCGCCAAGGAAGAACCAGCCGGCCCCAAGCTGATGAGTTTGTGTGGCTAATGAAGTAGGAAACAGCCAGGAAGATGCAACCATTACTCCACCTAACTTGGCTATTTCCACACCGGTATTAGAACCGGCATTAGAGCCGAAGGTTTTTTCGAACTGTTCCTTTGTAATGGAAGCGTCTTTGGGGCAAACAATGGATAGGTAATCGCAAATGTTCTTAGCAAGACTTGCGTGTGAGTCATAGACCTGATCGTTCTTATCCTTTTCTATCGCTTCATCTTTTGTCATGGTAGACAAAGAAGAGCAACCGCTTAATCCTAAAAGCGAGATTGCCGTAAAAGTTAAGACGGCCAGCCGTTGGACACAATTCACTGTTTTCTCCTTAAATTGCTTTTCTTTCTATTTATCAAGAATTTAATTCCGTGGGAAAGGCTTGTCAATAACAGGTAATTAGAAAACGTAGCACTACGTGCAATGAAGAATACCCGGACTCAATCCTTCCTCTTTAAACCTTAACGTAAGAACAATTTCCAGCAGAAGAAAATTTGAGTAATTCCTGCTGTTTTTCAGACAGAGAAAGAATTTTCTTCTGAAAGAATGAACATAAGTATTAAGGAGGAAGGTATGGCTGATAATGCCTTACATCTAAATGACGAGGATAAGCAGGCGCTGGCCGTTTCAATCGCAGATATTGTGGTGCGCCGTATTCCAAGGATTGAGCCTTATTTTGTATCCCGAGCAGATATAGATGTCATGTTGGGGAACGGCTATAACTCTTCTCTTACGGATGAGGTTATTAAAGACCCCAATTTTCCAAAGCCCTACAAACTTTCTCCCAAAGGAAAACGCCGTTGGAAGAGAACAGAAGTTGTCGAGTTCTTCGAACAGCGTTTCAAAGAAGCCGCTTGTTAATTATCTACGAGGAAAGTAAATGAGCACTTTTGAATTGACTGTGGAGCTTGATGAAATTCAGGCTAATCGCCTGACTTCTTTGCTCCAAGAGCGAGAGAAGTTGGTCGATGGAATGTACGAAAAGCTTGAGTCTCACCCGAAAGCAGACAAGAAAGACAAAACTTACGTTCAAAAATTGCTTCCTATGGACACGATGATTGTGTCGATTATTGTGGGTGGAAAAACCACATTAACAAAAAAATCCGTTATCGGTGAAGCCTGATTTGGAGAAAAGCAATGGTCGAAGTTGAACTTTGCCATGACGAAGCAGATCTGGAAATTCCCGGCGACTTTGTGAAAGGAGAAGAAATTATCTGTCAGGTCGGAAGATTTGACGGGAACTCTCCTTTTCCCATTGAAACTTACAGCATGATTTTTAAGTTTGACGGCTGGGACTTCTTTACCTATGCCGGCGAAAACTTTCTTTCGATGTTTGATTACTACACACGTTTGCTGGCTTGGGATTATTTGAAAGTTAAGAAATCTTCCTCTCTTGAGCTTCAAAAATAATTTAGACGGTCTTTCATGAGTAAAAATAAACGGATAAAAAATGATTAACAGTCTAAGCAATGGTTCCCTAAAAGCAAACATTAAGAATCTACGTTCAATTCTCTTTCTCAAAGTCTTTTATCGGAACCGAATCCGATCAATGTCGTGCGCGATAATCGCTGGAACTATGTGCTTAACAGTCGCATCAGAGGTTGAAGCTCAAGGGGCCGGAGTAGCCTCGTCCGCCGCAGCTGCGGTTACAGCTGTGAACGCATATTATCAGCTCAATGGGCCTGCCCGAGATTTATCTTTAAGAAAAGTTAATCAGAGCTTAACAATAGATTTGTCAAACAAGAGAGTTTGCGTAGTTCCTAGAGGTGCTTTCCAAAAGATAAAAGAATGCCGCGAAGGTGATGTTATCGTGGTTAGTCCTTCTACGCTCCGGAAAATCATTGAAGTGTGCAAAATGGACGAACCAATTTATGTGCTTAATGGCGAGTTTGCCTGTGTTTATGAGGAGCATGAAAAGAAGATTTATCCCGCACCGGACAAGAAAAGGGGTTCGTCCTAATGACAAATAATTTAAACAACGAAGAATATATCCATATTCTCAACGGCTACTCCTTCGAATATCGGGCCTCGGGAAAGAAACCTTACCTGATAGCTCTCGGGTTTTACAATTCGAGAGACAAGAGGCTTTACGAGTCCGATGATCTAACCATCTTTTTTGTCTGGCTTTTTTTGTCAAAAGACAAGAAAAACTCTTACCGAAAATTTCTGAGGACTGGTGGCAGGAAATCGAATACCATTAGTCTCTCCCGATTTTTTCAAAAAACCTTCCGGAAACCGATCAATTCAAGGCATTTGTTAAGAAAGTTGAAATCCCGAATAAAAACGAGGGCTGGTTCCCTGCAAAGCTCCATCTGCTCACAGCCAAGGGAACTTACTTCCAAATGGACATTTGCAATGTCTTAAAACAAGTCAAGGAACTGACAGGCTCGGCAAAAACCGCCCTTCCTGAGATTTATTCCGACGAACTCTCAGAAGATGATTAGTGGCATAAAGCTATGGGCTGCCATTACTACGGCTGTCCCTACGGATCTCACTGCTGTTAGGACTGGGGATGGTCCCAAACAATCTTGCTTAACTCATATTGTTACAGGATAAGAAATGGCGATATTCTATTTTAAGGAGTCCGAGATTCTCGAGACGAATCAATGGCTGGAGGGAAAGAAAAAATCCCTGTCGGAAGGTTCGGTAAGAATACCGATTTGTTCCTTCTTCAGTCTAGTGAATGGCTTGAATTGCAACTGGATACCGGCAGCCTCCAAACGCGACTTTCTGCGCCAATTGCGAAATAGTTTTGATGAGCAGTATTGGTATTGCAAGGAAGATTCTTCAAAAGTGAAAAGTTGGTTGCAATTGATAATAGCTATCAAGACCGGCTGGAAGAAAGATTGAGGCTTCCTGTAAACAGTTTGATTTATGATTCAAATTCCTTCCCAGAGGAAGAAAGAGTTCTGATCGGAAACCGCTATGCGGTTGGTTACAGATTGTTGGAAATTGCAGAGCAAAGGTTGTCAAAAGGCAATCCGTTCTGTGGCTTTGTCAAGAATTTCCAACACTTGCTGCGCAAGAATATCCAGTGAGAATTGCTCAATTAGAATTTGGTGCATCGGTTCTATCGGGCTATTTCCCGGTTCTGAGAGAAGGCGGAGGGTATTTCGAATTTCTGAGAGCGGGCGGTAAAAGTTCGGGACTCAAAATAGTTCAGCTGAAAAACCGTAACGACATTATTGAAGATCCGCGTCAAAGGGTGAATCTATTAATTGATACCCTCAAAGTTGTCTCGACATCAACCTTCGATGTCGTTTTTGTCCATCTCGATGAAGGTATTACAAAGGCTGAACTGGACAATCAAGACAAAATAATTGAAACAATTAAAGAAGTCTTTATGACAGGAAAAGAGATTTATATAGGACTGGAGGATTACCAGCAGGGAACTGATAGTTATTCTTTCGTCCAAGCCGTATCTAGCTGTTATAAGGGATCAAAAGAATCCATGCGGTAGTGTGGAGATAATCTAAGAAAAGGAGAATACTTATGACTTATATCAATTTAATCCATTGGTTGGCGGGTTTTTTAGCTCAACCGCCGGGAAACCCTCGTCCGACAGGACGGGGATGAAAGGCGTTTGATTTTCCTTGATTGCGTACATATTTTTCCAAGGTTTCAATGGTGACACCTCCAGCCGATGCGGCAAAATAAGAGGCTGACCAAAAAGAACCGGAGGCTGAATAAGTTCTTAAAAACGGGAATCTCTTAAGTACTGCTCCCGACGAGCGACTTTTAAGCAAGCAAACGGCTTTTGCTGCTGACAAGTCGGGCGGGAATCTCAGAAGCAAGTGAATATGGTCTGCCTCTCCGTTGATTTCGATGGGAGAGCAACCTATTTTTTCGGCCTCATACCTCAAAGTATCAATGGTATAAGCCAAGACATCACGAGTCATTTTCTTTCTCCGATACTATGTTGTAAAGATCAGGTGAATGACAATGTTTGAAACCGAGTGTCTTTTTCTCAAAAGTTCCGAAGTCTTCGTCATAAAATGTAGCCGAGAGGCCAAAGATGTTAATAGCAACGAAAGTAAGACTGTATCCGACATCCGAACAGAGGCGTTTTATAAACGGCCAATTCGGAGCGGTGCGCTTCTGCTACAACAAAGCCGTTGCTCTGAAGCGGGACCTCTACCGAAAGAAAGGCATCTCGCTGTCGGTTAACAAAGAGATTAAACCTCTGTTGTCCGTTGCCAAGAAGTCAAGAAAGTACAGGTGGCTCTCGCAATACGACTCCATAAGCCTTCAAGAAGCAGTTCGGCACGCGGATACTGCCTACAAGCGATTTTTCAAGAAAGAGGCTCGATTTCCGCAATTCAAAAGTAAACGGAACAGACAAAGCAGTTATCACTGCACCTCTTTGTCCGTTGGAAAAGACTTCATCAAGATTCCGAAGTGCGAGCCGATTAAAGCAGTAATCCATAGGCAGATACAAGGTAAGGTCAAGAGCATTACCGTATCCCGCGACCGAGTGGGCGACTACTTTGCTTCCATACTGAGCGAAACGCCGGAGAAGGTTCCCGACAAACCGACGGAAGTCGAAGAGTCTAAGGTGATCGGCATTGATCTCGGAATAAAGGACTTTCTGACAAACTCTTTCAACAGAACCGTTGACAATCCCAAGGAACTCAAAAGCGCACTGAAGGAATTGGAAAAAGCGCATAAGGAAGTCTCCCGCAAGGTAAAAGGAAGCAGAAGGAGAAGCAAGGCGGTAAGCTGTCTGGCAAAAGTTTATCGGAAAGTCTCTCGCAAACGCGAGGATTTCCAGCACAAGGTCTCGAAGCGATTGATTGACGAAAACCAAGCGGTCATCGCAGAGAGTTTAAAAATCAAAAACATGATGCATAATCGTAAACTCGCTCGGGCGATAGCAGATGCCGGCTGGGGCGGATTTTTGTCCAAGCTCAAGTACAAGGCGGAAAGAAGCGGAAAGTTCTTCATACAAACGGACACATTTTTTCCGTCCTCGAAGACTTGCCCGCGATGCCGATACAAGTTTGACGGATTGACTCTTGCCATGAGGCAGTGGATTTGTCCGAAGTGCGGCGGTTTAAACCTGCGGGATTATGCAGCCGCGATAAATATCAAACGAGAAGGCATTGTGCAGTTAAAGGCGGCAGGGCTTGCCGTCTTGCGGCGATAAGCCGAAACTCACGGAGGCTCTGTAAGACCTTTCAACCGAAAGGCTCGAGCCGTCGAAGTGAGAAGCCTCGCCCGATTAGGGCGGGGAGAGGTCACATGACGGAAACAGCAGAACAATTTGGCATCAAAGACTCGGAGCGTACGCGCTGTGAAATATGGACTCGTGTTATGGGATACCACCGACCGATTTCCTCTTTCAATATAGGTAAACAAGGGGAAGCAGCAGAACGTAGGTATTTTTCTGAGAAAAAATGTTATAGAGAATTTCAGGTAAGGCAAAAAGAGAAGCAAATTTGATATACAGAATGAGAAAAAGCTTCTATAATTCGAGCTAAGCGTACCTCACACAGCTCTGGCCTTTTGGTTTATCTGCAACAAGTGAGGTCTTTTTTTTATCCGGAGAATGAAAATTCATTTCAACAAGCCACCGTACCTGTTGAAGAACAAGTCAAACTCCTCCAATCGCGAGGATTAATTGTCCCTGACTCTCAGAGGGCTTCTCGGTATCTTCTCAGCATCGGGTATTACCGCTTCAGTGCTTACTGTATTCCGTTCGAATATTGCCGGGGGAAAATTCATCAGTTTAATGCGAATGTCAACTTCGATGATGTTTTAGAGCTATATATTTTTGACAGAAAACTTAGATGTTTGTTTTGGGAGGCTTTGGAACGTGTTGAGATTCACATTCGCACACAATGGGTCTATGAATTGACAACGCTGACGCAAGATCCGTTTGCCCATTTAAATTCAAATAATTTTTCAAGTAGGAAAAAACATTTGGAAGACTTGGACAAATTGAGAAATGAAATAAACAGGAGCAAGGAAGAGGTTTTTGTGAAACATTTTTCTGAAAACTACGAAGAAGAAACCCCACCTTTATGGGCATGCGTTCACTTGATGACACTTGGTGAACTGATTCATTGGGTTCAGAATACTCATGCTTCTGACGTTAAAAATAGGATGGCTAGATCGTTTGGTTTTGCCAAGTATTACCCTTTTGGTAGTTTTGCAGTTGCCCTCACTGAATTGAGGAATGTGTGTGCGCATCATGTGAGACTTTGGAATCGTTGCTTTATGAAGTCACCAAGGTTGGTGAAGAAACTAACAGTACGAGGCTTCGAAGAATTTCTGCCCATTGAGTCAAGTAATAAACTCTACATTTTTGCAGTTCTTTTGGCCGCTATGCTTAAAGCAGATAATCCTAAGACCACATGGCCGACGAGGTTGGGGGATCTGTTATCAACAAGAAAGCAGAGCCAACTAGAAGCTATGGGCTTCCCGGATAACTGGAAAGAGTACGAAATTTGGGGTCAGGTTGGAAGAGCCTGATAACACCAGCATATATTTGTTTAGAGATAGGGAAGATCGCCGATTTCTTGGGTGAACGGCGGTAAGGGGCTTAAAGAATCCCTAGTACTCTAAGCTTTAACAGATCACAATAGGGAAAAGTTTGCCCGAAGAAAGAGATTAAGGCTGTGAGAAGGACTGGACTGGGCTCATCGAGCTGCACAGTCCGTCGAAAAATGAATGTCAAGGTAAAAATAATGAAAACGGTTTTTAAAGCCCCAGTTTTTTCATTATTGGTACTATCTATCAAAGTAAGTCAAAATTCTGCGCTTCGTAGTTTTAATGAATTTTTTTGTCGAATACGTAGTGCTACGCGCCAAGACTTAATTTCAGCAATTAAGGCTTAGTGAAAGTGTGACAATTTCCTCAAGTAAAAATAAGTGTCATTATGTGTACCTGAGAAAATGTCTGAAAAAAGTTCTAACTTTGAAATAATTGAGGCCGAAGATCGCAATTTTTCGCTCGGCTCTTCCGGTATTAACGAAAATGCTTTAAAAAATCCTGCCTTTGTTTATTTAACTTCTCTGGGAAGCAAATTTTCAAGAAACGGGATGAAAAATGCTTTGCTGCGTTTCGCAAAATTTTTTGGCTTCCAAAATCTGGAAACAGTTCCTTGGGCAAGAATTAACGTTGCTTCTATCAACCTTTATAAAACTCAGTTGCTGAAGGAAGGACGAAGCCCAAACACAATCAATACCTACTTGGCTGCCATTCGAGGTGTTATCAAAGCTGCTTGGCAAATTGGCCTCATCTCAGACCATGAAAAATTGATTCTCGCAACTGTTAAGCCTGTCAGAGGCTCTCGGAAATATTCGGGCAGAGCTTTGAGCCAGATCGAATCTTCCAAACTAATTTCTTTCTGTAGAGCAAAAAATGAAGCAATAGACATTCGGGATATTGCAATCATAAGCCTTGGAATAGGGTGTGGGCTAAGAAGAAACGAGCTCTCAGAGTTGAAACTGGATGACATCAATTTCTCTGAACAAAGTATTCGGGTAATCGGGAAGGGGAACAAAGAACGCATTGTGTGCGGTTCCGAAATTGTTTTTATCCGACTTAAGGAGTGGATCAACATACGCAGTGGAGAAGGTTGCCGGGAAGTATTCGTGCGGATTGGAAAACACGGAGATCTGCGGTTGAATCAGAAACTATCACCGATGGCAATTTTTAAGATGCTGCAAAAAAGAGCACAAGCTGTCGGGCTTGAAAAATTCACGCCTCACGACCTTAGACGAACTTTCGCTACCAGAATGCTTGATGTCGGTGCCGACATCTCTATCGTAAAAGAAGCGATGGGCCATTCTTCCATCAATACAACTCAGCGTTATGACCGAAGAGGTTTGGAAAAGATTCGCGAATATTCGCGCTCCATACCTGTTTGATTTTTTTACCGCTTGGAAACTTTGAGTTTCCGACACGTTTCCGGGGCAGATGACTGCGAAGACTTGAAAAATAGAAATAGCTAATTAGGAAAAAAATTATGGATAAGGACAAGAAAGAAGCCATCGACACTGAGCTTGAAAAAGTTGGTATTACATTGTCTACTGAAACTTTAAATTTGCTTTCGAGCCAGGTATCCGAGGCTATTATCAATTCTGACATTTCAAATAAAGTGCTTGTTACCGCCACTGACATAGCCAGGATGATGAGCTACAAACCGTTTTCGTCAGCTATGAGAAAAATAATAGAGTCTCCGGATTTCCCAAAGCCTTTTCCGTATTAGGAGGCGGAAACAATAAGTGGCTAAAGTCACAGGTAGAAGATTGGATCCTCAAGAAGTATGAAGAAAGTTCCTCACTGAGACGCTCTACCATTTTCAGATCAAGGTAAAACTAAGGGTTTCCTCTTGCCTTAAGGAGGAATTTTACAAATGGAAAAAACTTGTCTCGGGATTTCTTCGAAAAGAAGGAGTGCCTCACAACACCTAAAAATTTTTTGTGTTAAGATCTCGCTCGTTGTTGAGGGCGACCGAGACAAAAAAGATTGGCAATCAATCGAGGAAGTGAATTTCAAGTGATTGAAGCTTGTTAACCGGTTGATTTATAAAAGTTTATTGGTGCTCATCGAAGGCACCAAAAAATTTAATTGCTAAGCCGTCGTGGTGAAATTGGTAGACACGCCATCTTGAGGGGGTGGTGACGAAAGTCGTGTGAGTTCGAGTCTCACCGACGGCACCAAAATTCAAAAGCCTGATTAACGTTGAGTTGTCAGGCTTTTTCCTTATCGATTTCTTCTTGCCGATTTCCGGTCCGGTTGTGAAATGCGCTCGGTCGGACGAGTGGTCAATTAGGCGATTCTCAGAGCGGTCTTCTCGCTTACTTTCAAATCTGCATAGGTTTAATCCATGGAAAAAGAACTGATGGAAACGCTGTCGGAGCATGACCCTGAGATTTTGCGTTTTTCAGTGATCTAGCCGGAGTTCGGCTCCGGCATCCTC
>ERZ860009.474-NODE-474-length-18135-cov-1.728761_pt1 | contig 18135 bp, 14 predicted proteins | sample MGYA00510114_ERZ860009 | MGnify/ENA primary metagenome ERZ860009 (study PRJEB30046, sample SAMN00715177) | human gut metagenome | study: EMG produced TPA metagenomics assembly of the A metagenome-wide association study of gut microbiota in type 2... | reverse complement strand
TCCTGCTTGCCTTAACCAGTGCCGGCGACATCCCTTCCAAAGACTGCCTTCCTTCCGATGAGTCCATCGGAAAGATGCAGCGTCGAGCCTGTATGAAAGGCTATGCAGAAAGAAAACGTCTTTACGCTCCCGACCGCCTTAAATATCCTCTGATCCAAACGATTGAAAGAGGAAACACAGCCGGCTTCAAACGCGTTTCCTGGGATGAAGCATTAGACAGAGCATGCGAGGCAATCCGTAAAATGCAGATCGCCAAAAGGAACTCGGCTACCTGCCGATTTGGAACAATGGCTGTGCTCCGCTAAATATGCTCGGACCATGCCTTTCTGCTTACGGTCACCATTCAGCCGGCAACCAAAACGATTGCCTTTATAACGCTTTGGGAAAAGGCATTAAAGGTCATCCCGCAATCGATATGCTGAACTCCAAAATCATCATTGTTTGGTCAGCGGATCCTCAAACCACATCTCCGCACTTACCTTTCATCATGACAAAAGCAAGAGAGAAAGGTATTCCGATTGTCGTGATTGATACAAGATATACCGGAACGGTAGGCGCGATGGCAACCGGAATTCCGGGTGTGCCTGCATGGATTGCTCCGAGACCCGGAACGGATTCTGCAATCCTTGCTGCCATGGCAAATACGATCTATCGCAGAAATCTGCACAATCCTGCCTACATCAAGGAATACACCTTCGGATTCTTCCCCGGAGACTCCGTCATCAGCAATTCTCCGGCCAAGAGCCCGATTGACGGTCATCCTTGGAAAGGACAAAGTTTTACGTTCCGCAGGGACAAAGTTTTGTCGAATATTTGGATGAATTGAATGCAGCACACGGCGGTGAAGAAGGTGTATTGAAATGGGCAGAACTCCTATCGGCGTTCCTGCAAAGACGATTAAGAATCTGCGATTGCCTACGGCAAAACCAAACCTGCCTGTATCTATTCTGCTTGGACTGCAGGCGGCGCACAAAGAACCGGAAACGGTATGTACTACACCTGGCTCATGCTGGCATTAGCAGCAATGACAGGAAATGCCACTGTTCGCGGCGGCGGTATCGGTTCTTTATCTCCGAATGAAGTATGTCCGTGAAACTCGGCAAAGCTCCGGGTATGGCGCACGGCAAGACATTTAAACCGCTTTTGTTCTCTACCCACGTCTCCTGCCAAGTCATTATGACGGGGCGCGACACGCGCACCCCGGAACAATTAAGAGAAGACGTTAAGCTTCTGAACGGTATCGATTTAGGCGAAGATCCGAGACTCCATCTTGAAATGTTTATCAAGGGAGCAGGAAGCGGAGACGTGTTCAATCAGCGTGCCGCTATCAATCCGAAATTAGAAGCCTGGAATAAATTAACTTCGGTCATTACTTATGACCGCTTCATGAGCACCACGGCCAGGTACTCGGACATTATTTTCCCGGTTGTCACTCATTTTGAAGAAAGCTTTATCACGGGTTCCAGAGTCAAGACCGACACGAACTTCGTTAATCAGATCCTTGATCCGATGTATGAATGCAAGACCGACTGGCAGATTAATGAATTGATTGCTCAGCGTCTCGGTATTAACTGGGGTCGTGACGGTAAGTCCGACGTTGACGTCATGAAGATTCAATGGGCAGGCGCTAAGGTTCCGGAAAAATACAAAGAACTCAATCCTGAATTCAAACTGCCGACTTTTGAAGAAATGCAAAAGGAAGGCAACGTTCAGCTCTTTGTTAAACCGGAAACTTCCGTCATCGACGCTGCCAGATTCGCTCCGGGAGAATTCCCGACCGATACCGGCAAGATTAACTTCTACTCTCCTTTTCTTGCGGAAAGAGGACGATTAAAACAGAAAGCAGCGCGTGCTCAGTACGTCAGACCGCCGGAAGGTATCGAGGATTTGCTAGAAGGTAAGAAAGGCGCAAAAGGCATTGCTTACAGTCTTCAGTTCACTACACCTCATATGCCTAACAGGAGCCACTCCTCTTTTGACAACACGACTTCTTTGATGGATGCCTTCCCGCATTGTGTCTTCATCAATCCGGAAGATGCACAAAAACGAGGCATTGCCGACGGAGACGAAGTATATGTTTACAACGATGCAGGATGCATGAAGATTCCTGCGCAAATTACTTTGCGTCAACTTCCGGGTGTGGTTTCTATCGGTGAAGGCGCTTGGTATCAGCCCAGCCCGACGGAGAAATACGAAGCATGGTTTGATTTAGACGGCGATGGAAAACCTGAGAAGCACATTGTCGCAGTGGATGTCGGCGGAGCCGTCAACACACTAACGACAGACCGTGATATCGGAGCAGCAGATCCAGTGCTTCACCTGCAGACCAACAAGTCAGGCGGATTTGCAGCGGGCGGAAATCTTTGCGAAGTCAGCAAACAAAAACCGGCCTAAGTTCATCGACAAGGATATAAGGAATAAACCATGACTCAATATGCATTTTTCTTCAATCAGAAACGCTGCTTAGGCTGCAAAACTTGTGACATCGCCTGTAAAGAATGGAATGAGAGCAAAAGAGGAGACGCCAATCTCAACAGAGCATTAACAGAAGAAACAGCAGGAACTTTTGATACTCCCGCCTCTTGGGGCGCAGGCGCCAGACCGGATACGCTTAACGGCGCACACTCCAAAGATATTCTTCGCAGATTTGATGCGAAAGAAAACTGGAGACGCGTGACGTTTTTTGAATTCGGCACAAAAGCTCCGAACATTGCCATTGTTCCGTTATCGATCGGCTGCAATCATTGTTCTGAACCGGCGTGTATTCCGGTTTGTCCTGTTAAGGCCATTTCTAAGGAAGCTAAATACGGCGCAGTCCGAGTGGATTCTTCCAAGTGCATCAGCTGCGGAGCCTGCCGAGCTGCCTGTCCGTGGGACGCACCTCAGTACTACAAAGATTTGCAGGCTGAGGGGCCCAGACCTCCCATGACCAAATGCGATCTTTGTTATGACAGATTAGAAAAAGGACTTAAACCTGCTTGTGTGGCATCTTGCCCCGGACGAGCATTAGAGCTTCTTCCCGTAGAAGAAATTCTGAAGCTTCATCCGAATGCAACACGCACTGCTCTCGGATTTAAGCAAGAGGATGTCAACCGTACGAAACCGAACATTTACTTTGAGTCCCGAGAACTCTTCTTCTAATTAATATGGTGAGCATCAAACAAAGCGAGGTTGAATTGAATCATTCTTCCGAACAATGTTCAGAGCTCTTCTTCAAAACACTGGGGCTGCTCTTTTTAAACGGCCCCAGTGAAGAGAATGTTCAGCTCTTAACTTTAGGATTAGAGAATTGCCGACAATGCGGGTTGATTTCTCAAGCCGAGTATGAGGAGCTTTCGGAGCAGCTCGACTTGCAAGCACTCGGCCGAGATTACGGATCTCTCTTTTGTCTCGGAAGTTCCAGCCTTTCTCTTTATGAGAGCGTCTGGCTAACCGGCCTGGCGATGCAAGAGCCAAGGGACGAATTAAGAAAAATCTTAAGAGCGTGCGGTTTGAAACCGAATACGGATTCCAACGAACCTGAAGACCATCTCGGCTTTATCTATTACTGCATCGGGATGCTGATCGAAAGGCTGCGAGCCAAAGAAGACGAGAGACAATCAGAGGACATGAGGCTTCTTCGAGAGGCGGTATCGCACTTGGAATGGACGAGAAACCTTGCGAACGCTATTTCTGATCATCATACGGGTAATTTCTATTCAAACATCCTCTCTATTGCGAATAGACTTGCTAATGAAGTGATAAATTAGAATGTGTAGGAGCAGTTATGAATATCAAGCTTTTGTTTATTCCGCTGCTCCTTTTTTCTTCCGAGCTTTACGCTGAGACGATTCACCTCGGCATTCTTAACACTTCCGGCAATGAAGCGGAAAACGTTCTTTATGCCGAAACCGCTTCTGTTCTGAAAGACAAATTAAAGCCGAGGAATGTGGAGGTTTCGACGTACGATTTGCCGGGATTAGAAAAAGCCATTGCCGCGGGAAAGCTGGATTTCTTTATTTCTAACCCGGGCTTTTATGTTTCCAGCAGACAGAAACTCGATACCACTGCCCTTGCCTCTCAAAGCAATCAATTTTTTAGCAGGCCTGATAGAGCATTAGGTTCTGTTTTTGTTGTTCCTCAGCAGAACAACAATAATTTTTCTCTTCGAGATTTAAAGGGAAAAAGCGTCTGCGCCGTCGCGCCGAATGCTTACGGGGGTTTATACATTGCTTTAGGTGAGCTCAATCGCAGAGGCTTTGATCCGGATAAATTTTTTAGTTCTGTTCACTATTCCGGCTATCCCATGCCAAAAGTTCTTGAGGACCTGAAGGGCGGCAAGTGTGAGGCTGCGATCGTACGAACATGCCTTCTCGAGGAACTCTCGTCTTCCGGACAGATTAAAAGCAATGAATTCAGAGTGATCGAGCCTATGCCCACAAGTTCAAATGAATACTGCATTCGATCGAGCGAACTTTATCCCGGATGGGTTTTTGCCGCAACCAAGAACAGTTCTGAAGCACTCAGAAAAGAAACCACCAAAATATTGTTTTCCCTTCCTGCCGTTCAAGGCAATGAATGGAGTGTTCCTCGGAACTTCGCCGAACTGGACAATCTCTATAAAAATTTAAAGGTCGGACATTACGAATATCTGAGAAACTGGGACTGGAAAGAATTCATTCGGAACTACTGGAGCTTTATTCTCATTGTTTTTGTTGTGATGATTGCGGTTTTTCTTCACAACCTTATCTTAAAGCAGCAAGTTGAAAGAAGGACGGAACGGCTAAGACAAACAATGAAGGAAAAGCTGGCAGAGCATCAAGCAGCCGTCAATGCGAATCGTCACTTACATGACATGGAGAAAATCAATCTCGTCGGTATGTTGTCGAGCATGATTGCGCACGAACTCAGACAACCTCTTACTGTTATCCGGAATTATGCCGAAGGTCTTAAAGAGATAGCGCACTCTCCTGATTACGACACAAAAGTCCTTGATGAAGCGCTTAAGGTCGTCGATGAGCAGTCCATCAGAGCCTCTTCGATTATTGAGCGATTAAGGGAAAAGAGTCGAAGGTTCGAGATGTCGATTTGAATTCATTCGTACCTACTGTCATCGATACCTATAAAGAATTAGGCGGAAAATACGAAATTAAGTTCGTCACATCTGCCGCTACTCCGACAACGGTACAAATCGATCCCACCCAGTTTGAAATTGTTCTGCTCAATCTGCTTAACAACGCTTCCGAGGCGATAACACAGCAAGAAACGAAACCGGTCATAACCGTCGGCATCTCTTGTGAAAACGGAGAAGCCGCCGTTTCGGTCAGAAATGAAGGATTTCTTGAGCATAAGGAAGCTTTTGATAATCTCTTTGCCGTGAAGAGCTCCACAAAAGCCAACGGTCTAGGATTGGGATTGGCGATTGCGGCAAGAGTCATTGAACGCTGGGGCGGACAGCTCAGCATCCATCAGCACAATAAAGAGGTCATTGCATGTATTCTTCTTCCGAGCCAATAGATCCTTCAGTTCTCCGCTTAGTTCAACAAAAATCTTTAGTCAGAATTGTGGATGACGATGAGACTGTCGCAAAATCCTATGAATTTATGCTTCGCTGCGCGGGATGGAACTGCAGGATCTTTAATAGTGCGGAAGATTATCTGGTTTCTGAAAACGTTCAAATCGGATGTTTAATCCTGGATGTTCGGATGCCGGGGCTATCAGGGCTGCAATTGCAGCAAAAGTTGGAGATTCTCGAGCGCGAGATCCCTATCATCTTTGTAACCGGCCACGGAGACGTCGATATGGCTGTGATGGCACTTAAACGCGGCGCTCAGGATTTCATGCTGAAGCCGGTTGATCCGCAGAGGTTAAAGGGGGCAGTTTTTCAGGCGTGTCAAAGTGACCTGCTCCACTTTTTGCGAAGTCAGAAGGAAGAAGCCGAGAGAGAAGCAACGAGCTCACTTTCACAAAGAGAGCGAGAAGTCGCGCAGCTTCTAGCGCAAGGTTTGCTTTACAAGCAAATCGCTGAACGGCTTGGCTGTTCGGAAAGAACGGTGAAATTTCACAAGGCGCGGATTGCAGAAAAATTAGGGGTTAAAACTCCAGCTGAAATCGCACTGAAGCTGACTAGCAGTACAAAACATGAGTATTAAGGGAGAAACTCAGGGTTAACTCTTTGAAGATAAAAGTTTTCGATGCCCTCGTAAGAACAGTAAACAGTTTAAGCACCCTTTGTTTGGTCTTTTTCCTCTGCTTTCTTTATACGACGTATAGCTGTCTTATCGTTCCTTCTTTCCGATGATGTTCTGTATGCATAATCATCAATGTCAGCAATTCACTGACAAGTTGTATCAAATGCCTAAACTTTCCGATAGACTCACGCGTTTACGAGAAAACTGAAGACTGAAGAAAACTGCAAGGATAGCACTAGAAAAATTGGAGTACGTAGTTAAACAGAGCTGCCCCTCCCTTTTTTCTGTCCCTCTCGTGGCGCAAAACAGTTAAAGCACTGCAAAAACAGCCAGAAGATTAAAGATATTCTTGACCTGTCTTGCCTCTGATTTACACCATATGTTTCTCATCGGATTCAATTCGGACAAAATTCTTGTCAGAACCAACGAAATGCCGAACATCATCTTTGTAGCGAAACAGGTGATCCCAAATAAAAAAATGCAATAACCACTAATTAAGCACTACAATTAGATATTCATAAATCAAACTCATACTATATGTAGGTATAGCCATGTGGAATGACAAAGAAAGTTCTGTTGATTATCTTCACTTCGAAGAAATTGCTTTTGTTGCCAAAAATATCTTGGAGGATGAATCTCTCCGTTCTACATCGATTGGTATTTTTGGAAGCTGGGGATCCGGAAAATCCACGGTCCTTGAATTAATCAAAAATGAGTTAAATCAAAAAGATGAAGTCATCATCATTTGCTTCGATGCTTGGCTTTATCAAAATTATTCTGATGCAAAGACTTCGCTTCTGGAAACTATTCAAAGAACGCTAGAGAAAGAGGTAAGCAAGGTAGAGTCTATAGCCGAAGATGTTAAAAAATTGGGAAAAAGTATATTTAAATTAAAAAACTTACTTCCACTTCTTTCAATAGCATTTGGAACTGCAACTTCTATTGCGACAGGAGGCGTCCTACCCCCTATTTCTCCAGCTTTAGGAAGCATTGAAACAATTATAGATAACCTTGAAGAACAGTCTTCAGACTCGGAGATCGTTGAAGACATCCGAAAAAGCTTTTCGGAGATCCTGAACAAACTTAAGAAGAATGTAATCGTTATAGTTGATAACTTAGACCGTTGTTTACCCCAAAAAGCCTTAGAGACTCTTGAGGCTATAAGACTTTTTCTTTTCCTTCCGAACACTTCCTTTGTCATCGCGGCTGACGTAGATATGATCAAGGAATCGTTGGAAAGTGTATTTCACGCAGACTCCAAACACAGAAATGATTATCTCGATAAACTCATTCAGTTCCCAATTCCAGTGCCAAAACTTGGTTTGGCTGAGATCAGATCTTATTTATTTATGCTTTTTGCTGAGAGTCACAAACTTCCGTCCGAGCAGAGAGAAAGACTCAGAGAAAAACTGAAGGTTACCGTTGCTGCATATGAAGTTGGGGAACTTAGTCCTTTAAAAGACATCTTAGATTGCCTTGATGCAGAACAGCAAGAAAAGGTCCGACCAACGTTCCAAATGTGTGATTCCATCAGCGTATTACTCTCTAAAATTCCGACTGTCGCCTCAAATCCTAGAACTATTAAGAGACTTTTAAATTCATTTGAGATGCGGAAGCTTATTTCAAAAAATCAATCCATCAATCTAGAAGACGAGGTCATCATGAAGCTTGTTCTTTTAGAAAAAATTGTTTCATCTCAGCAAATGGTTAATTTTTACCACTTGATGAAAACTGATTACTCGGCTTTTGAAAAAGACTTAAAAATATTGGAACAAGGCAAGGAATCGCAAATTTCCCCCGAGCAGACAAAAGCCATAGAGAATTTATTCGGCCGAGGGAAACTTGAAGAAGTTTCGGATTTGATAGTCGAGTGGGCAGGTGTCCCTCCTCATCTTTCTGCATCACCCAATATCAAACTTTCTGCATATCTGTACAGAAAGGCAATGGCCCTCCAGGTGCAATACCAAAGACTTTCAGACACTTCTTTGGAAGCAATCAGAATCCTCTCAAATACAAATGTGATGTATTCAGCTAACGCAAAAGAAATCATTTCGAGAATCCCAACGAACGAAATTGATAGCGTAATGGATGAAGTAATAAAAAATATTAACAATTCTCCAAGTTGGACAAAGATGAATGATGTGAATGGGTTGTGTGGCGCCATTTTATTGGCTGAAAACCAGCCGACCGTAAAGGAAAAATTGATTGATTTCTTCACCCACATTGACAAAACAAAAAACAATGTCTGGATCAAAACATTGATTAAGCGCTTAAGGGGAAAATAATGGGAACATCTGCATCTAATAAAGGTAATCGCGGCTCCAACCCGATTATTCCAAGCTGGGTAGATCCCAACAAACCTTCGATCACTATACCGAATGAACCTGTTAAACCCGATGTTCCTCTGAATCCAAATGAAACAGTTGAGCTGCCTGTTCCGGAACTTCCAGAACGTCCAGCAGAGAAAGACAAAAAGAAAATAAATCGATATGCTGCATTTCGGAGATACTTAACTCAATTTTCCAAAGGAAAAGACCCTGAAGTTTTAAGAAAGGCAATTCGTTCTTACATCTCTGTGTCTTTGGGCGGAAGCCACACAGCCTACGGAAGGTTTTCTAGTGGTTTAACCGCCGGCGGTTCACTTCTTAATTACGTTACGCGGATATCACCTGATTCAGAGAAGTTTTTCAACAACCTGGAGGGCCATTCGCCAGAAGACATCATTAATCAACTGGCGGAAAAAGTCATCCCTAAAAACGGAGACTTTGATTTTATCAAGCAGGCGATTGTCTATTCCCTGTTTTCCTTATTGGAAACAAATCCAGACTTTTTTGATAAGCCCCTTTCAAATCCCAGCGAGCTGTCTTTCCTGCTTGAAAGTTTTATTTCCAACTTACTATCCAGTCAAATAATCAATGATGCAGGAGATGCTATTAACAAATCTGAAGTTAATGTAGATTTAGAGGGGCAAATTAGGTCGTTAGTGGAAATAGAGACTCATTTTTCAGTTCAGGAAGTTTTGGCAAAAAAAGATATTTCGCAGCTTACGGTTTCTGATTGGAACGACCTTTTAAAAGAAATAATGAAGGAAACATTAGAAATCCTAAGTAAGGAGGATTGAAAATGGAAAAATTAATATTCAGAACTTCTCAAGCTGAATTGCCAGAAGACTCTGGACGCGACACCTTAACCGTTTTAATGTACTGTAATAGTGACGACACTACAAAAGTGCCAAATCTATTTGTGGGGAAAAAACTACCTCACAAGCTTAAACAACTTCACGCCAATATCCCCAGCCGCGTCCTGGATTTTCTGACTATTGCTCTCGCCATCGTTACTGCTGATACCTTTGTTCTCCGAAGCAATTCGGAGAACAATTGGTGCAGGCAAATGCACCTCGATATCGGCCTTTCTGACCCAAGCTTTTGGGACGGAGAAAAAGACAGGCTACAGCAAGCACTAGCTTTCCTAAGCGGTGATGTTTGGGACTTTACTTTTACTCAAGGAGAATATCCCTTTAAATTCAGTGAGAAAGTTAGCAGTCGCTCAAAAAAACACATAGATTTCGGCGTACCGGATTGTATCTGTCTTTTTTCGGGAGGGTTAGATTCTGCCATTGGCGCCATCGATTTATATGCAACCGGACATAAGCCTTTGCTTGTAAGCCATTCCTACAAAGGGGACAAGAAACATCAAGATCTCATTGTTAAGAAACTGAAGAAAGAATTCGGAAAGGAAAAAGTTCAAAACCTGCAGCTTTTAGCAGCCCCAACCGGTTCGAACCAAATTCCAGGTGTTAGAAAAGGAGGTCGGGAGATTACGATGAGGACGAGAAGCATCAGCTTTTTGGCTTTTGGTTTATTAGCCGCCGCCTCTCTGAGAGACTTCCAGTCGTTATTCGGTCACGTGCCGGAAAATACAATTGATCTTTTTGTTCCTGAAAATGGATTTATTTCCATTAATCCCCCTCTCACTTCCCGCCGCTTAGGTTCCCACAGTACTCATACAACCCATCCCCAATTTATTGCTGGCATTCAAAAAATATGGAACAACGCTGGTTTTAACGCAAGAATCGTTAATCCGTACCAATTTAAAACAAAAGGAGAGATGTGCCTGAATTGTAAAGATTTTGATCTATTGAAAGAAATCGTGTCAGACACTGTATCCTGTAGTCATTGGAAGCGACGACATAAACAGTGTGGGATTTGTCTTCCGTGTCTCATAAGAAGAGCCGCTCTTGTACGTGCGAATATTGAAGAAGATTCTGCTAACTATGAAAATGTGAATATTAGGACTGCTTACGACCAAAAAGAAGTTCGAGACAAGAAAAAAGACGATATCAAATCGATTATCTCTTTTATTAAGGAAACAAAAGAACTTTCAAGTATTAAGAAAAAATTAATCATGTCAGGATTAACGCCAGACGAGGATAGAACAGATTACCTGGCTTTAATCCAACGGGGGAGAAAGGAATTGAAAACTCTCCTCAATAGAGAAAAGTTAAAGGTTCGATAGTATTGAGAAGTAAGAAAATCAATGTAGGACTCAAATCCGAATTAAATACCCGCAAAAACTCCAAGCCCACCTTAAAGAATTCAAGTACTTTGTTTCTCAGTTGTAGTTGGTGAGCATTGGACAACGTTTGTGTTCCTTACGTTGAGGGCTACTCGGAGAGACTTGAGTTGCGCTTTTTGACCCCACTTCCTCATGATTCCTACTTTTCACGTTACCCTCAAAGGTGCCGCTGTTCTGCGTTTTTGGTCGGCACCTCTTGGAATGGGGAACGATAGAAAGCCGTGTTGAAGATTACATAAAGCATAAAGCGATAAGCCGAGGCCATTATCTACCAGTGGGGAGTTAGCCCCCTTTTTTAACTATCCTATTCGTTGTTGTTCACTACGTTTTGACTTTTCTTAGGAATTCAATCAGTTCCTGGGTGCTTTTTACCCCACATATCCGCATTCCATTTTGCCTATGACGTTCGACTGTTCTGATACTGATATTTAGATGATCGGCAATAAATCTTGATGGCACCCCTTTGGAAATATCAGTGAGCACTTGTTTTTGCCGGTAAGTGAGCTTCGCAAATTTTTCTTTTGGGCCTTCTGTTTTCCAATCCTTAAAGCTTCGTTCTCGACTAATTATTGCTTTTTCAATGGCTGCAAATAAATAATCCGGGTCGAAGGCTTCTGGATGAAATCAACTGCGCCATGCCGGAATGTGTGGATTGCAAGATTCATGTCTCCATGACCTGTAAGAAAAATTACAGGAAGAGGACAGTTCTTGGACAAAAGATGCTCTTGGACTTCATCACCGGAAAGAATAGGCATTCGGACATCTAAAATAATGCAGCCCGGACAATCAAAATTAAGTTCTTCAAGAAATTTTATGGGGTCATCATAAGGACAGACCTCCCATCCTTCAAGTCTTAGGGCAAACTCCAAATCTCTAAGAAACTCTTTGTTGTCGTCGACAATCCAAATTCGGCAATTTTCTTTACTCATCTTCCGTATTCTCTTCAAGTGATAAAAGAGGAAGAATTACCTCCACGATCAAGGAACCGGATTGAGAGAGGGTAAATGAAATCTTACCGCGGTGCTCTTCAACAATTCCTTTGGCAATTGTTAGCCCGAGCCCCAACCCCGTTGTGGAAGTTAAGGGAGTCGTCATCCGGAGGTCCTCTAAAGCTTGTACAGATACTCCGGGACCATTATCTGAAAAGGAGATAATGCAGTGGCCTTTCGAATCTTGGATCACGGATATGCGAATCTCTGGCTTCTTGGTAGCTTTAATGGCTTTGAGACTGTTATTTAAGATATTCGAAAATACTATCTCAAGCTCCAATCGATGCCCTTCAATTTCCGCTATTTCGGATGAAGAGGTATTCAGCCGAATATCGATTTCGTCCAATTCTCCGGATTTTTTCAAATTTTCAAGAACTGAAACCAACACCTCAACTGGATCCATCCTCTCGAAATTATTTCTGTCAGATTTAGCGTAGCTTCGGACCAACTGAACCAACTCATGGGCTTTCTTCGCCCTCTCCGTTGCTTGCTCTAATGCTTCATTTATTTGTCCTTCCTGCAATTTATTCTGTTTCAGTAGTCTTTTAAGGGATCTTAAGTAAAGCAAAATCCCTGATAGCGGTTGGCTTAACTCATGGGCAAAAAGGCTGGACAGCTGAGAGACAATTAAAGCTCGCCGAGACTTGTCGTACCTATCTCTAAGCTGATTGTTAAATCGCAAAAGTTTCTTTTGTTCAACGAGCGCTTTTCTCAGTTGAGCCGTTCGCACTGTGACGAGGTAGCGGGTACGAAAATAATGCCAAACGAATACGAAGAAAAGAATAGTTAATAGGAGAATAGAATTTCCGTGTTCCTTCCAAATCCTTTCTGCAGTCCATTCGTTCAGGTAAGCATAAGGGCCTCTTTTAAGAGTCTTGAACAATTCATCCACAGATCTAAAATCACTAGCAATTGTCCATCTTTCCCCATCCTTAGTCGGCTGCATTGCATAAAGCGCATTGGCAATATTTACGATAGTTTGGGTATCTAAATGGGGAGAAACGAGAAAACTCCAACTCGGATAAAGAGATGTGCTGGTTAAGCATTTGGCACTCTCGTTCTCTTTAACATTTACAGGCTTTAAGCCATCGAGAACGTCCCTACCCTTCTGGGCCTCCCTCTCCGCAAAACAAGCATTTAACGTAATGGCATCCACTTCGCCTCTTTGCAAAGCCGCTATTCTTTTGTAAGGATCCAGCCCGTAGAATTTGATCTTTGAAAAGAATTTGTCCCAAGCGTAACCTTGATCTGCTAATTCCTTATACACCACCGTCAATCCCTGAAAACCGTCAGGATGGTTTGCCCCCAGACGCTTTCCCTTTAACTCTTTCAAGGAATTGATATTTGAATCTTTTTTGACAACTACTAATGCACCAACGGAATGATCAGGATCCGGCTGCAAGTTTGATATTAAGGTGGCTATATCTCGCATGCCGTCCTTTCTATGGCGAAGATACGTTGTTGCGCCGACGATGGCTATCGGCGCTTCTTTTGAACGAAGAACTTCATCGATTTCATCAATGGACTGAAGCACCTTTATGTTCAACTGTTTGGGATAAATCGCCTTTTTTACAGTATCAATCGTTTTTTGTGCAACAGGCGTAATAGTCGAAGGAAGAAGGAACTCTGTAGCGTAAAGCGTAATTTCATTGCTAAAGACGGTATAAGACCAAAGCAACGCAAAACATGTCAGGAAAGTCCTCAGAATCATTTCTTCGAATTTGTGTCGTTTTTTCTTGAGATCATAACGCGCTAACTACGCGCGTAGGTCACTAACTAAACTTGTTTATGAAGGATTTGTTTTTCTTCCAAGGAGAAACCATGAAAAATCGATTAACTAAGCTTTCGCTTATCGTCCTAACAGCCTTGTTTTCAGTCTCCGCTTCTGCGCAAATGAAAGACGGTGACTACAACGCAGAAAGTAAAGGAGTATGGGGTTCACCAATTAAAGTCAATCTTTCAATTAAAAACGGCAAGATCGCTGATGTTAAATTTACCCACAATGAAACGCCGGCTGTCGGAGGATCTGCATTAGATAAAATTAAAGCCGATGTACTCAAATCCCAGAACATTAATGTTGACGCTATTTCCGGTGCAACTGCCACCAGCAAGGCAGCCTTATCTGCACTTGAAGCTGCATTCTTAAAAGCCGGAGGCAGCAAGGCTATTTCGAAAAAAACAAGTACCGCAAAAGATAAAGCTTATGAAAACACAACGACCGATGTAGTGGTTGTCGGCGGCGGTCCCGGCGGAATGATGGCTGCTATTGACCTGTGTAAGGCCGGAAAAAAAGTGATACTCCTTGAAAAACAGGGAGTGCTCGGTGGAAATGGAACTTTTGTGTCGACCTATTACCAAGCCGGCGGTACAAGCATTCAAGATAAAAATAAAGATAAGGACGTTTCTGAAGAAGACTTTGCGAAGTATCTCTCAACCTATCCTCAAACCAATCCAGAAATGGCAAAGGCCGTAGCACCGGGAGCGAGAGAAGCTTTTGAGTTATTAGTTCAAAACGGAGCCGATCTTAAGAGAACGTTCAAACCTTTTGCACATGCACCGAGTGACGGCCGTGCTCCCGGATTAGAAATTACACCGGCTTTTGTTAAAGCATTAAATAAAGTAAATGCGGATGTACGATTAAACAATCGAGCTACTGAACTCATCCAAGAAAACGGGAAAATTGTTGGCGTAAAAGTTCAGCCTAAAGATGGCAAACCTTATCTCATCCGGGCCAAGGATGTGATTTTAGCGACAGGAGGCTATTCAGCCGGAAAAGAACTTTTAAAACAATACACACCAGAAGTTCTTAATCTCGGGACGACAAATAGTGCAGGTACGACCGGCGACGGACATATCATGGCACAGAAAGTAGGCGCCAACTTAACGAGAATGAAGGATTTAGTCCTAAATCCTGTTACGTACAACGCGAATGGAACTCACATTTCCTTTACTGCCGCAAGATTCAACAGCGGCGGCGTCATGGTTAATCAAGAAGGAAAGAGATTTGTCGATACCACCAATAACGACAAGACCGGCGTGACTATGGCCATGCTAAAAGCATCGAAAGGGACAGGTATTGCGTATCTCATTTTCGATCAAGAGCCAGTGTCTAGGTTAGCTATTCTTCAAGATTACGTTGCAAAAGGCTACGTTGTGAAGGACGACACTATTCCCGGCTTGGCAAAGAAGCTCGGCGTTGATCCTAAAGGTCTTGAAGAAACAGTTATCAAATTCAGAAAATACGCAAAGGAAGGTAAAGATCCTGAATTTGGCCGCAAGACATTTAAGTGCAAGTTGGATCAACCTCCCTATTACGGCGTAGCGGTTGAGCCCTCTGTTCATGCGACACTCGGAGGAATCGCCATTAATGCCAAATCTCAAGCCTTGGATAAGAATGGAAATGTGATTCCCGGTCTTTATGCCGTCGGTCAAGTGTCCAACTCCGAACTTGGCAGACACGGCGTTAACATCTTCGTGCCTCCATCTTTTGCAAAGATCGCGGTTAAGGATATTTTGTCCAAATAGTGTGGTGATGATCGAGTTAACCGCTTGACGCTATTAGTTTTAGGGCGGGTTAATAGACCCCACGGAACTAAATTCAATCACACCCGAAAGATATCGCAGCAAAAACCGTAAATATAATTAAAGCGACAAAACACTCGACCCCAACCTCCTTTGAAAGCAGAGGTTGGGGTTTTTAACGGTTCAATGCGTTATTGCCTGATATATTTTGCGGCTTGATTTGCTGCAATCCTTCCAAATACCAAGCTCTGTGAAAGGATGCCGCCTCCGTGGTAGTCATGATAATAAAGGTTCACGGTTTCACCGGCCGCATAGAGACCTTTAATCGGAATACCGTCTGCTTCAGTAACTTGAGCGTCTTTGTTAATCATTAAGCCGCCGTACACCATGGTATTGGACGGAGTTAACGGATAAAAGGCATACAGCTTGCCATTGAGATTTATCTTTTCCGCCAAATTAGACTTAGGCGGTTCAGCCGTTAATGCTTTTCCGTCCTTCACGGAAGCGTTGAATTTTTCTAATGTTTCTTTTAAGGCAGAGGGTTGGACTCCTATTTCTTTAGCCAGCTGCTCATAACCATTTGCTTCAATCAGGCCGCCTTTAGCTCTTTTGAACAACTCAACGGACATGCCGATTCTCTTTTCTTTCTGAAGCATCGCTTCATCGAAAATCAAAGCAACTTTCTGTCCGGTTTGCTGCAGTGTAGCTTTACCAAAAGAGGCATAACCTAACGATTCATCGACGAATCATTTTCCTTCGGCATTGATACCTAAACAGTAAGGTAAAGCTCTCGTAGGTGAACCTCTACCCTGAGGACCATTAAAGACAACGGGAAGATGCAAAGACTCAACGCCAGCCATTCCCATTGTTCCGGCACCGACTTCCTGAGCCAGACGAATTCCATCACCTGTGATGAATTTGTTCCCACGGATGAGGATGTTCGCTCCGCCCGGAGGGGCGGCTTCCAGCATTTCTCTATTAGCCGAGTATCCGCCAGTTCCTAAGATGACGGCTTTAGCGTTAATCTGAAGAAGACCTTTATCTGTTTGGCAGATGGCCCCGTCAACAGCACCATGCTTATTCACTAAGAGCTGTTTTGCTTTTGTCTTGAATAAGACTTTGCCGCCCTTCTCTATGTATTTATCAAAAAGGGTCTTTAGTAATTTCGGCATTCCTCTGTATTGGCCGGGAGAAGCAATTCTTACACCAACGTTCCATGGTGCTTGCTGAAGCCAAGGTTCGAATGCGGCTCCATTGGACTCAGCCCACTTAACTGAATCCAAAATGTTATCTGCCAATACCTCATAGAGATCGGTTCTTCCGCCGCCAAGAGATTTCTTCTTTACGTCTTCGATAAAAGCTTTCCTTGCTTCCGGAGAGTTATTTTCCGGCATTAAGAATGAGCCAAGACAAACTCTTGAATTGCCGCCTCGTTGGTTTTCTGAGGCTTTATCGATCATTAAGACCTTAGCTCCGTCTTCTACGGCTTGGAGTGCTGCGACCGTGCCGGCAATACCGGAACCAACGACGAGAATATCGCAAGAGATTTTTTCTTCAGGTTCGCCTGTTTTCCAAGCAAAGGCCGGAGCGGCTGAAAGACCCATTGCTGATAACGCCAGAGAGATCTTTAGTGTGTCACGTCGCGAGAACATAGTTTTATCCCATATAAAAAAGGAGACTGCTTAAACAATTCTTGTTTCGGCAGTCCCCTTAAATTATTAGAAGTTAATTAAGACCAAGGTTTTTCCGCTGCTGCGGCTCTGCCCGCTAATCTTCCGAAGACAATGCATTCTGCATTGTTGCAAGCTCCCTGGTAGATGTTGCCCCACATAGAACCCAATTCTCCTGCTGCGTACAGACGAGGAATCGGATTGTTGTTGACATCCATTACCTGACCATTCACATTCTTCTTAGGACCGCCCTGGGTGTTCAAAAGAGTCGGATAAAGTTTGATCGCATAGTAAGGTCCGGTTTCGTCCAGCGGTGCGGAGACGGCGGCGCCAGCTTTCTGTTCGATGTGAACAACCTTCTTATGGGGATTTTGGATCGGACGATTAAACTGAGTATCTTTGCCGGCCTTGATATCAGTATTCCACTTCTGGACAGCAGCAACCAAGTTTTCTGCGGAGACTCCGATCTTCTTAGCCAGTTCTTCCAGGCTTTCAGCTTTGGTAATAACTCCATTTGCTAATTCCTGAGAATTGTCTCTGGACCACTTGTAACCTTCTCTATTAATAGAGTATCCAGAAGATCCGCCGACGACAGGTCCGCGTTTGAATGCCTTGTCGTCAAAAATGAGCCAGCAAGGAATAGACGGATAGCTGTGAGAGATCGGATCAAAGCGATTAACTACGTAGCAACGAGTATGGCCGTCCGGAGAGAATTCGTCAGCAAAGCGTTTGCCGTTCTTGTCCACCCAGATAAATGACGGTGCCATCATCGTCACTTGCAGGGCGGCTTTGCAGCCCGGAAGTTCGGTTCCCAGCGGGCAAGAGTAAGCAGTCATATGCCACAATCTTGCGCCCATGGACTGAGCCATTCTCAGACCGTCCCCGGTGTTACCGGGGTTGCCTAAAGCGTGATAGTTTTCGCCTTGGGCATAGGTTCTCAAAGATTCCGGATCGAACTCATATCCGCCTGTTGTCAGAATCACGGCCTTGTTGGCTTTGATATTGATGTTCTTGCCGTTATTCTTGGCAACTGCACCGACAACCTGTCCGTCTTTCTGAATTAATTGAACGGCAGGCGTTTCGAGCATTACAGGGATGTTTCTCTTTTCTTCTACTGCGTAACGATAAAGATCGAATAAGCAGTCGCCGGAGCGTTTCTTACCGCGGACTCTGTATTTATCAATAACTTCCCAGCCAGGAAGATTCTTG
>ERZ860009.471-NODE-471-length-18216-cov-1.605363_pt1 | contig 18216 bp, 13 predicted proteins | sample MGYA00510114_ERZ860009 | MGnify/ENA primary metagenome ERZ860009 (study PRJEB30046, sample SAMN00715177) | human gut metagenome | study: EMG produced TPA metagenomics assembly of the A metagenome-wide association study of gut microbiota in type 2... | reverse complement strand
CAAGCCGAGGCGGTGAGCCCGGCGCAGAGTCTTGCCGCATGGCAGGAATTTGCGAAGGAATATTTCCCGGCGCTGGCAGACCGGCCTGCCGTGGTGCACGGCGGCGGTGTGCTGCTGCCGGTGCCCTTCCCACAGACGAACCTGCATGTGCTGCGCGCAGGCGTATTTGTGGGCAGCGTGCAGAAAGGCCGCTTTGTGCCGGAGCACCATCTGTTCACGGCGTTTGGTGCGCTGTGCGTGAACCGCGAGCAGCTGACCCTTGCCGACCCGCGCACCGTGGAGTACCTCTCCGGCCGCGAGGTGGAAACCCGCACTGCCGCTGACGGCTGGTGCTGCGTGACGGTGGACGGCTGGCCGCTGGGCGGCGGCAAGGTGTCCGGCGGGCGGGTGAAAAACCATTATCCCAAGGCGCTGCGGCTGCTGTGAACAGGCAGAAAAAGCGCATTTTTCCGCGCAGAATGCTGAAAACCGGGCCGATAAGGCTTGAACGCTCTGCCCGGTTGTGCTACAATAATAGAGTTAGATTTTGTGTGCTGCCACAATGCGGGCGACCACAGCCCGTCTGCCCGCAGGCGGAGATTTGAGAATATACAGGAGGCTCTTTCCCATGTCTGGACATAGCAAATGGAACAATATTAAGCGCAAGAAGGAAAAGACCGACGGCGCAAAAGCCAAGGTCTTTACCAAGATCGGCCGCGAGATCAGCGTTGCCGTCCGTACCGGCGGCCCGAACCCCGCTTCCAACAGCAAGCTGGCAGACCTGATCGCCAAGGCAAAGCGTATGAGCGTGCCCAACGACAACATCCAGCGCATCATCAAGAAGGCTGAGGGCGGCGACAAGACCGAGTACGAGGCAATCACCTACGAGGGTTACGGCCCCGGCGGCGTGGCTGTCATGGTGGAGACCCTGACCGACAACCGCAACCGTACCGCTGCCGACCTGCGCCACTACTTCGACAAGAACGGCGGCAATCTGGGTGCTATGGGCTGCGTGGGCTTCCTGTTCAGCCAGAAGGGTGTCATTGACATCTCTCTGGAAGATAAGGATGCCGACGAGGCTATGATGGATGCTCTGGATGCCGGTGCTGAGGACTTCGACGCCAGCGAGGATGCAGCCGAGATCACCACCGATCCCGAGAACTACTCTGCCGTGGTCAAGGCCATGGAGGAGAAGGGCTACGAGATCCTGTCCGACGACCTGGCCATGGTGCCCATGACCACCACTCGTCTGACCGACCCCGACCAGCTGAAGGCCATGGGCAAGCTGCTGGACGCTCTGGAGGAGAACGACGACGTGCAGAACGTCTGGCACAGCCTGGAGAACGAAGAGGACCTGCCGGAATAACCGGGAGCGCTTCGGAATAAGAACGGAAAAAGCTGCTTTTTGCGTGCACTGCACGGGAAGGGCAGCTTTTTTGTTTGCAGTGCCGGCGATTGAATTGAATGGTGCTTTGTTCTGGGGCGCGCAGCGGCGTTTCCAGAAACTTTCATGAAAAAACACCGGACGTGACGCATTTTCAGACGTCGAATTTGTGCGAAAACCATATCCTTTTGCGGGGGCCTGTGATATACTTCAGGGGAGAGGAACCAGAAAAAGGACAAGCGTGGAGGAAGTGCGGATGAGTGAACAGGAGCGGATCATGAACGTTGCCCTGCTGTGGGGCGGCTGTTTCTGCCTGACGGCGGCGTTCTGCCTGTCCATGGGAAACGACTACAACCGGGAAAAACGCAACTGGCTGATCTGGATGGAGCTTTCGGCGGCTGCGCTGCTGTGCTGCGATGCGGCTGCCTAGTTCGTGCAGGGCACGCCGGGGGAAGCAAGCCACCTCATCATGGTCGCCACCAACTTTGTGGTGTATGCGGGGCTGTATCTGGTGCTGTTCCTGTTCAACCACTATGTGGGCTGCTACCTGCGGGAGGACGGCCGTCTTTGCGCTCCGAAACGCAGCCGGACGGTGGACATTACCTGCGCCGTGGGCATCGGGCTGGTGTTCGTGTCCCAGTTCAGCCCACTGTTCTACTACATCGACGCCCAGAACATCTACCACCGCAGCGATACCTTCCCGCTGTCCATGGTGCTGCTGCTCATCGGCATGGGCACAGAGACCACCGTGATGGCCCAGTTTTACCAGAAACTCACGATGGGACGCCGCATCGCCATGTTCGGCTGTGTGGTCCTGCCGCTGTCGGTGGCAGCGTGTCAGGTGTTCCAGGACGACATTTCCCTCATCAGCCTGTCGGTGGGGGCATCCATGATCCTGCTGTTCGTGGTGGTCACCAGCGCCCAGAACCGGGAGCTGGCCGTCTCAGAGCGGACCAAGGAGCAGATCCGCCAGCGTCTGGAAATCGCCACCATGCTGAACAGCTGCGTGGGCAAGCTGAACTCCGACACCGACATCGACGTGGGCATCAACAACCTGCTGGCCACTGTGAACGACTATTTTCAGGCCGACCGCACCTATGTGTTTGAGATCGACCCGGACCGGGACGTGCTCATCAACACCTTTGAGTCCATCTGCGGGCAGGAGGTAAGTGCCCAGATGGACAATCTGCAGGAGGTGCCTGTTTCGGTCATCGAGGTCTGGATGCAGAACTTCCGGCAGGGCCGTTCCTATTATATGTCCGATCTGGAGCAGGAGCGGGGCCAGCCCAGCTACGAGATGCTGAAGGCGCAGCAGGTGTGGCGCCTGCTGGCCGTGCCGTTGATGAAAGGCGGAGCCGTGGTGGGCTTTCTGGGTGTGGACAACCCCCGCGCGCACTACGATGACGCGACCCTGCTGGCGTCCATCCAGTTCTTTGTGACCAACAGCTTGGACCGCAAAAAGCAGCAGGCCTATCTGGAAAAGCTCAGCTACCGCGACATGCTCACCGGCCTGTACAACCGCAACCGATACATCGAGCGGCTGGAAGCCTACAAGCAGGTGCAGGATCAGCAGATCGGTGCCATCTACATCGACCTGAACGGCCTGAAAAAGGTGAATGACGAGCAGGGCCACCGCGCCGGTGACGAGCTGATCGTGCGGGCGGCGGGCACCATTGCGGGCATTTTTGCCGAGGACGCCTACCGGGTGGGCGGTGACGAGTTCGTGGTGATCCTGCTGGATGTGAGCCGCGAGGAGTTTGCCCGCAAGACCGAGCAGCTGCGCCGCCAGATGCAGGAAAACAGCGTGGATGCGTCCATCGGCGGGGTATGGCAGGCCAGCACCGAGAACCTGGAGGACCTGCTGCGCCGGGCCGATGAGAACATGTACAGGGAGAAGAAGCGCTACTACAGCCAGGCCGATGCCGCCCGGAAACCGGAAAGCTGACCGACCTGCACGGACAAAGAAACGGGAAATCCGACAAAGGTATTCTATTTCCCTCACGCTTTGCCATAGCAGGGTGAATGATTTTCATCTAAATTGACAAATTTCAACCTCCTTACTATAATTAAAAAAGTGTTTCTCGGTTATGGACGATGGTGTTTATGCAGCCGCAAGATGCCATCGTTTTTCTATTCGCTTTTTCTGTCCGTGTGCCAAGGACAGACGTCTGCACTGTGAGACGCAGATGCGGGAAAGTGCCTGGCTCAGACCGGGAACGCCAAAATAGTATTTCATTGATAGGAATGGAGTGGCATCAAACGATGGCAAAGTACATCATCAAGCGTGTCGCAATGGGCATCTTCAGCATCTTCATTGTGGCCACGGTTACCTTTTTTGTCATGAACTTGGTCCCCGGCGGCCCGTTCGTGGCAGAAAAGTCCATCAGTGCGGCTGCTCAGCAGGCGCTGGCCGAGAAATACGGCCTGGACAAGCCGCTGGGTGCGCAGTACGTCAATTACATGAAGAGCCTGCTGCACGGCGACCTGGGCCTGAGCCTGCGTCAGCGTGGCCGCACGGTCAACGAGATCATCGCCAGCAAGCTGCCGGTGTCCTGCCGCCTGGCAGGCGTGGCGGTGCTGGTGGCCCTGTGCATCGGCATCCCGCTGGGCTGTATCTCGGCTTACAACCGCGGCAAGTGGCTGGACAATATCATCATCGTGTTCGCAACCTGCGGCATTGCGATCCCGAGCTTTATTTCCAGCGTGCTGCTGCTGTATGAGTTCGGTATGAACCTCAAGCTGCTGCCCACCGTGGGCCTGAACAGCGCTGCAGCGTATATCATGCCGGTCACCGCACTGGCGATCTACCCCTCTGCATACATCACCCGCCTGATGCGTTCCAGCCTGCTGGACGTCATGGGTCAGGACTACATGCGCACCGCCCGTGCCAAGGGCGTGTCCCAGTTCATGATCCTGTTCAAGCATGCGCTGCGCAATGCCATCCTGCCGGTCATCACCTACGTCGGCCCCATGCTGGCCAGCCTGATGACGGGCTCCTTCGTGGTGGAGAAGATCTTCTCCGTGCCCGGCCTGGGCCGCGACTTCGTGTCTGCCATCACCAACCGTGACTATACCCTGATCATGGGCACCACCATCCTGCTGTCCAGCATGGTCATCGTGGCCAACGTGGTCGTGGATATCCTGTACAAGATCATCGACCCGCGCATCAAGCTGCAGTAAAAAAGGAGGAACACGTTATGGAAAACATCAAAAAGAATCCTCTCAGCCTGCAGCTGAACGCTGACGACTTTCTGCCTGCCAGCAACGAGGAAAAGCAGAGCCTTGTGATCATGCGCGAGAGCGTCAACTTCTGGAAGGACGGTCTGCGCCGCCTGAAGAAGAACAAGATCGCCATGGTCAGCTTTGTGTTCATCATCGCCATTGCCATTTTTGCCTACCTGCTGCCCGCCGTGTGGCCCTACAGCTACTCGGAGCAGGTGAAGGGCAGCAACAATCTGGCACCGTTCGAGTACTCTGCCTCTGAGCAGGCCCGCATCGACGCCGGCGAAAAGGTATTCCCGCACATTATGGGTACCGACCGTATGGGCCGTGACTTTGCGGTGCGTATCATGATGGGCACCCGCGTGTCCCTGTCCGTCGGCCTGATCGCCTCGGTGCTGGTGCTGATCATCGGTGCCACCTACGGTGCTGTGTCGGCCTTTGCCGGCGGCTGGGTGGACAACATCATGATGCGTATCACGGATATCCTGTACACCATCCCGGATATCCTGCTGATCATCCTGCTGGGCATGGCCCTGAAGGAGCCCCTGGAAAGTCTGGCCACCAAGCCCGGCTTCAAGTGGATGCAGACCCTGGGCCCCAACATGATCTCCATCTTCATCATCTTTGCTCTGCTGTACTGGGTGGGCATGGCGCGTATCGTGCGCAGCCAGATCCTGATCCTGAAGGAGAGCGAGTACGTCACCGCTGCCCGCGCACTGGGCGCTTCCAGCGGCCGTATCATCAAGAAGCACCTGCTGACCAACTGCATCGGCACCCTGATCGTGACCACCACCCTGCAGATCCCGGCTTCCATCTTCACCGAGAGCTACCTGAGCTTCATCGGTCTGGGTGTTGCAGCCCCGCTGCCGTCTCTGGGTTCTCTGGCCACCGATGCCGTCAAGGGCATGAACACCTACCCCCACCTGCTGATCGCCCCCGCAGTGATGATCAGCGTGATGATCCTGGTGTTCAACCTGTTCGGCGACGGCCTGCGCGATGCCTTTGACCCGAAGCTGAAGAATTGATGAGGTGAACGAAGATGAGCGAAAAAATTCTTGATATCAAGGAAGAGCGCCTTTCCTTCTTCACCCCTGCCGGTGAGGTCAAGGCACTGAACGGCGTTTCCTTTGCGATGAACCAGGGCGACGTGCTGGGCATCGTGGGCGAGTCCGGTTCCGGCAAGTCGGTTACCGCTTACTCGGTCATGGGCCTGACCGCCTATCCCGGCAAGCTGGTGGGCGGCACCGTGTGGTTCAACGGCCACGAGATCGAGAAGATGAAGGAGAAGGACTTCCGCAAGATCCGCGGCAACGAAGTCTCCATCATCTTCCAGGACCCCATGACCAGCCTGAACCCGGTGTACACCATCGGCAACCAGATCGTGGAGGTCATCCGCCTGCACACCAAAAAGAGCAAGCAGGAAGCCTGGGCACGCGCCGAGGAGCTGCTGGAGCTGGTCGGCATCAACGAGCCGGAAAAGCGCCTGAAGCAGTACCCCCACGAGCTGTCCGGCGGTATGCGCCAGCGCGTGATGATCGCCATCGCCCTGGCCTGTGAGCCCAAGCTGCTGATCGCAGACGAGCCCACCACCGCACTGGACGTGACCATCCAGGCACAGATCCTGGAGCTGATGCAGGAGCTGCGCAAGAAGCTGGGCATGAGCATCATCATGATCACGCACGACCTGGGCGTCGTGGCTTCCATGTGCGAAAAGATCGCCGTCATGTACGCCGGCCACATCGTGGAGTACGGCACCACCGACGAGATCTTCTACCAGCCGGGCCACGAGTACACCAAGGGCCTGATCAACTCCATCCCCAAGCTGAACACCGAGGTGCGTGAGCGTCTGGTGCCCATTGAGGGTACCCCTGTGGACCTGCTGAATCCGCCGGCCGGCTGCCCCTTTGCACCCCGCTGCAAGAACTGCATGAAGATCTGTCTGAGCAAGATGCCTCCGCGCACCGAGCTCAGCGACACCCACTATACCTACTGCTGGCTGCAGCAGAAGGCTGCATTTGAGAAAGGGGAAAAGGCAGAATGAGTGAACACAAGACGCTGGTTGAAGTCCAGCACCTGCAGCAGTATTTCCCCGCCGGCGGTGTGGGCAAGAACCGCAAGTACGTTCAGGCCGTGGATGACGTGAGCTTTGCCATCCGCAAGGGCGAGACCCTGGGTCTGGTGGGCGAGTCCGGCTGCGGCAAGACCACCACCGGCCGCACCCTGCTGCGCCTGTACGAGCCCACCGGCGGTAAGATCTACTATGACGGCAACCTGCTGTTTGATAAGGAAAAGAAGATCGCCGTGGATATGCTGCCCTACCGCCGCCGGATGCAGATCGTGTTCCAGGACCCCTACGCAAGCCTGGACCCCCGCATGACCATCGGTGACATCGTGGGTGAGGGCATCGACATCCATCACCTGGCTGAGAACGAAAAGGACCGCCACGACAAGATCATCGCCCTGCTGGAGCGCGTGGGCCTGAACAGCGAGCACGCAAACCGCTACTGCCACGAGTTCTCCGGCGGCCAGCGTCAGCGCGTGGGCATTGCCCGTGCACTGGCCGTGAACCCCGAGTTCATCGTCTGCGACGAGCCGGTCTCCGCACTGGACGTGTCCATTCAGGCACAGGTCGTGAACATGTTCGAGGACCTGCAGCAGGAAATGGGCCTGACCTACCTGTTCATCGCTCATGACCTGAGCGTGGTCAAGCACATCTCCAACCGCATCGGCGTCATGTACCTGGGCAAGCTGGTGGAGCTGGCCGACAGCTTTGAGCTGATCGCCCACAGCATCCACCCCTACACCCGCAGCCTGATCTCTGCCATCCCGGTGGCAGACCCCATCACCGCTCGTCAGTCCAAGCGTATCGTGCTGCAGGGCGATGTGCCCAGCCCCCTGAACCCGCCGTCCGGCTGCCGCTTCCGCACCCGCTGCCCCTACGCAGACGAGCGGTGCGCCGCCGAGGTGCCGGAGTTCAAGGAAGTGACCAGCGGCCACTGGGCAGCCTGCCACCATCTGGACAAGGTGAAGTAAAAACACTTCATTCTCCTGAAAGATGAACACATCTCATCTTCCGGCTGAAATATTGTAACGAAATGGTTACAGACACCCGTTGGGACTTGTAACCAAAGCGCGAACGCATTATACTATTCGTGTTCCTCCGGAGGACAGGCTGTTTTGGCAGACCGTGCTCCGGATCGAATATAGAGGAGGCTGGGGGAACCTGGCACACTCAATTTGATTTTAAGGGAAGGGATATTTACTATGAAACGCATTTCTCGTCGTAATTTCCTCAAGGTCGCTGGTGTCAGCGCCGCTGCTCTGGGCCTGGCAGCCTGCGGCGGCAGCAAGTCCGGTTCTACCGCAACCTCTGGTTCTACTGCCGGTTCTACCGCTGGCGGCGTCAACACCGCTGGCTTCACCGTCCAGTATGGTTCTAACCCCGAGACTCTGGACCCCGCTCTGAACAGCGCAATTGATGGCGCTAACACCATCATCACCATCTTTGAGCCCCTGCTGCTGATCAACGAGAACAACGAGGTCGTCGGCGGCCAGGCTGAGAGCTGGGAAACCAGCGAGGACGGCCTGACCTGGACCTTCACCATGCGTGACGGCCTGAAGTGGAGCGACGGCACCGACCTGAACGCCAAGGACTTCGAGTACAGCTTCAAGCGTATGGTTGACCCCAATACCGCTGCTCCCTATGCAGAGACCTGCCTGGGCATGATCGACGGCTTTGAAGAAGCTGCCGGCTTCCCCGATGCAGACGGCAACCCCACCGCGGAGCCCAACCCCGATGCTCTGAACGTGAAGGCAAGCGATGACGGCAAGACCCTGACCATCGTGCTGTCCTACCCCTGCTCTTACTTTGACAAGATGGCTGCCTTTGCAACCATGAGCCCTGTCCAGCAGGCAACTGTTGAGGCCAACGGCGATGCATGGTGCACCTCTCCCGACACCTTCGTGTCCAACGGCCCCTACATGATCACCGACTGGACCCCCTCCGAGCGCATCGTGCTGACCAAGAACCCCAACTACGTTGGCGGCTGGGACAGCTCCAAGATCGTCTCTGACACCATCACCCTGCTGCTGCTGGAGGACTCTTCCGCTTCCTATGCAGCTTACAACAGCGGTGAGGCTCAGCTGATCAAGGACGTGCCCACCGATGAGATCCCCAGCCTGACCAAGGCAGAGGACGGCGGCGACTTCTATGTTGACACCATCCTGGGCACCTACTACGTCAGCCTGAACCTGCAGCGTGATGCCTTCAAGGATGCCAAGGTCCGCAAGGCTCTGAGCCTGGCCATCGACCGTGACTACGTTGCCAACACCATCATGCAGGGCACCTACTCCGCCGCCGACAGCATCGTTGGCCCTGGCATCGTGGACGAGAGCGGTTACTTCCACGACAACGGTAATGCTCCCTACATCTCTGCCGACTACGAGGCAAACCTGGCCGAGGCTAAGAAGCTGCTGGAAGAGGCTGGCTACCCCAATGGCGAGGGCTACCCCACCATTGAGTACAGCACCAACGACGCTGGCTACCATGTGCCTCTGGCAGAGTACCTGCAGCAGGCTTGGGGCGATCTGGGCATCACCCTGACCATCAACAAGATGGAGTGGTCCTCCTTCACCCCCGCTCGCCGTGCAGGCGAGTACGATGTTGCCCGTAACGGCTGGGTCATGGACTACAACGATCCCTCCAACATGCTGGATCTGTTCTGCTCCGGCAACGGCAACAACGATGGCAAGTACTCCAACCCCGACTTCGATGCTGCCATCGATGCTTCCCGCGTTGCTGATTCTGCTGAGCACTTTGCACAGCTGCACAAGGCTGAGGACATCCTCATGGAGGATATGGGCTGCCTGCCGATCGCTTACTACAACGACTACTGGCTGCAGAGCCCCACTCTGAAGGGCACCTGGCACAGCCCCTACGGCTACTGGTACCTGCAGTACGGCTACATCGAGGGCTAATCGCCCCGGTGCGGCGTACAGCGTGAGCTGAACCGTAAATCACAGGCACCCCGCTTACCGGAAACGGCAGGCGGGGTGCCTTTTTGCGTGCAGGACCGAAAAACGGACGTCTTGCACACCCCGGTGGGCTATGATACAATAAAAGATGATCAAAGCACAAAGGGGAGAGAAGAATGGAGCAAAAACGCCTGTGTCCGTACTGCATGGGGGAGCTGCCCCCCGCCGCCGACAGCTGTGTGCACTGCGGCAAGGTGTTTGCGGGGCGCAACCCCGCCGGCTGCCTGCCCGTGGGCACGGTGCTGGCCGGGCGCTACACCGTGGGCGAGATGCGGAGCCTGGACGGGGAGGGCATCCTGTACCGGGGCGTGGAGAACCTGGGCTGCTTCCGGGTGACCATTAAGGAATATCTGCCGGTGACCCTGTCTGCCGAGCGGGGCGCGGACTGCATCCTGCAGCCCAAGACCGGCAGCGAGGTGCTGTTCAAGACCACCCGCATGGACTTTGCCGACCTGTACCGGGCGCTGGAGCGCATCACCCCGGCCACCGGGCTGGAAGCCGTGCTGGACGTGGTGGAGGCCAACAACACCGTGTATGCGGTGATGGAGAATCTGGGCGGCACCCCGCTGGACCAGTGGCTGGAAGCGCAGGGCGCGCCGCTGCGCCCGGACGACGCCTGTGCCATGCTGCAGCCGGTGTTTGAGGGCGTGGCCGCCATGCACAAGATCGGGCTGGTGCACCGGGGCATCTGCCCGGAGAACATCCGCGTGATGGGCGACGGCCGGTGCCGTCTGGCGGGCTACGCCACGGTGGGCCTGCGCACCGCCGGAAGCGGCCTGCGCGAGCAGCTGTACGAGGGGTATTCGGCCCCGGAGCAGTATTCCACCGCCGAGTTTGAGGGCCGCTACACCGACGAATACGGCCTTGCAGCGGTGTTCTACCGCATGGTGTGCGGGCAGGCCCCGGTACCGGCCGCGCAGCGCATGGTGGCAGATTCGAACCCCAGGGCCAAAACTGTGAACAGCGCCGTGCCGGGCTATGTCTCGCAGGTGCTGCAGCTGGGCCTGCGGCTCAAGCCCATGGAGCGCATCCAGACTGTGCCGCAGCTGTATCAGGCCCTTTCTTCCAAAGAATACACCACCGAGCTCACCCGCACCATGAAGCCGGAGACCCCGGTGCGCACGGCTGCCCCGGAACCGGAACACCGCGAACACCTGCTCAGCCTGAAAGCCCTGCTGGCGGGCATTCTGATCTTGCTTTCCATTCTCATCCTGCTCACGCTGTGGGGCATGATGAGTCACAAAAATGATTCGGCACCTTCTGCCGTGGAGCCGGAACCTGCCAGCAGCGAGGTGCTGGAACCCCAGAACCTTGTGCCGGACTTCCTTGGCATGGATTACGCACAGGTGCAGAACAACCGGGAATACACCGGCATGTACCTGTTCTACGTCACCGAAGAATACAGCGACACCGCCCCGGCAGGCCAGATCATCCAGCAGGACCCGGCAGCTGACACCGTGCTCAAGGCAGGGGAGACCATCCGCCTTGTGGTGAGCAAGGGCCCGGAGACGGTGGAGATGCCGAACCTCATCGGCTTCACCCAGGACGGCGCGGTGAAGGAGCTGGAAGCCCGGGGCCTCGTGGCCAGCTGCTTCATGGTAGTGAACGATGGCTCCTACGCCGCAGGCTGCGTGGTGCGCGCCAGCGAGGAGCCGGGCACGAAGGTTGCCGTGGGCACGGTCATCACCGTGTATATCGCCGCGGACCCCAGTGTGCAGATCACCACGCCGGAGGAACCGTCGGCCACAGAACCCACCACCGAACCGGAGACGCCGGAAGCGCCCACGACAGACGGAGAAACGGGAGCACAATAAAAGCAGAAGCGGGAGTCTTTTCAGGCTCCCGCTTCTGCTTGTTTAGGATAGGAAAGAGAATGGCTTAGTTAGAGGTTGGTGTAGCCCATCAGGTAGCGGTCTACCTCGGCGGCGCAGTCGCGGCCCTCCCGCAGGCCCCACACCACAAGGCTCTGGCCCCGGCGCATGTCGCCGCAGACGAATACCTTGTCCACGTTGGTTTTGAAGTTCTGGTCGGCTACATTGCCGCGGGGGGTGCGGTCCACGCCAAAGGCGTCGGCCACATAGCCCTCGCAGCCGGTAAAGCCTGCGGCGATGAACGCCAGCTGGCAGTCATAAGTGAATTCTTCGCCGGTGGGCACCATGTTGGTGCGGCCGGTCTCCGGGTCACGCTCCGGCTTCAGGGTGCTGATGACGGCACCAGTCAGGTTGCCGGCGTCATCCTTCAGGAACTCTTTGACCGTGGTCTGGTAGACGCGCGGGTCCTTGCCGAACTTGGCAAGGCACTCGGTCTGGCCGTAGTCCACCTTCAGCACACGGGGCCACTCCGGCCAGGGATTGGAGGCCGCGCGCTCCTTGGGGGGCTGGGGCATCATTTCCAGAGCCACCAGGTCGGTGCAGCCCTGCCGCAGGGCGGTGCCCTGGCAGTCGTTGCCGGTGTCGCCGCCGCCGATGACCAGCACGTTCTTGCCCTTGGCGTCGATGGCCTTGCCGTCGGCAAATTTGCTGTCCAGCAGGCTCCTGGTCACGCTGGTGAGGTAGTCCACCGCAAAGTGGACGCCGTTGGCGTCCCGGCCGGGCACGTTCAGGTCGCGGGCCTGCTTGGCACCGCAGCACAGCACCACGGCGTCGTAGCTGCTCAGCAGCTCTTCGGCGGCAAGGATGTCGCCCACATCCATGTTGGTGCGGAACTCCACGCCCTCGGCCTGCATGATCTTGATGCGGCGCTCAATGACGGATTTGTCCAGCTTCATGTTGGGGATGCCGTACATCAGCAGGCCGCCCACCCGGTCGGCGCGCTCAAACACGGTCACGGCGTGGCCGCGCTTGTTCAGGTACTCGGCCACGGAAGGCCGGACGGGCCGCTGCCCACCACGGCCACGCTCTTGCCGGTGCGGGCCGGGGGCGGGGCGGCGTGGAGCCAGCCCTTGGCGTAGCCCGTCTCGATGATGGCGTGCTCGTTCTCGCGCACGGTCACGCTGCTGCCGGTCACATCGCCGCAGGTGCAGGCGGCCTCGCACAGGGCGGGGCACACCCGGCTGGTGAACTCCGGGAAGCGGTTGGTGGCCAGCAGCCGATGCAGCGCCAGCTCCCACTTGCCGTGATACACCAGATCGTTCCACTCCGGGATCAGGTTGTTCAGCGGGCAGCCGGAGGCCATGCCGCCGATCATCATGCCCGCCTGGCAGAAGGGGACGCCGCAGTCCATGCAGCGTGCCGCCTGGGTCTGCTGCTCCTCGCGGGAGAGCCAGATGTGAAATTCGTCAAAGGTTTCCATGCGCTCCAGCGGCGGTACGTCCGTGCTGGTCTTGCGCGAATAATCCATAAATCCTGTGGTCTTGCCCATGATGTTCCCCTCCTTACTTGTTCTTCTGCACCGTGTAGAATGCTTCGATCTGCGCCTGCTCGCCGTCCAGACCGCGCTCTTCCACCGAGGCGATCACCCGCAGCATGCGGTCGTAATCGTAAGGCAGAACTTTCTTGAACTTGGGCAAAAACTCGCTGAAGTTGTCCAGAATTTCCTTGCCGCGGGGGGAGCCGGTGGCTTCCACATGCTCGCGGATGAGCTCTTTCAGGGTGGCAACGTCGTACTTGTGCTCCACGGGCTCCAGGCTGACGGTCTCCTTGTTCACGCGCTGGTAGAAGTCCCAGTTCTCATCCAGCACATAGGCGATGCCGCCGGTCATGCCGGCTGCAAAGTTCTTGCCGGTCTGGCCCAGCACGACCACCGTGCCGCCGGTCATGTACTCGCAGCCGTGGTCGCCCACGCCCTCCACAACGGCGGTAGCACCACTGTTGCGCACGGCGAAGCGCTCACCGGCCACGCCGGAGATGAACGCCTTGCCGCTGGTGGCACCATAGAGGGCCACGTTGCCGGTGATGATGTTCTCCTCCGGCTTGAAGGTGATGCCCTCGGGCGGGCGCACCACGATCTTGCCGCCGGAAAGGCCCTTGCCCATGTAGTCGTTGCAGTCGCCCACAAGGTCCAGCGTCAGGCCATTCGGGATGAATGCACCGAAGCTCTGGCCGCCGGCACCCACACAGTGGGCGGTGAACACGTCATCCGGCAGGGTGCTGCCGTACTTGCGGGTGATCTCGCTGCCGAAGATGGCACCAAAGGCGCGGTCGTGTTGGAGACATCCAGATTCACGCTCTGGGGATTCTTGCTGTTCAGCTTGAACTTCTTCATCAGCACCTTCATGTCGAGGGTGTTTTCCAGATGGAAGTCGTAGGTATCAGCAGGCACAAAGTGCACGTTGCTGTTCTCGATGGCGGGGTTGTGCAGGATGCAGTCCAGGTCCATCTTGGAGGCGCGGCTGCCGGGTGCGGCAGGTTTGACCTTGAGCAGGTCGGTGCGGCCCACCAGTTCGTCGATGGTACGCACGCCCAGCTTTGCCATGTACTCGCGCAGCTCCTGGGCCACAAAGGTCAGGTAGTTGATGATGTATTCCGGCTTGCCGCGGAAATTCTTGCGCAGCTCCGGGTTCTGGGTGCAGATGCCCATGGGGCAGGTGTCCAGATTGCACACGCGCATCATCACGCAGCCCTCGCACATCAGCAGGCTGGTGCCAAAGCCGAATTCCTCCGCGCCCAGCATGCAGCTGATGGCCACGTCGCGGCCGCTCAGCAGCTTGGAGTCGCTCTCGATGCGCACGCGGGTGCGCAGGCCGTTCAGGATCAGGGTCTGGTGGGTCTCGGCGATGCCAAGCTCCCAGGGCAGGCCCGCGTTCTGGATGGAGGTGCGGGGCGCGGCACCGGTGCCGCCGTCGTAGCCGGACACCAGGATCACCTGTGCGCCGCCCTTGGCCACACCGGCCGCAATGGTGCCCACACCGGCCTCACTGACCAGCTTGACGTTGATGTTGGCGCTGCGGTTGGCGTTCTTCAGGTCGTAGATCAGCTCGGCCAGGTCCTCGATGGAGTAGATATCGTGGTGCGGCGGGGGCGAGATCAGGCCCACGCCGGTGGTGCTGTGACGGGTCTTGGCGATCCACGGATACACTTTGGCACCGGGCAGGTTACCGCCCTCGCCGGGCTTTGCGCCCTGTGCCAGCTTGATCTGAATTTCTTCGGCAGAGACCAGATATTTGCTGGTGACGCCGAAACGGGCGGAAGCCACCTGCTTGATCTTGGAATTGCTCTCGCTGTGGTAGCGCTCCTCGGGCTCGCCGCCCTCGCCGGTGTTGCTGCGGCCGCCCAGACGGTTCAGCGCGATGGCAATGGTCTCGTGGGCTTCGCTGCTCAGGGCACCGTAGCTCATGGCCGCGCCCTTGAACCGCTTGACGATGGAGCTCACCGGCTCCACTTCCTCCAGCGGGATGCCGCCGTCCGGGGCAAAGTTGAAGTCCAGCAGGCTGCGCAGGTGCACACCGTCGGTACCCATGTTATCCACGGTGCTCGTGAACTGCTTGAAAGCACCGTAATCGTTGGTGAAGCAGGCCTTCTGGAACAGATGGATGGTCTGCGGGTTGAACAGATGATCTTCCTTGCCGCTGCGGAACTTGTGGGCACCGCCATCGGCCAGCTCCATGTTGATGTCCAGACCCAGCGGGTCAAAGGCCGCGTTGTGCTGGGCTTCACGTCGGCCTGAATATCTTCCAGACTGATGCCGCCCACACGGCTCACCGTGCCGGTGAAGTATTTGTCGATGACATCCTTCGAGATGCCCACCGCCTCAAAGATCTGGCTGCTCTGGTAGCTCTGGATGGTGGAGATGCCCATCTTGGAGGCGATCTTCACGATGCCGTTCAGGATGGCGTTGTTGTAGTCCTCCACGGCGGCATAATAGTCCTTGTCCAGCAGGCCTTCGTCAATGAGCTGACCGATGGTCTCGTGGGCCAGATAGGGGTTGATGGCGCAGGCACCGTAGCCCAGCAGGGTGGCAAAGTGATGCACCTCCCGGGGCTCGGCGCTCTCCAGAATGAGGGCCAGCGCGGTGCTCTTCTTGGTGCGGATGAGGTACTGGGACACCGCCGACACGGCCAGCAGGCTGGGGATGGTGACATGGTACTCGTCCACGTCGCGGTCGGACAGGATGATGATGTTGGCACCGTCCTTATAGGCGCGGTCCACTTCCAGGAACACCCGGTCGATGGCCTTTTCCAGGCTGGTGTTCTTGTAGTAGTTGATGGACACCGTGGCCACCTTGAAGCCCGGCACGTTCATGTACCGGATCTTGAGCAGGTCGGTACTGGTCAGGATGGGGTTGTGCACCTTGAGCACCTTGCAGTTCTCGGGCTTGTCCTCCAGCAGGTTGCCGTGGGCGCCGATGTACACGCTGGTGGAGGTGACCACCTTCTCGCGGATGGCGTCGATGGGCGGGTTGGTGACCTGCGCGAACCGCTGCTTGAAGTAGCTGAACAGCGGCGGATGCAGGGTGCTGAGCACGGCCAGCGGGGTATCGGTGCCCATGGCACCGGAGGGCTCCGCGCCGGTGCGGGCCATGGGCAGGATGAGGGTGTTCACGTCCTCGTACTTGTAGCCGAACACCTTCTGCAGGCGGGTGAGCTGGTCGCCGGTGTAGCTTTCCACCTTCACGTTGGGGATGCGCAGCTTGGCCAGCTCCACCAGATTGCGGTCGATCCATTCGCCGTAGGGTTCGCGGCTGGCGTAGAACTCTTTCAGCTTCTCGTCATCCACCACTTCGCCCTTGACGGTGTCCACCAGCAGCATTTTGCCGGGGCGCAGGCGGTCCTTGACGAGGATGTTCTCCGGGTCGCATTCCAGCACGCCCACCTCAGAGGACAGGATCATGCGGCCGTCCTTGGTGATGTAGTAGCGGCTGGGGCGCAGACCGTTGCGGTCCAGCACAGCGCCCATCACGTCGCCGTCCGAGAACAGGATGGCGGCGGGGCCGTCCCAGGGCTCCAGCATGGTGGCGTAATACTGGTAGAAGTCCCGCTTTTTGGGGCTGATGTTCTTGTTGTTCTCCCACGGCTCCGGGATGGTGATCATCACGGCCAGGGGCAGGTCCATGCCGTTCATCACCATGAATTCCAGCGCATTGTCCAGCATGGCGGAGTCGGAGCCGGAGGTGTTGATGATGGGCAGGATCTTGTTCATGTCGTCCTGCATGATGGAGCTGGAAATGCTCTCCTCGCGGGCCAGCATGGCGTCGGTGTTGCCCTTGATGGTGTTGATCTCGCCGTTGTGCAGGATGAAGCGGTTGGGGTGGGCGCGCATCCAGCTGGGGTTGGTGTTGGTAGAGAAGCGGCTGTGCACCATGCCGATGGCAGATTCATAGTCGGGGTCCTGCAGGTCGGTGTAGAACAGGCGCAGGTCGTGCACGAGGAACATGCCCTTGTACACGATGGTGCGGCTGGACAGGCTGGGCACATAGGTGCCGTTGCTGGCCTGCTCGAACACGCGGCGCACGATGTAGAGCTTGCGGTCGAAGTCGATGCCCTTGCTCACCTTGGCGGGCTTTTTGATAAAGCATTGCCAGATGGCGGGCATGCAGTCGCGGGCTTTCTGGCCCACGGCGTCCGGGTTCACGGGTACCTTGCGCCAGGCCAGAAATTCCAGGCCCTCTTTGCGGGTGACCACCTCGAACAGCTTCATGGCCTGGGCGCGCATGTGCTCGTTCTGGGGGAAGAAGAACATGCCCACGCCGTATTCCCGCTCGTTGCCCAGGCGGATGTTGCGTTCATCGGCCACCTTGGAAAAAAATTTATGGCTGATCTGCAGCAGAATGCCCACGCCGTCACCGGTCTTGCCCTCGGCATCCTTACCGGCGCGGTGCTCCAGCCGCTCCACGATGCGCAAAGCGTCGTCCACGGTCTGGTGGCTCTTGCGGCCCTTGATGTCCACCACAGCGCCGATGCCGCAGGCGTCGTGCTCAAACTGTGGATCGTACAGGCCAAGGGTGTTTTTCTGCTCTGTAAAGTTTTCCATAGACTTTCCCATCCTTTATCAAAATCCTCACCGGATGCGGCACCCTCCGCATTCTGACAAAAAAGAAAAGCGCCCCGCAAGGGCGAGTTTACCCTTGCGGAACGCCTTTGTTCCGGTACTTTCTATTATAGCGGGCGCTGAAAAATCTTCAAGTGACAGCTGCACCAAATATGATGGCGGCTTTCCACCGCTTCTTGTGCGAAACGCCGCGAACGGCCCGAACTGTGCACCGTACAAAAACAAAACCGCCGCATCCGGCCGCCTTTGCGGGGCAGGGGATGCAGCGGTTTGTGTGCGCTCGTGTGGCTTTTCCGCCCTTAGTGCTTTGCAGCACGCTGTTTGCGGGTGAAGAACCATCCGCAGGCCAGCAACAGGGAGCCCAGGCTTGCCAGCACACCGGCCATCCAGCTGGTGGTGCCGGTCTGGGGCAGGGTGTCGGCCTTGGTGGTATCCTGTGCGGGGGTCTCAGCCGGCTGGGCAGGCACGGTGGTGTCGTCCTGAGCCGGTTCCTCGCCGGGGGTCTCGTCCTGTGCAGGTGCGTCGGGCTCTGCAGGCTCCTCGGGGGTCTCGGGGGTCTCCGGACTCTCGGGCTCCGTGGGTTCCTCGGGCTCCGTCGGGACGACCGGGACATCGGGGATGTCCGTGCCTTCTTCAGGTTGGTGAAGACGATCCGGCGGGGTCATTCTTGGG
>ERZ860009.470-NODE-470-length-18245-cov-1.604618_pt1 | contig 18245 bp, 17 predicted proteins | sample MGYA00510114_ERZ860009 | MGnify/ENA primary metagenome ERZ860009 (study PRJEB30046, sample SAMN00715177) | human gut metagenome | study: EMG produced TPA metagenomics assembly of the A metagenome-wide association study of gut microbiota in type 2... | reverse complement strand
AAGTAAAGAGCTTCGTGCTTTCTCATATCCGGTAGCAAACAATTTCGACAACCCATCCCTATAACGTGCATATTGCATTTTTGTCGGTGAAGAAAGCTTCTTATAGTCACTTTCCAGTTTTTTCTTCTCCTGCTCCGCCATCAGATAATAATAATTACCGAGAAAGATATTCGCTGCCAGATTATCCGCATCCAACTTCAATATATTCTCGTACATACGCAATGCATCCTTCTCCTGTCCACGACATACCTGCATTTCGGCAACAGCCTCCAGATAATCTACATTATCAGGGTCCTTCTGCGACAGTTCTTTATAAAATAAAAAGGCTTTATCATAATTCCGGTTCTTCTTATAGGCAAGAGCCAACTCATTAGAAAGTTTCGAGCTGATCTCACTACTCTTGTCTATACTCGTCCAGTAGAACATTTCCGAGCGGTCTATATTCAGACTGATAGCCTGACGGAAATAGCTAACCGCCTGTCCATGCTGTCCGGCCTCAATAGCAGCCGAGACTTTATGCAACATTTCATCGGCCGTCTGTGCATTCAGCATCAGCGGCAACGAAAACAAAGAAAAAAGAAGGAGAGTTAAGGTTTTCATAATCAGTTACATTGTTTCTAGTTCGTGACACGCAAAGATACAATAAAATAATAAAATATGTACCTTTGTTCGCAAAAAGAACAATCTATTTGATAAAAGTGTTTCTACAAGATGATAAATAAAAAGACGACCTCCGAAAACAGACGAATATTACAGATTGCCGTACCATCGATTATTTCGAATATTACCGTGCCATTGCTGGGACTTATCGATGTCACCATCGTAGGACATCTCGGCTCTCCGGCATATATCGGGGCGATTGCCGTAGGAGGAATGTTGTTCAATATCATCTACTGGATCTTCGGATTCCTACGTATGGGAACAAGCGGCATGACCTCACAAGCCTACGGGCAGCATGACTTAAACGAGATCAACCGGTTACTGATACGTTCTGTCGGCGTCGGACTCTTTATTGCCCTATGCCTGCTGATCCTTCAATATCCTATCCTTAATGCGGCGTTCACACTCATACAGACCACAGAAGAAGTAAAGCAACTGGCAACTACCTATTTCTATATCTGTATTTGGGGAGCTCCGGCAATACTGGGCCTTTATGGATTTGCAGGCTGGTTTATCGGAATGCAGAACTCACGTTCCCGATGTATATTGCCATCACGCAGAATATTGTCAATATTATCGCCAGTTTGTCTTTCGTCTATCTCTTGGATATGAAAGTGGCAGGAGTCGCCGCCGGAACCCTTATCGCACAGTATGCAGGTTTCTTTATGGCTATACTATTGTATATGCGTTATTACAGCACGCTCCGAAAACGTATTGTATGGAAAGACATCATACAGAAGCAGGCAATGTACCGTTTCTTCCGGGTAAACCGTGACATCTTTTTCCGTACCCTCTGCCTGGTAATCGTAACGATGTTCTTCACCTCTGCTGGAGCTGCACAGGGAGAAGTCGTTTTGGCAGTAAATACACTGCTGATGCAATTGTTCACACTCTTCTCTTACATCATGGATGGATTCGCCTATGCAGGGGAAGCGTTAGCCGGACGCTATATCGGCGCAAGAAATCAAACGGGCCTCCGCAACACGGTCAATCACCTTTTCTATTGGGGCATCGGACTTTCGGCAGCATTCACCCTTTTATATGCAATAGGCGGAAAAGGATTTCTCGGGTTACTGACGAATGATGTTTCGGTAATAAGCGCCTCAGACACTTACTTTTATTGGGCTCTTGCCATCCCATTGACAGGTTTCTCCGCTTTCTTATGGGATGGTGTGTTTATCGGCGCCACCGCCACCCGCCAGATGCTTTATTCGATGTTGGTTGCTTCCGTCAGCTTTTTTATTATCTACTATGCCTTCCATAATCTCTTGGGAAATCACGCTTTATGGCTGGCTTTCATCACTTACCTTTCATTGAGGGGAATCGTGCAGACCTTCATCGGAAGAGAAATAGTGAAGAAAGCGATATAAAAGTTATCGCGCAACTATGAGGTCTATCCAACAAATTATCTCTATATTTGCGGTAAACTAAATGTAAAAAGATATGGCAAAGTATAAAAGAATTCTGCTGAAGCTCAGCGGAGAAAGCCTGATGGGGGAAAAACAATACGGCATCGACGAAAAAAGACTGGCGGAATATGCCGCACAAATCAAAGAAATCCATGAACAGGGAGTACAAATCGGCATCGTTATCGGCGGCGGAAATATCTTCCGTGGACTAAGCGGAGCCAACAAGGGCTTCGACCGTGTGAAAGGTGATCAGATGGGTATGCTGGCAACTGTCATCAACAGCCTTGCATTAAGTTCCGCATTAGTAGCAGCCGGAGTAAAGGCCCGTGTACTTACAGCAGTCCGCATGGAGCCGATCGGTGAATTCTACAGCAAATGGAAAGCGATTGAATGCATGGAAAACGGTGAAATCGTTATCATGTCCGGCGGTACGGGAAATCCTTTCTTTACCACAGACACCGGTTCTTCACTGCGCGGCATCGAAATCGAAGCAGACGTAATGCTGAAAGGTACCCGCGTAGACGGCATCTACACAGCCGATCCGGAGAAAGACCCTACAGCTACAAAATTCAGTGACATCACATACGATGAAGTACTGAAACGTGGTCTGAAAGTGATGGACCTCACAGCTACCTGTATGTGCAAGGAAAACAACCTGCCGATTGTTGTTTTTGACATGGACACGGTAGGAAACCTCAAAAAAGTAATCAGCGGAGAAGAAATAGGAACAGTAGTACACAACTGATCCTGACTCCCTGCCAATATACCCGGGACTGACTAAAAAGGATATAATCAGCTTTCAGACTTTTTAGTCAGCCCCGGTTACTTTCTCTCTCCACATTCCTTTTGTTGACTTGCATATACATCATTAAGAAATAAAAGCTATGAAAACCAAAAACGCCTGTTTCTGGATATTCTTATTACTATCCGGAAGTGCTTACGCACAAATGTCTCAAAAAGGTACAGTACAGATTTTTAATTCAAATAAGTCCCCACTACCGGGAGTACAACTGACAGCTACCGATGCCCCTGCCACCGATACGGATGCCAGCGGGAATTTCCAGTTCAACTTCAGCAAACAGAAACCGGGAATGGCTATCGCTTCTCCGAATGTATATAAGAAAGGATATGAACTGGTGAATAAAGACATGATCAACGGGTGGATTCTATCCGAAAAACGTCCGTTGAGCATTGTGATGGCTCCCGAAGGTACTATAGAAGAAAGCAAGAACAAGTATTATTCCATCTCCGTTGCCCACTTTTCGAAGAAACAAGAAAAAGCCATTGAAGAAATCAACCAGCTATATATAGCACAGAAAATCAGTCTGCAGGAGCGTAGCGACCGTCTGAAAGCGATGGCGGAGGAATCCAGATCATTTATGAATCAGATCGATCAGTACGCTGAGAAGTTTGCGAGAATAAATCCGGATGACATCAACGCCATTGAGAAGCAAGTATTGGAACTGGTCAATGCCGGAAAACTGTCTGAAGCCATCGAGCTATACAATAAATCCGGAATTATCACTCAAGCCAGAGAGAAGCTGTCACAGAAAACAAAAGCAGAGGAAGACATCGACAAACTGGCCGAAACAATGTACCGATATGCCGACCTCTGCGCCCTGACCGGAGGAATGGAAAACGAGAAGAAAGCAAATGATGCCTACAAGTTCGTAGCCGAAGCACTTCCCGACAGGTTTACATACGTATTTAAATACGCACTGCAGAAAATAGGACTGGAAGACAGTGATACCATGGAATGGCTGGACAAATGCCAGAAACTTTCATTTGACGAGAAATCTCTCGTACAAGTACTGAACATAAAAAGTACCCTTGCACGTCATCATCAGAAAGACTATATCAAAGCCTTGGAGTATGACATCAACGCACTGGAAATCCTGTCCAACAAAAATATCTCCATGCCTTCGGGCGATTACTATGCTATCTACCATCAGACGTTCTATTCAATGGGAAAGACATACGAAGCCATGAACGAATTCAAAGAAGCAAAGGAAATCTATGAAGACCAGATCAAAGAAATCAGTGAAGAGATAGCAGACAGCGACAATCAGCTGTTCATAAATATTCAAAGTTCTCAGCTTGCCAACATATACAGTTCGCTGACAGACATTTACAAAAAGGAAGGCAATGTGTCTAAGGTCAACGAACTGTCAGAGAAATTATTCGAGCTAAATAAAAAGAATGCAGGAGATAATGAAGAGGCCATACTCGAAGCTGAAATAGGAAGACAGGAATCCCTGTTCCATCAGGCAGTAGAGAAAGCGGATTACAAACTGGCAGCCGGCAGTATAAAAGAGATTCTGGCAAAAGCCGAGAAACTGTATAAGATGCGTCCCTTGTCTCGTGCCTACTGGTATGCTTTATGGAACTTCGCCTACATCAGCGTAAGCACAGAAACAGAACCGGAAAACTTCCTCACGACCATAAAAGCATTTGAAGACAAGGTAGCCAACGAATTCAAAATCAACAGCGAAGAACAAAAGACCTCATTATTGTACAATATTGAGAAACAATACATTCTATATTACTCCAAAAACGGAAACAAACCCGAAGAAAGGAAGCATGTGGAACAAGCTTACCAATATGCCGAAAAACTGAACCAGTTGAATCCGGCAAGATTTGTTCTTGAGATTATCAGTGCACAGGCATCATATATCGATATGCTCCTGGAACTTTCCGAACATGACAAAGCTCTGAAAGCCGCCATCGACCTGGAAGCATTATACACCATGCAAGGAGTATGGGGATTTCAGGACTTGAGAACAGAGAACAGCATAGGTACCGCAATGGTCTGCGGAGGACTGTATGAATTAGGAGTGGAACATCTGGAAAAAGTAAAGAAAGACAGGGAAAAGCACCTGAAACAAAAGCCGAACGACGTGGATATGATGGGCAGTATCACCACTACCACAATAACCTGTCGTTGGGATACGGCAAACTTAAAAAATATGCCAAAGCACTGGAAGTGCAAAAGAAAGCATACGAAATCATCAAGACACTGTATCCGCATAATAAAGCCCAACTTGGCACGAACTATCTACTGATGACTCTCAATACAAGTATCGCCTACTATCAGAACAGCAATAATGCGGAGGCTCTGAAATTTCTGCAAGAGGCGGAAAACATCGCAAACGAACTGAAAGAACTTAATCAGCTTTTCAGCTCCTACCCTCTTGTTGTCCGGTTTGCCAAAGGAGACCTTCTGGCCAAATTATCCAGCCCGGCTCCGAGGAATTATTGAAAACAGGGTTGGAGTATAAGAGCGGCACGCTGCCTAACGATGCCGTTCTGCTCTACCTTATCAATGACTACCGGACCAACAATAATAGCATTTACAGAAAGTAAAGGCATTACTTTCTCAGAATAATCTTCCATGGGACTTTATCGGATACCGGTCCGGTGAAGTCCCATAATTGATATCCATCCTTGTATACCGTCACCCGTTGCTCCTCTTTTTGTTTCTCGGCAGGTATGGGCAGTTGAAAGTTTCCCATTCCGTCAGATACCGTTTTCATGTCCAGCACTTGAACAGTAGCATCCGCCAGCGGACGGTTATCCTCATCTTTCACAGTACCGAAAATCATCGCCAATGAAGAATCACGACTGATGCCAAGAGTCACATTCTTTTCCAGGCTCAGTACCGTATCTACCGTCACATATCCTTTCGATTCTATCTTCAGACGGGCATTCCCACCCAGATATTTAGTGTGAATTTCTTTGAAGACAACCTCGTCAGAAAGTCTGTCCACATGGCGGGTTTCGCTCTTATCGGCATACTCCAATGTTATATCAGCGCCATAAAAAGGCAAAGAAGACTTGGTAGTATCCGTAAGACGCACCGTGGAAGTGACCGGCGAATAATAATAGAAAGCAAAGAAAGCCAGTGCCACCACCAGTACAGGCACAAGGACATACAATAATACGAACCTCAATGTCCGTTTCACATCTACCGGATCGGGTTTGATAAAGCCTTCATTCTCCAGAATCTGCAATTGTTTGTCGAACTTGAGACGCAAATCATCATAATTGGTATACAAATCGCAGAAGTGTCCGAGATTCTTCTCGCAATAAGATTTAAAATCTTTGAGAGACTCATCAACGATCCCCTCCTCCTTGAAATAGACAAATATTTTAGGTTTTGCAGCCTTAGTCTTCAGATATATTTCATGGGCCACTTCCAGTTCTTCTTTGGTATAGCGCCCCATCCGTGTGTGGAACAGAAAAATCACAATATCACATTCGCGGATATAGTCATTATAGCGATCCTGCAGACGACCTTCATTCAGCGAACTGCTGAAGTCCATCCACGTACGCTGATCGAAGTCTATATTCCGGTCACGATAAAGTTTATTCTTATCCGAAAAGTACAAGTCAAACATCTGTTTGTCTTCATTCAACTCCGCCGATGATGCAATAAAAATCTTGATCTTCTTCATCTGTTTCTATATTTTTTCCTTTATACTGATCCATTTCTTGCGGTCTTCGATTCGTTCGAAAACCAACTGTGCCTTTTTCTTCAGTTCTCCTTTCAGTTTGACTTCTTTCAATGACTGCTGAAGGCTATTCTCCACCAGCTCAATTTCTTGCATACTTTGCGTATCCTTTACGATCAAGCTATACTGATCCAGAACTTCACTTGGGTCATTCCGCTGAAAGAACCACTCTACCGACATTAATGTCAGCTTGATATCCGTCGCCATCTCATAAATCAAGTGAGCAACAGAGTCACACGCCACTTTATCATCGGCTTGCTTCAGCAACTGGAAATTATTCACTAAGGATGGAAGAAGCAGTTTCATATCTTCTTTGGCTTTCTGTCTGACTGCAATCTTCAATGTCATGGCAGAATCAAGTTTCATCTCTTCATAAAGACGAATAGCTCCATGCACATCACCATGATCGAGCAGTTCCATTGCCTGCTTTTCCATAGCATCAAGCTCGTCACGATTGATGCAGGCAAATTTAAGCGCATATATTTCCAGACGTTTCTGCCATTCCATCATACTTTTAGACATGGAATCAACTTTCTGATCATATTCCACTGCGGACAATGCGTTCTGTTTCTTCAGTTCTTCCAGTTCAGCCAATGTTTTCCGATATTCTTTCTCGCTATTGGATTCGCCTATATCGTAATATTTCTTGCGCAACGCATTGATGACTTCGGTACGCCCTAATACAATTTTCAGTTCGGAGGCAGACGATATATTCCAGTTGGCTACTTTCTCGTAATTGACTATTTTGAAACCTTTCTTATAGATATCATTAATCATCAACGGATCGCCCGGCAAGGAAGCGGTGAAATTAGAATAAACCGCCCTTCCTGATCGCTGTCCGTAGGCGAAGCCCCCGCTACTTTTATTTCAGCACCGGCTACAGGCTTGTTATTACTACTCATTTCCACGACGATCCCCTTCTGAGTGGTTTGTGCCCAAGTGCACTGAAAGCCAATCAGAAAGATAGAGAGCACTAAGAATATTTCCTTTTGATGATTCCCCATATCACAAATCCTAATCCATTTTATAGTTTTTCGTCCGGCTTCGCAATCAAAAGCAGATGCCGTGTCAAAGCAATATCATATTTCTCACTGCCATTCCGCAAATCGTTGTAAGGGCGAATGTCATAATGAGCATATTCTTCATCCCGCTTTTTATTCTTCAAGGCTGCCTTTTGTTCTATCTCTTCCTGTTCCTTTTTTGTCACAGGTCTATATCCCAGTAACAGTTCTTCCACATTCCAGCGGTTGTGTTCCACTTCTGCCAAAATCGCCACCTGCTTTTCGCTAAGTTGCTTTCCGTTGTCCCAATGTTCCTTGGTGTAGCCGATTGAACGCAATTTGGTAGGAATGGCATTCGCATTATAAATATTAGACCATTTCTTTACCGTTTTGAACTTCGGATTGTGCCATAGTTCGTCCATTTCTTTCGCAGATGGCAGTTCTGTCAAGACTTTATCTCCTTCACACTTTTCATACACCGCATTTACACGCTTGGCATACATCTCGTCTGCCATGCACAAGTCGAAACAATCATCCAACATCCCGAACGGACGAAGATTCTTGAAACGCTGATTGGTTCCTCCTTTTCCCTTCAACGGATTACCGGATAATTTTTCAATAATAGCCGATGTTATCCGTTGCTGAACCAGTACCGGAACACCTTTCTCATAGACACAACGCGGGAGATAGACAGCAGAAGAAATAGACTGATGAGTCAGGTTCAGACAGACTGCAACCGTCATCAGCGCATCCTCATCTTCACACCAGCCTGTAATCAAATCACGGACTTCCGGCGATTCGATAGTTCCCTGTACAAACTGCCATTCTATGTCTATAAAATCTGTTCCCAAATGAGCATAGACCTCAGCAGGTTCATCCCTGCGGACCAAACCGTTTTCTGTGTCTATAAAGGTAGAATAAGATACATCAAACAGGTTTTCATACGCCTGTTTGAAGCTGTTCATCTCACGCATTGCTTCATTATCGATAAAAGTGATGCGCGTTTTCTTCTTTTTATCCCGGATAAAGTTGGGATAGTGGGCTATATGGGCAGCCTCGACAGCCAGAGCAATTCCCATCCTCGACATTCCCACAATTACCAGATGCACATATTTCTCTGATTCGTAAGTGACAGGCTGATAATCCAGAGGCAGATAATTAATCTCACGGATACTACACGCATTTCGCACAAATACTTTTTGCGCCCATGTTTCGTAAAAGTTAAACGGACAAAAATCAATATATTCCTTTATATCATCATCAATATCCGAGAATTGGAAGACGGCAAAAGTAGATTGATATTCAAAGAGTACGTTGCACTTCAAAGGAGGTTTCCGATTCTCTTCCTTGCAAAGTTCGCCTATCAGATTCAGACAGTCGACATTCATCGAGTCATGATAATATTCCACATCATCCAGCTCTCCGCTATCTCCCAATATAAAGACTTCTTTCGCATCCGCCACATACAACTTTTTCAGTTCTTCTTTAGAGTCTCTCATGGCATGAACCAAAACGATTCTCTTCTCCTCGTCCTTTGTGAGATTGGAGAATAATTCCATCCGTACTTCATTGACGTCTTTGGAAGTCTGAATGACTAACGTGCAATCCTTTTCCCGTTGGCATAACTGTCGTATCAGACAGGGTAACATCGCATCTGCACCGATGATCACAAAATGATCGGATAGTTTATAATGAATCAATCCGTTTCTGCAATTTTCCACCCGCCTTTCAATGATATTGGAAAGCGTGGAGATCAGCAATCCGCCTAAAACGACGGAACCCAGCAAACTAATAATCAATGCCCACGGGCGGTCTTCCGGACTTATGCTGATCAGGTTGCCCGAATCAACAAAGTTATTGTATACATTCCACAGGGTCTTCTGAAAAGAATGGTTCGCCGCAGAGTCGCAGCCAGCGCAGTCATCTCTTCGGAAGGAGTCATCTGATGCTTGCTTCCCCAGTGCACTCCCAGACAAGATAAAACAATCAGCGAAACGACTATAATAATCAGGAAACGTATCTGTTTCCAGGCCCCGCCATAAATAATCCGGTCAAACCAACGAGCATTCATAACTTACTCCTCCCTTTCTATTCTGAAACCTAATTTCTTCACCATCTTGATCGTATTCATAGCCGTATTCCGGTCATACTCTTTTTCTTCTTCCGGCAACTCATCATAAGGTACCAGACAAGGGTGCTTTTTATGGATATCATCGCGTTTTTCGCCATAAGTCCAGCCTTCGTCCATCCGGGCTTTTGCCCACACTTCATGTACATTTTCAGCGATGCGCTCTGATAATTGGATTAAAGATTCGGGAAGGTCGACCGATGAAAGGTCCATCGGTTCGGGGGTGTAATCCAGTTTATTTTCTTTCATATTTTATATTCTGTATTTATCTAATGTATTAAGATGCAAGGCATGTCACTTTTGCAAATATAATAATTACTAATAAGAATCACCTAAAATCTGCTGAACAAATAAGTTCACATACACATCCTCATCCATTCAAATATCAATATGTAAACTATTAAATTATCATATATAAATCAATTATGTATATTATTTATTTGCATTTATAAAACAAACGATTATATTTGCAAAGTCAATTAACCCATAAACATAAATACCTTTAGTAATAAGCAACATGAAACACGCCAGAATTCAACAAAAAAGATCAAACATATACATGACAGCAATATGTATATTACATTCTTATTCAATCACACATTTCAAGGAGTTTTCTAGAATAAATTGAATCTCAACTAACACACTTATAATACTAATATTAATTTATATCACATCATTATGGAAAACAAATATAATATTAACAAGATCATCCCCATCATGCTTGCCTTCTTTACGATGGGCTTTGTAGACCTGGTAGGAATTGCGACCAACCATGTAAAGCAGGACTTTACATTATCCGATACGATAGCCAATACATTCTCGGTCACAGTCTTTCTCTGGTTTCTGATTTTCTCGGTACCGACCAGTATGTTAATGAATAAAATCGGAAGGAAAAAAACGGTTCTTTTAAGCATGATGCTGACACTTGTCGGACTGATTATTCCTAATTTGATTTATGACAGCATCAGCATGTTCATCGCCTTTTCTTTTATAGGAATCGGTAACACAATCATGCAGGTATCCCTCAATCCTCTATTAGCCAATATGGTAAATCCTGATAAACAATCTAGTTTTCTCACATTAGGGCAATTCGTTAAAGCCATAGCTTCTGCCATCGCACCGATTCTTGCAGCAAAAGCAGCTCTCTACTATGGAAACTGGAAATTGCTCTTTGTCATATTTGCCGTAGTAGATGTAATTGCTATCCTCTATCTGATGAGTACCCCAATTAAAGAACCGACAGAAAAGAAACAATCTTCTTCGTTTCGCGAATGTATCAGTCTGCTTAGTAACGTCATCATCGTTCTTTTTTTCCTTGGGATTCTGGTTCACGTAGGTATAGATGTCGGAGTCAATATTACAGCTCCCAAACTTCTACAAGAAAGAGCCGGTATTTCACTCTCGGAAGCCGGATATGTAATTAGCCTGTATTTCTTCCTGCGTACCATCGGATGCTTTTCCGGAACATTTATTCTAGCATGGTTCTCACCAGTCAAGTTCTTCATGATCAGTGTATTCATGATTACGGCTGGTATTATAGGACTATACTTCAGCCAAAGTTTACTTGCCATTTATATATGCATAGGGCTCATTGGCTTTGGTAATTCTAATATATTTCCGATTATTTTCTCAAGCGCATTGAGCTATATGCCAACCCGACATAATGAAATCTCCGGATTAATGATTATGGGGATCATAGGAGGCGCTATCTTCCCTGTTTTGATGGGCGTTGCTTCCGACACAATGGGAGGACAAACCGGTGCAGTGATCGTATTAACAGTTTGTGCCTGCTACTTGTTATTCCTAATGACCAAAATGAAAAAGATCAATCACGCTTAAAAGAGAAGAAGATATGTATTTTATAGGAATCGACATTGGGACAAGCTCCATTTGCGGAGTTGTCTATCATACATCAACTCAAAACGTAATTTCCATTACTAAAGAGAATTGCGCAACAATCCCTTCATCCAAAAGTTGGGAGAAAAAACAGGATGCAGATACAATCATTGATATTGTAATCAATATGGTCGAGAATTTCAGTCGCAATATAAAGATATCAAAGGCATAGGAATAACGGGACAAATGCATGGCATAGTTTATACTGATATTCAAGGCAATGCAGTAAGTCCGTTATACACTTGGCAAGACGGAAGAGGTAATCTGAATTATAGAGAAAATCAAAGCTATGCCGCTTATCTGAGTGATATTACCGGCTGTCCGGTAGCAACGGGATATGGATTAGTAACTCATTTTTATAATGTTCAAAATCGGCTGGTCCCGACAAATGCAACCAAACTTTGCACCATCATGGATTATGCGGTAATGAAACTATCCGGAAAAAAAATTCCCCAAATAGACCCTACCAATGCTGCCAGTTTGGGCTTTTTCGATAAAAAAGAACTTGTTTTTGATATGGAAGCTATACAAAAAGCAGGGATTGATATAACAATGGTACCAGAAGTAGCACCGTCAGCCTCCTTGGCCGGTTACTATCATAAGATACCGGTATATACAGCTATCGGAGATAATCAAGCCAGCTTTCTAGGTTCTGTACGAGACATAGAACATTCTATTCACATCACTGTAGGAACCAGCAGCCAAATGTCTATCTATGCCGATCATTATATGGAAATAGACTCACTGGATACACGCCCTTTGCCCGGTGGCGGCTACCTTTTGGTAGGCGCTGCTTTGTGCGGAGGATACTCTTTTGCCCTTTTAAGAAAATTCTTCAACAACACTTTAAGTCTTTCACAGGAAAAGAACTTTCCCAAAATGACTTATACACAATAATGACCTCAATCTCTTATCAAAAGGATTCGAAAAACGACTTGGTCATAGATACTTTATTTGACGGAACACGCTCGAATCCATATGAAAGGGGGAAAATCACCAACATATCTACCTCCAACTTCACTCCGGAGAATTTAATCATCGGATTTGTCAAAGGAATCAGTCAGGGGCTTTACAATTATTTCCAGCTATTACCGGAATCTCTCAAAAAGAATAAAACGATCTTAGTAGGTTCCGGCAATGGAATTAAAAAGAATTCACTTCTTTATGAAGCACTCAAAGATCGTTTCAAGCGTCCAATGCAATTATCTACCATTCAGGAAGAAGCTGCTTTTGGAGCCTGTCTGTGCTGTATGAGAGAAGGGCATTACAGCCAATAATTCATTTATTAACTTCAAAATTAGACACGATGAAGACTACTACTTTATATTATTTGTGTAACCTTGCGATTCTTTTTTCTCTCTATTCCTGCAAAAAAGCTGCTTATTCTTCCTGCAAAGATAAGATTAGTTTAGAATCATTGATGGACGAGATGATTGACACAGAAGCAGAGCCATGTTTTCCTACTCCAACCTTTACCACCAAGCATATATCCAGTTATGATCGCAGGTCAGTAATACCAGGCACTCCTTCGTGGCATGCCAATCGTGATAACACAGGATTCATTCGTTATGAAGCTAACAACGGACGGGTAGAAAAAGTATTATTTGACGAAGAAGGTCCTGGTGTACTCACCCGAATACTAACCACCGGTGGCTCCGGTGGCGCTAATCTCCGTATCTACTTTGATGGAGAAAAAGAAGCTAGCATCCTTATTCCAGCTTATGACATTTCTCTATTTCCGCTAGATATCCCCAAAGGGTTATTGTACAAGCACGAACACTATTCTACCACACAAGGAAGCAGTTTCTACTATCCCCTCCCTTATGCACAAAGCTGTAAAATAACGGTAGACAATGTGGATCGCGATTACTTCTTCCATACATCCTGCCGCACGTACCCCAAAGGGACTAAAGTTCAAACTTTTACCCTCAAGGACGGAGAGGTTCTACAAGACAAGGCACAAAAACTCAGTGAACAACTCATGTATCCCAAAGCATATACTGAAAACCCCGAAATTAAAGAAAGCATATTAACCGCCCACTCATCTCTAAACATGACACTGCCCAGTGGAGAAAAAGCCATCCGGAACCTTTCGATTCATGTATCAGAGATTGATTCCGCCAACTATTCTTCAATCATGCGTAATTTGATAGTCAAAATCTCATTTGATGGTATTCAGACAGTATGTGTACCATTAAGTGACTTGACAGGAGCTGGTATGGGAGCACCCGCCGTCCGCAGCTATTATCTGGAAGCAGATGGAAAAGAATATTCAAGACTACGCTTTGTCATGCCTTATCGACGGGAAGCCAGTATTAAAGTCGAGAATATCTCCGGAAACTCTGCCAAGATCAAGATAGAGGCTTGCATTTCTGCATGGAAATGGTATGCCAACACACTATATTTCCATGCCGGATGGAAGCAAGAAAATGGGTTGGAAACTAATCGTGGGTTGGATTATAATATGGGAACTTTGCAGGGAAGGGGCGTTTTTAAAGGCGATATGCTCTCTTTGTATAATCATTGCCCACGCTGGTATGGCGAAGGTGATGAACATATCTGGATAGATAATGAAAAGTTTCCTTCCCACTTCGGTTGTGGCACGGAGGATTACTATAATACTACTTTCGCACCTATACATCCTTATTTCAACCCTTTGGCGGTGCTCCCCGGGAAGACGATGAGGCATGAGAGGATACAATACCTTTGTCCGTACACGAAATCTGGATATCATCCCTTTCAATGAACGTTTACAATTCGATTTTGAATTAATCAGCTGGGACGGCGGGCAAGTAGATTATGCATCTACTCTGTTCTGGTATGGTGATTTAGAGACTAGAATGACGAATATTTCTGATAGCAAAGAGGCTTTATATCCCCTTCCTCCCGCTATCTATACAGACAAATAAACAATATATCGTTAGGAGTCACCTTTCACACCCACTTATCCATTGATGTTTGAGGAGGCAACGAAATAGCAAGTATAAAACAAACACAACGCTTATCATTCCAAAGTATACTGGCATTTGTAGTCTAATATATTAATAGATAAGTTACGCTTCATTCATAGCAAACTTACTTTGATCTAATAGTAAACTTGTTAATCCCCTGGTTCAAACTATAAACGCAAGCTCCATTTTTATAAACGAAATTTGTAATTGTAAAAACGTAACCTTCATTTATAAAAACAAAGCTTGCATTTAAAGATTGATTACTACCCAAAACAACTTTACTATTAGAGATTAATAAGTTTATTAAGCATGACGAGTAACTTTATCATTAACAGACGAGAGTTGAACTTATGTAGAATAATGAAAAAGAGATAAAGGATTGGAGAGGAGTAGTCTAGCAAAGGAGGGGGAGTGAATAGTCTGATGAAAGATAAATGAAGAGTTATCCTTCACCCTCTATCCCCCATGAATACGGAGAAGTGGAGGGTGAAGGACTTTTATAAAAACAACTTTATTCTGCCAAAGGAGACAAACGAACATTATTCACTTCCATATTTTCAGAATGGAATTGCAAACGTTCTACAGTCAGCTTCTCACGATAGGAAACCATCGTGCGTTTTCCTGCGATTTCTGTGTCCACCAAAGAACCGTCAAACTTATCGGATGCTTTCACGAGCATGCGTACAGTAAATGTTTTGTCTGTATCTATCAGATTCTCGATTGCATAATTCCGGCCTTGCTGTGGAGCACCTCCTTCGCGTAAAGAGCGTTCACGAATAGATTCACCACCAGCCAAAGTATATTGCGCACGTTTTTCTCCATTATCCAACTTCCATTCGCACGCATCTTGTATTCCCCTATCGACAGAAGGCAACAAGTTAACAGTCAGTTTACCATCAGAAGCGACAGGTGTTACATCGAAAGTCAACAAGAAAGAACCGGACGGTACTTTTTCTATTTTATCAGAACTTCCCGAGAGAGTAATGACATCCGGTGAAATGGCAGGAACCAGCTCATCCATCCACTTTGTACCAATACGTCCTCCTTCCGGCAACTGTACCATTTCGTGAATCACCAACGGACCACCCCAAGCCTTCATCCACATCCAGCCTGCCATGACAAAACGGTTGTTCGGAATCTCAGTTATAGTGGGCACACAGGAACCGTTATAAAAATCGAGACCTTCTGCCACCACATCCCGATAAACAGAATCCGGCTGCGCTGTTTGTTTAGACCATAAACGGGTAAAGCCTCCAATTATATAATCATAGCCTCCCAATGAAAGAAGAAAGTACAATCACCACCCAAAGGGAAATTCTCGTCCAAACAACGCCAACCGCCACTGACGGAATCAGAAGCCCATGTACCCCGAGCTCCATAATTAGCCAACATTTTCAAGTCGCCTTTCGGGTCTACATAAATACTCGGGTTTTCGCAAGGATGGAACAATATGCCTGTCTTACGAAAATGAACACCGTCATCACTGACCGAATAAGAGGAACCGGCAGCCACACCGGTCATCTGATGGCGGTTGAAAGAGCCCGTGTGTCCATGTTTATCCAAGTATTGATACAATTCGGGAAGAGTAGTCTGCTCACGCGGATAAATACGGGTTGTATGATAACCATAACTGATACAAAGCTGATTATTGAAAATAAAGGAGTGCCGGTACCAAACGTCTCCCATTGTTCTTCGATAGGTACGGCTGCTTCATGCTCTGTCCAATGACGAAAGTCCTTTGTAGAGAGATGTTCAAAGTAATGTCCTCCGCGACCAAATTTACTTTGATGTCCACGACGATCGTACAAGTAGAAAAGATGATAGGTTCCGTCATGATAAAGGCTGACTACGTCTCCTACCCATGCATTATGTCCGGTCGGGGTCCAGTACTGTATTTGCGGTTGCAATTCAGCATTGTTCTTTCCATCCGTTCAGGTTGTAGAGAAGGATAATAGATGGCTGCTTGTGATACAAAGTGAGAATCAATCTTCCAGTTTTTCATTTTCTCAGGGAGAGGATATCCTATTGGAAAATCATTATCCAAAAGCTTACCGTCTACATACATGGTCCAACGGACACCGGAGAAATTCAAAACGACCTCGTGTTCTCCCAAAGGTTGGTCCAGTATTGCCAATGGAATGCCGATGATCATTCGTTCCATATGTCCGTCAACAGGAGACTTCAGTTCCAATCCGGCTTCAAGAATTGGAACCGATCCGTCTGGCATTTTATAAGCAGGTAATTCTGTTTGTTACGGTCCAGTGGATTATGTTGGCGAAGGCAAACATCCAGTATTCCCGGAATTTCGAGAATATGGCGGTCGAAAGTCGGGACTTCCAGATTCACGATAAAGGCGATGGCAAAACCTTTTTCTATCTCCTCAATGGCAGGCAATGAGTCGGCTTGCGTGACAGCACCCAGTTCTGCCTGTGCTGTTGACGGATAATTCATGTTCCATGAATTATCCAGTAACTCAATGCGGGCAGAATTTTGCATTTCCTGCCGTTCGCAAGAGGCAAATCCCCCATTCAACAGCATTCCGATAAACAGATATCCCAATAGTGTTTTTTTACTCATATATCTCATTCATTTTATATTTAAAGCATCTGGGACTGTACATTAAGCCAGTCCCATTTATATTTAGTCTTCCTTTATTTCCCTCAACAAAAATCCCTTTATGTATCTCCTTACAGGTTCCGCCTCCGGATTACTTTTATCAATATAAGAATAATCAAGAAAGAATTTCATAGACTTCGAGTTTTTTCCTAAGTCCTTTATTTCTACAATATTAGTTTCATTGTCCTTCTCTTTACTGGGCGATGCAAATTCCAGTTCAATATCAGGATTAACAGCAGACAGCGTGAGAGTACTATCACTATTGACTACCATATTAATATTGTAATATTCCTGTTCACTCGCCTTATCAAGATAAGCCGCTGTAAAGTAACAAGTATTCGGAGTAATCGTCCTCAATACTTGATCTCCTGTGATCAGCATTCCACCTTCGGAGCTATTCAATTCCAATGTCCTGCTATACTTCCCAGAATAATCATTTTTAAGGACAATATTAACTAGAGCCTTATTATAACCATTCTTGCCAATGCTATACTTGGACACCGATACAATTTCAAGAGGCAGAATATAGTTATGATACTTATTCATCTTGTCAATTCTAATTTTCACCGGAAGCAAACCATATTCCGAACCAGCCGGAATAACTACTTTATTGCTTTCCATCTCATAGCATTCTTCTGGAAGAAGCTCATAATAAGAACTCTCATCGTATCTGAACTGATCGAAATTGTATTCTTCCAGATTGGCAGGCGACACTTTCAGTTCTGCTTCCACATCTTCTTTCAGAATCGAAGTGCCACTAAGAGCTACACTTACATAAGCCGTCATTTCATCTTCTCCATTATATGGAAGCTCCCATTCATGATAGCCATTCTTGACAATAATAGCAGACTTTTCAAACTGTTCGTCAGGCAGATCATTGCATCCGGTCAGCATTGCGACCAGCAATATACATAAATATGAATTAATTTTTCTCATCGTCTTCATTTATTTTTCCCAACCGGGGTTTTGTGTCAATTTCTTATTCTTTTTCAGTTCACCTTTCGGGATAGGCCACAAATACATTTTCGGAAGAAATATCTTCGGCATTTCCGCCAGCCTTTCTTCATAGAACA
>ERZ860009.469-NODE-469-length-18254-cov-1.464751_pt1 | contig 18254 bp, 20 predicted proteins | sample MGYA00510114_ERZ860009 | MGnify/ENA primary metagenome ERZ860009 (study PRJEB30046, sample SAMN00715177) | human gut metagenome | study: EMG produced TPA metagenomics assembly of the A metagenome-wide association study of gut microbiota in type 2... | reverse complement strand
TCCTTTTCGGTAGTGTGCTAATTATAGCATATCACCCACCTTTTGCGCAGAGGTTCCTTATTAATAAAAATCACCAAAAAGGAGAAAAAAATGCAGCTTTTTCGCAGAAGCATGCTTCAAGTAATCGTGTCAGGAGCGATTTGCTCCACCCTCCCTTCCCTCGCCTTTGCTCAGACGCAAAAGTTAGCCTCTGAATACGATGTCATCGTGATCGGTTCCGGATTTGCCGGTCTTGCAGCCGCAATCTCAGCAGCTGAAAACGGTGCCAAAGTTATTGTTCTGGAAAAAATGCAGGTTGCCGGCGGTAACTCTTCCCGTTCCGGGGGCATGATGGCTATTCCCGGATCTTCCGTCCAGAAAGAACAAGCATTGAGGACTCTCCGGCCAAACTTGCAGCCGATATGAAACGCATCGGTTTAGGCCTTGGGGACCCTGAGCACATCAAAGTCGTGACCGAGCTTGCTGCTCCCACATTTGAGTGGACCAAGAAACAAGGCGTCGTTTGGCGTACTGACTTGACTGGTAAAGGCGGACACTCTGCACGCCGCTGCCTGATTACCGAAGAAGGAACCGGACAAGGCATCTTGATTCCGTTCATGAAAAAGCTCAAAGAACTCGGCGTTCCTGTTGTTACCGGTGTGAAAGTCATTTGTTTAGATAAAAACAAAAACGGTCGTGTCATTGGTGTTACAGCTCTGGAAGGCTACAAGTTCGGCAAAGAAGGTTCCGGTAAACCTGTTGAAATCAAGGCCAAAGACGGTGTGATCCTCGCCTTCGGCGGCTTCTCGGCTGACGTTGGCTATAGAACTCGCCTCGATCCGAAGTTAACCGGTAATCTTAAAACGACGAACCAACCCGGCGCTACCGCTGAACTCATGCGCGAAGCCAGCCGAATCGGAGCCAACATCATCCAGGCCGACTGGATTCAGTTCCTACCGAACACTTCACCGGACGAAGAAGGCATGGGGATGGGCTCGCATTTTGCCAGCGTCGGCGGCTCTCTGTACGGTCTGTGGATTAACACCAAGACCGGCAAGCGTTTCACCGATGAATTCGGTGATCGCAAAACGACGACCGATGCGATCTTCAAAGTGCTGGATGCCGGAGGAAAGACAATCTCCGTGACCGACTCTGTCGGCGTTGCCTCTTTCAACAAAGTGCGTCCAGGCGCCATGGACATCTTAAGAAAGAACGGTGCGGTTAAGGAATATGCAAGTCTCGATGCTCTAGCTCAGGCATATGGCATGAATCCGGAAGCACTCAAACAGACCTTTGCCGATTTCAACAAAGCTATCGAAAGCGGAAAAGATAGGGAATTCGGACGCAAGCTGGATAAGGATATCAAGCCTTTGACTCATGCGCCCTACTACGTTTCCGAAATGAGCCCGAAGATCCACCACACGATGGGCGGTATCGCAACGGATACTTCGACCCGTGTCTTGTCAGTTGTTGACGACAAACCGATCCCGGGACTTTATGCGGCCGGTGAATGCACGGGCGGCATCCACGGTGCGGTCAGAATTGGTGCAAACGCAGTGATGGACTGCTTGGTCAACGGCAAATTAGCCGGAGAAACCGTGATAAAAGACGCTAAAAAATAATATTAGCTATTAATAATTAGAGGGCTGCCGTAGAAAAACTCCGGCAGCTTAATTGTTTTCTTTTGCCAATGGACGCGGTTTGGCTGCGGTAGGTTTTTCCGGAGGTTCGGGAAGAGCGCCATGATATGTCTCATCGAAAGAATGGGGTGCTTGAGCAGCAGCTTCGGACCGGAAAAAGCCATAATTTCTTTAGCCCTCTCCTTGTATCCTTTCCCATAGCAGTGAATTTTGCATTTTGCGCAGACGGGTTTCTTCTCTCCGAAGGGACAGCAAGCGAGTCTTTTTACGGAATATAAATAGAACTCCTCGCACTCCGGGCATAACCCTTCTTTGGTGTTGTGATGAGCATGGCAGTAAATCTCGGTCATGATGCGAATCGTCTCAACATCCTTTGCGATATAAGGAGCTTGAGCTGCTGTTCGCGTTTTTCGCTGAGATTTAACTTTTTAAGTTCGTATTCAAACATCTGACACCCACCAAGATACAAGGAGAAATACAGAATCAGTCGGTTGAGCTTAGGATGGGTCGCTTAAAAATTTATTAAAAGTTGAGAATGAGTTGCATTTGAAAAAGTTTCAGAATGTTATTTCTTCGACTAATCAGCAAACATTCAGGCATTCAAAGCACAATACGATTATTCGACTGACAGAAAGCACCTTTGTATGACCGAAAGCATCTCTAAAAAACCGAGCCAAGACTTCCGAGAAGGAACTTCCGTCACCCATTGGGGAGTTGTGAAGACGACCGTTGTAGACGGAAAGATTTCTAAAATCGAACCGATTCCGGAGGACCGGCGCCCTTCTCCGAATTTAAAAGCTCTGGCGGAACTGCCTTATGCCCCTTCTCGGATTCGTTATCCGATGGTGCGCGAAAGTTATCTTAAAGAAGGGATTGCCTCTAGGGATCGCCGCGGCGAAGATAAATGGATACGGGTTTCCTGGGAGGAGGCCCTTGATCTGATTGCCTCCGAACTTAAACGTGTCTATTCGGAGTACGGCCCGAGTGCGATTTTCGGTCAGTCGTATGGCTGGAAGTCACCAGGTACTGTGAATTCGGCCAGTACGCTTCAGAGAAGATTGCTGAGTCTTAGCGGTGGTTATGTTTCCGGCGCCAATTCTTATTCAACTGCTGCAATCGGAACCATACTGCCCTATGTCGTCGGGACAGGCGATCCTCAGTCCACGGATTGGAATGTTGTTCTTAAAAACAGCGAGCGTGTTGTTCTTTGGGGCGCGGATCCGATTGTCACGAATGACATCGACTGGTCAACGACGCTTCACAACTACTTCCCTTACCTGGAAAAACTCAAAACATCAGGCATTAAAACGATCGATATCAATCCGGTCAGAACAGAAACCGGGGAGTTTTTAAGCAGCGAATGGATCGCACCTAAGCCCGGAACGGATTGCGCCTTGATGTTAGGCATGATGTACGAGCTGGAAAGCTCGGGCAAATCAGATAAGAATTTCCTTAAAAACTGTACTTCCGGATTTGAGGTCTTCCGCGACTACCTTCTCGGGAAGTCTGACGGAATTCCTAAATCGCCTGAATGGGCTTCTGAAATTACCGGTATCACGGCCGACAAAATCCGCCTCCTAACTCATGAATTAGCGGATAACCGCACCATGATCATGATGGGCTGGGGCATCCAATGCCTTCAGTACGGCGAGCAGCCGCATTGGATGGCGTTTACGCTGGCAAGTGTGTTGGGCCAAATCGGTTTGCCCGGCGGAGGCGTGGGCACGAACTACCACTATTCTTCCGGCGGCTGCCCTTTCCATGTCGGCCCGATGATCGGAGGTTTGGCGCCTCGAGCAGAACCGGTTCCTCCCAGATTAAAACCCTGGAAAGGAAGCGCCTATATCCCGGTTATGCGGTTTGCGGATTGTTTTCTGTACCCCGGAAAGACGATCGAACATAACGGTAAAAGACTCACTTATCCTGATATTCGTATGGTGATGTGGACGGGCGGGAATCCTTTTGCCCATCAGCCAGAAACGAATCGGCTTCTCTCTGCGTGGAAGAAACCGGAGACCATCGTCGTCACCGATTGTTTTATGACGGCTACCGCACGTCATGCAGACATCGTGCTTCCGGCGCAAACCGTGTTCGAACACAGCGACATCTGCCCGATCGGAACCTATACGAATGACGGAATTTCAGCGAATCACGCCATGATCGCCCCGATTGGTGAATCTCGCTCCGATTATCAGATTTATTCCGAATTGGCTCGCCGTATGGGTGTTGAGCACGAATTTACACTTGGTCTGGATGAGATGGAATGGATTCGAGCCATCTACCAAGACGCAAAGAATCGAGGGTTAAGCTCCGGAATCCAACTTCCTAGCTTCGAAGAGTTCTGGTCAAAGGGCATCGTTTTTTATACGGAGGACGAGTCAAGTAAGAAATTCATTGCCTTTGAAGAATTCAGGAAGGATCCTGCAGGCCATCCGCTTCGCACAGAAAGCGGCAAAATTCAGATCTTTAGTCCGAGGATCGCAAGTTACGGTTATGACGACTGCCGCGGATATCCAAGCTATTTTGAGCCGAGCGAGTCCTTAAACAATAAGAAGAAGTATCCGCTGGCATACATGTCCGGCAAAAGCGCGCACAGGCTGCACAGCCAATTAGACGGGACATCTCACACGGCCTCTCATAACATCGGTGATCGAGAGCCGATATGGATTCATCCGGATAACGCCGCCGAGAGAGGAATTAAAACCGGTGACGTCGTTCTTGTCCGCAACGATCGAGGAAGCGCTCTCGCCGGCGCTTTTGTGACCGATAAAGTTAGAAAAGACGTGGTTCTTCTTCGTCACGGCGGGTGGTTTGAGCCGCAAAAACAAGAAGACGGATCAACGCTTGATGTCCACGGCAACGCTAACAGCTTGACGATGGATGTTCCGACTTCCAAGCTCGCCTGCGGAAACGTGGCCTCCTCAGGTCTTGTCGAAGTAGAAAAATTCGAAGGTGATCTGCCTACCGTCACGATTAGAGAAAAAACCGTTTCTCAGCCTAAATCCTGACAATCTTTGTCCGATTTTCTTGATTAGAGACTTACGAGCCTGCGCCTTACCAAAACCGCGCAGGCGTTGCATTTCTAGGAGTATTCTTACTTTTGAAAACTCGAACCAACTATAAAAATAAGGATCGGTCATGGCTATCTTCAGCAAGAATATCGACATGCTCAACGGAACTATCTGGGACAAGATGGTTGTCTTTGCAATTCCCCTAGCCCTGACCGGCGTTCTCCAGCAACTTTACAACCTTGCAGACGTTGCTGTTCTCGGACATTTTGTTTCTAACGAGGCCGTTGCGGCCGTCGGTACCAACGTACCGATCGTCGGTCTGATTGTCGCATTCTGTATCGGCCTCTCCATCGGTGCAAACGTTGTGGTGGCCAGGTACTTGGGTATGCGTAAATACGATGACGCTTCCAGAGCTGTGCACACGGCCTTCGCAACGGCGGTCATCTTCGGCGTCATCGCAATGGCGATCGGAGAGCTTTGTGCATCGATTTTGATGAGATGGATGCAAGTGCCTCCGAGCGTTGTTCGCCATTCGGAGATTTATCTTCAGATGTACTTGATGGGCATGCCCTTCATTTCCATCTATAACTTCCTATCGGCCGTACTGAGAAGTCAGGGCGATACGCAAACGCCTCTTTGGGCTCTTTGTATTGCGAGTGTCTTTAATGCGTTGGGAGATTTGTTCGTTGTCACTATAGCGGATTGGGGTATCGGCGGCGTTGCTTTAATGACCGCTTTAGCGAACCTGTTGGCATCCGGCATCCTCGTTTATAGACTCATGCGCACAGACGGGCCGCTCCGTCTTTATCCGAAGCGCCTCTTCAAGATGGATAAGAAGGCCCTGCGCTCCATGATTAAAATCGGCTGGCCTGCCGGTTTGCAAAGCTCCGTCTTCTCTTTATCTAACTTGATTATTCAAAGTGCCATCAACTCCCTGGGCGCAGATGTGATGGCCGCTTCGGTTGCTGCCTTTACGATCGAGATTAACTGCTACTGCGTGATAAACGGTTTCGGTTTGGCTGCAACGACGTTTATTAGTCAGAACTACGGCGCCGGCAATCTGGAACGCTGCAAACGCGTTACTCGGGTCAACATGGCGCTCAACATCGGTATTACTGTGGTTCTGGCGTTTTGATTTACGGTTTCGGCCGATATTTGCTGGATTTTTTACGCAGTCCGAAGACATTATTTCTCTCGGTATGATTCGACTGCTTTGGGTTGTGATCCCCGAACCTTTGAATTCCGTCATGGAAGTTTTATCCGACTCTATGCGCGGGTATGGCTAATATTTTCCTCCCTTCACTATTTTGGGTGCTTGCTTTTTTGTCCTTTTTGGCTGAAGATGCCGATCTGGAAAAACTGTTGAAGAAATTGCCGGGTTTCGAGATTGTAGACGGGAAAATTATGGCCCAGGGGCAGGAAGTGAAAAAAATCACCATCGATGGGATGGAATATGCGATCAATGATCCTGCTGCAGCTTGAAGAATCTTCCGGCTAAACGCTGCAGAACTGCGGTTAAAAAGTAAAGAGTTTCAAAAGTATTTCCCATAATTGATTCATTTTCTTTGTGTCCAATGAGCTACATAAAACCAATCGTTACCGACAAACCCGACGGCTTGAAGAATATTCTTTTGGTCGGCAATTCCTTCATGTTTTACAACTGCGGCGTCAATGGAATGATGAATGGCTTTGCGAAAGCAAAGCACCGCGATCTGGTCAAACGATTGTCGGAATTGGGGGAGCCAGCCTGTATTGGCATGACGTCAAAAGTTATTTGCGACCGAACGCTCTGAGGAGCTACAAGATCGCAAGTGACGGCACAAACAAAGTAACCTTCTTAAAGTATCCGGACGGAAAGATCTTTGACGCCGTTGTCTTAGAGGATTCAAGCCAAGGACCGATACATCCTGAGCTGAAGGAGCTTTTCCGAGAATCGGCTAGAAAGCATTGTCAGGACATTCGGGCTGCCGGCGCCAGACCGTTTTTCATGATGACTTGGGCTTACAAAGACAAGCCTGAGATGACGCGACTTTTAGCAGACGCAACCATCGAAGTCGCCAACGAAAATTCTGCCTCCGTTATTCCCTGCGGTCTGGCCTTTGAAAGATCGCAACGAGATTTTCCTGAGATTGAACTTATACGTTCAGATAACCGACATCCGACTGTCGCCGGAACCTATTTAGAGGCAGCGGTATTTTTTGCGTCATTAACAGGAATCGCACCGACCGACTGCGATTTCTACGGGCGTTTTGATGATTTAGTTGTGACGCCGGAAACGGGCAAAAAATTACAACAGGCAGCTTGGGGGACAGTTAACGAATTCAATAACTGGTAAAAATCCCGTTTGCCTATTTGAAATCAGTCAGAGGTTGCTCTTAGAAACTCAGATTTTTATTACGGATTGCCTAGTGAAAGTATTTCCTCTTGTGTGGCGTTTTCCAAATTCTTCAAAATTTCGTACCACTTCTCTGCCTTTTCCTGATCAGCCGCGCCTTTAGAGCAGTCCATAAATTTTTCTTTAACCACTTGTTCGGAGAGTGGTTTCTCCGGATTTCCGACAGCCAAATCATTGCTCAAAGTAATGGCCATCCCGTCCTTGAGATAAACCTTTAGGCGAATCGGAGCCGTCCCGATAAATCCGAGTTTTGCCAACTCCGGAGAAACTTCCATCTTGATTTTCTTCATCATGGCTTGGATTTCCGGAGCGAGAACGTTTTGATCCGTGAAAGATTAAAGGGACAGCTTCCCGAAAATCAGCCTATAGGCTAAAGCGAATTCAAGCGAGAACTTTGCCTGGACGGCATTCTGAGGCAAATGGCAAGTCATTTCTTTCGGACCTAATAAACTGACACCGGCTTCAATATGATCAATGTCCTCTGCTTTAAGCGGATGAGCGGAAAGGAACTCATCCCAAACATCGTTTGTGGGATGCGTACCGGAGCAGCATGGATAACGCTTGATGACGAGGCCGTTTTCGTGAAGGTCCCAGAACTCGCCGATATCGACCTCGCCTTTTATTGTCTCTCCCGTAAAGCACAAAGCAAATCCATCTGCGCCTTCGACGGCATTGTGGCTTGCGTTAATCCCGCAGGCAGCCATTTCTGCACAGTCAATGCCGATCCTGTTAGATAACCCGGCGTGCAGAGCTTTAGTTTGCGTTCCGAAATTGGCGCGAACGCCGCCGGCACGACTGACAGCGATACCTAAGGCATTCGCACACTCATCTTCATTAAGTCCTAAGAGTCTACGGCAGGAACCGCTGCGCCGAAGACACCATAAGCCAAAGTCGTATGCCAGCCTCTTTCAGAGAGCTGCGGCATGGTTAAACGGGCAATCTGGTGCATCGATTCAACGGCAAGAACGTAAGCCAATAATGTCTGCTTTCCGTTCCACTTCCCTTTTTGTGCACAGGCAAATACGCTTGGCGCAACGCTGACGCTCGGATGTCCGATCGTTGCCCAGGAAACGTCGTCAAGTCCATGCAATGAGAGCTCACGCCGTTAAATAAAGAGGCTTCTTTCAAACTCGATGAATAAGAAGTTCCGAAAAGCCGGCAAGGCCCCTCTTTCAGCCCTTCTTTTTTAAATAATTAAGGATGTTTTTGCTGACCGGTGCGTTGATCCCGGCAAGAGAACAGGCAAAAAAAGTCTGTAAGGCCGAGTTTGGCCGCTTCGAGCACGTCGTCCGGAATCTTTTCATAATCTGTATGCACCGCGAAAGAAGCGATCTTTTCCAGTGCTGTTTGCATACATTTCTCCTTGAAGAGTATGTTTCATCATTTTTTAATGACATCTTCTTTCGAGACAATCCGGCAAAGAATAATTGAAGAACAGATTCCGTTTTACTTAATCTATTTAACGAAGGCTAATCTTGACTGACGATTTCTATGTAATTGGCAAGTCCCGGTGCAAAGTTCTTTATATGAGGTGCAAATTTATCTTTAAGGGCTTCCTGCGCTAATTTGCAGACGAGATCCACCTGCCGCTCACGATTAAAGCGGTCTCCGACGACCCAAGTGCTTCGCAATAATTGTTTGCCTTCCGGTACCGGCGCCCACTGCAAATTATCCAGAAAAGTCTTGCCGCTCAGGGCGTTGGTAGGCGTGAGCAACGCCCAGCCGTTGAGTTCATGCACCAAACCGGTAATCACATAACTGGATGAGGCAGTGACGGTTTCAAGAGGACGGACATTCAAACTTCTCAAGAAACGATCGCAAACGATCTTGTCCTGACTGCCGGCGCCGTAGGATATGTAGGGTCGAGTAATCGAAAGCCTCTGAAGGTCTTCGATAGCGCAGGGTTTTCCGATCTTGTCTTTCGATAAAACTAAGAAAGACTCTCGGTAGATTTCTCTTCGAACCCAGCGGTCGTCGTTGAACATGGGATCAACGCTGATTAAAACGTCAATCTCATCCTTTAAGAGCTTCTCAACTAAAGGGGCGGTAAGAAGGCTTTCCATCGAAATTTCCGAAACCCTATCCCTTAATAAAGCCAGAAGGTACGGACCGATCGTTGATGTCGCACTTTCTCCTATACCGAGTCTCAGCGATTGAAACACATATTCGTTTGAGCAAATCTTGTTTCGCAGCGAACGAGCTGCCTCTAGAAGGTTGTTACCTTCCGTCTGAAGCTTTCGACCGCTCGCTGTTAATCGTAAAGGGCGAACATCACGGCAAAAAAGCTCGGTTCCGAGATCTTCTTCCAGCAGTCTTAAGGCCTGTGAAATTGCCGGGGACGAAATTTTGAGTTTCTCTGAAGCTTTTTTGACTGACTTGCCTTCGGCAACAGCCAAAAAGATTTGAATCGCTCGCAGATCAAGTTCAGGCGTAAACATTTCGAATTAATATTTTTGAAATCGGATCTATTGTATTTCTGAATGTATTAACGTAAATGTGGGGTCTCCCGAATAATGGCGTCACGCCTTGCGGTTCTTCAATAGTTCCGCTTCCTACAGGCTGATGAGCTCTACCAAGGAGATTCTCATGATCTTTCTAGAAATAATTCTATTGTTCGGCTGCATTATTTATGCGGCAAAGCTCGGCGGTATAGGAGTCGGCATGGCCGGCGGATTAGGAATGGCAATCGCTGTTTTCGTTCTTGGACTTAAGCCCGGTGCGATTCCTATCGACGTGATCCTGATCATCCTGTCGGTGATTTTCGCCATCAGCTGCATGCAGTTAGCAGGCGGCATGGACTACATGTTAAATTAGCCAGCAAACTGCTGAGGAGCAATCCGAAGTACATCAATATCCTGGCCCCGGCTGTGACCTTTGTTCTTACCGTTCTCGGAGGAACCGGCTATACCGCTATGAGCGTTCTGAACGTCATTCAGGAAGTTGCCAAAGAAAATCATGTCCGTCCCTTTCAGCCTCTGACAAGTGCTGTAATTGCAAGCCAGATTGCTATTACTGCATCTCCTATCTCTGCCGCGACCGCCGCTATGTATGTTGTTGTGGAAAAAATGGGGGTCTCTTTCGGTCAGGCTTTAGCTGTTATCGTTCCTTCCGCAGTTTTCGGTGCCATTGTTACAGTCATTATTTCCAGTATGCAGGGGGTCGATCTGGACAAAGACCCCATCTTCCAAAAGAGACTCAAAGAAGGTTTAGTCTCGATGAAGACTAAGAAAGAAGCTGAAAAGCCGACAACTCGCAAAGCAAAAGTTTCCGTTGCCATCTTCCTACTTGCCGTGGTCTTCATTGTTGCGCTGCTTCTCTTCAAGCCTTATATCGGCCACACTCTCGGCAGCCGCGACATCATCATTATCTCCATGCTTATGGCCGGTCTTGTGATGTATTGGTTCTGCGATATCTCGCTCGATAGAATTAAGAACACCCCGATCTTTGGCGGCGGCATGGAAAGCTTGGTAGTCGTTCTCGGTATCGTTTGGATGAGTTCTACTATCATCGGTGCGCATATTCCGGAAATTAAGACACAGGCGACGGCTTTACTGGAGCAATATCCTGCCCTCCTCGCTGTCGCATTCTTCTGTGTGTCCGCACTTCTCTTTAGCCAGGGCGCTACAGCCGCTTTGCTGGCTCCGGTTGCTGCCAGCTTGGGCGTGGATGCCAGCACGATTCTTGCCAGCTTCGTCGCTTGCTCGGCCCTCTATATCACCAATATTTATCCGACGACAGCTTTTGCAATTGCCTGTGACGACACCGGTTCGTTCATGGACAGAAAATGGAACGTTTCCTGGGTTATCAACCACCCCTTCTTCCTTCCCGGCATCGTCGGTCTGGTTGCAGCAGTTCCTTTTGGTTTCTTGATCTCTAAGATGGTTCTCTAATTTAAGTTGAGGAGCTAAAACTTATCGGAAAATTTCCCGAATAAGTTAGAAGGCTGGAAAGCCGCGACAGTCGTCTATTTGAAAAGGCTGCCGCGGTTTTCTTTTTTCTTGGGCCGCTTTTCCGTTTTCGAACTTCCGAAGAAAACCGAAAGAACTAGAATTCAAGAGTCTCAGTAATAAAAGTTTCAAAAACTGTTTTTCATTTCAAAAGGTTCTTATGTTTTCTTTTTGCATTCCTACAGAGTTCGTTTTTGGTTCCGGATCGTTTAAGAAGCTTTATCAATACCGCATGCCCGGAAAGAAAGCTTTGATCGTCACAACGAACGGAGGCTCTGTCAAAAGACTTGGCTACCTGAATGAATTAGAGAAACAGCTGGAAAAGTCCGACGTTTCTTTCGAGGTTTTTGACGGAATCGAACCCAACCCAATCACCGATAACATCATGGCTGCCGCAGCTAAGGCTAAAGAAACAAACTGTGACTTTGTTATTGGGTTTGGAGGCGGATCTCCTATGGATTCCGCAAAGCTCATCGCCCTGGCAGCAACGAATCCAGGGAACATTTGGGATTACTGTCAGAAAGGTACCGGCGGCAGAAAGCAGCCTGAGAACACACCTTTGCCTGTAGTGTGCATCTCCACTACAGCGGGCACAGGATCGGAAGCTGACAACAGCGGTATGGTGACCAATTCAGTCACGAAAGAAAAATTAGGTATCGGCTTTCAAAGCCTCTTTCCTGTCCTTTCCATCGTTGATCCGGAATTGATGGTTTCCGTTCCTCCGAAACTTACTGCATACCAAGGACTGGACACTTTCTTCCATTTGGCTGAAGGTTATTTGTCTAAAAAGGCTAATCCTTTCAACGAAATGTTTTCGATTACAGGCATCGAAAAGATCGGCTCTTATTTGGGTCGTGCCGTAAAGGACGGAAAAGATTTAGAGGCAAGGGAAAATGTGGCTTTTGCCAACACTCTTGGCGGCTTTGTAATGTCCACAGGAAAGCTGCTCAGTCAGCATTCTTTGGAACATATTTTGAGTGCATACCATCCTAACCTTCCGCACGGCGCAGGACTCGTTCTGATTTGCCGTGCTTACTTTGGCTTTTTTATTGAAAGAGGCCTGTGTTCTGAGAAATTCGTAAAGATGGCAAAGGCTCTTGGGCTTAAGGAGGTTAATGAACCTAAAGATTTTCTTATTGCATTGGAGTACTTGCTGCAGGAATGCGGTGTTGCCGAAATAACAATGAGCCAGTTCGGAATTAAAGAAGATGAACTTCCCGGCTTTGCAAAAGAGGTCAGAACCTCTCTTCCTTTGGCTTTCGATTGTGATCCGATGGATCTTACTGTTGAAGACTGTGAAGAAATTTACAGACGCTCTTTCAAATAGACCGATATCGGCCTTTTGAAAGCTTGTGTCTTGATCGTTGTGGATGAGACACTAGCTTTTATTACTTCTAACTGACTTATTTTTCTCGAGTTTTCTCGGTTTTTCGCGGAAAGCCTCAATACGTGAGAAAATAACAAATTCTATTTTTGATTCGCATATTCACAATTAAGCACCATGAGCGAAACACAGAACAAAGAACTCGCTAAGAGTTACGATCCGGCTTCGATTGAAGCCAAGTGGTATCCCTTCTGGGAAAAACAAGGTTATTTCAAGGCCGGCCTTGCAGAAGGCAAGCCCTCTTTCTCTATCCAGCTGCCTCCGCCGAACATTACCGGTATCCTTCATATGGGTCACGCCTTCAACCACAGTGTGATGGACTCCTTGACCCGCTTCTACCGCATGAACGGCTACAACACGATGTGGCTGCCGGGAACCGACCACGCCGGTATCGCAACTCAGATCGTTGTTGAACGTAAGCTGGAAGCTCAAGGCAAGAATCGCCGCGATATGCCGCGCGACGAATTCGTCAAAGAAATCTGGAAGTGGAAGGACTACTCCGGCGGCAACATCCTTAATCAGATGCGCCGTTTGGGCGATACCCTTGACTGGGCCCGCCTCTATTTCACAATGAATGACGACCTCGCCAAGGTCGTGGTTGACTGCTTTGTCGACCTGTACGAAAAAGGCTTGATCTACAGAGGCCGCCGTCTTGTGAACTGGGACCCGAAACTTCAGACCTCGGTTTCCGACCTCGAGGTGGAACCGAAGGAAATGGACGGACATCTCTGGGAAATCCGTTACCCTGCTGCTGACGGCTCCGAAGGTGTCGTTGTTGCAACGACCCGTCCTGAAACCATGTTCGGTGACCAGGCAGTAGCGGTCAATCCCGAAGACGAACGCTACAAAGGCTTGGTCGGCAAGAAACTGAAACTGCCTCTGACCGACCGTGAAATTCCGGTCATTGCAGACGATTATGTGGATAAAGAGTTCGGCTCCGGCTGCGTGAAGATTACGCCGGCCCACGACTTCAACGACTTTGAAGTCGGCAAACGCCACAACCTCGACAGGTCAATATTATGACCAAGACGGCTCATCTGAATGACAACGTGCCCGAAAAGTACCGCGGCATGGATCGTTATGAAGCTCGTAAGGCCGTCATCGAAGACTTGAAGGCTCAGGGCCTGCTCGTCGGTATCAAGCCGCATAAACACATGGTTCCGTTGGTGCCGAGAACCGGTGAAGTGGTTGAGCCGATGATTTCCGAGCAGTGGTTCCTGGCCATGAGCCAGCCCGCTCCGGAAGGCAGCCGTTATCCCGGCAAGTCTCTGTCCGACCTCGGTTTGGAAGCTGTTCAGGAAAACTTAGTCAATATCTTCCCCGAACAGTGGCAGAAGGTTTACAAAGACTGGCTCTCTAACATTCAGGATTGGTGCTTGTCCCGTCAGCTTTGGTGGGGACATCAGATCCCGGCTTGGTATGACGACAAAGGCAATGTTTATGTTGCTCATAGCGAAGAAGAAGCCCAGCAGAAGGCAGGCGCCGGCGTTAAGCTTCATCGCGATGAAGACGTGCTCGACACCTGGTTCTCTTCTGCCCTCGTACCCTTTTCTACATTGATCAATGATCCGAAGGCTTTTGATATTTATCTTCCTTCTTCTGTTCTCGTGACCGGCTACGACATCCTCTTCTTCTGGGTGGCTCGTATGGTCATGATGACTCGCTTCTTCACAGGACGCGTGCCCTTCAAGAATGTCTACATTCACGGTCTGGTCCGTGATGCTGAAGGGAACAAGATGTCTAAGTCAGAAGGCAATACTTTGGACCCGCTCGATATCATCCAAGGTGTTGATCTTGAATCCTTAGTCAAGAAGAACACGACCGGACTTCGTCAGCCCGAAAAAGCCCCGATCGTAGAAAAGAAACTGCGCAAGCATTATCCGGAAGGCATCAACGAAATCGGTGCCGACGCTCTTCGCTTTACGATGGCCGCATACGCACCCCTCGGCCGCAACGTCAACTTCGACGTCAAACGCGCGGACGGCTACCGCAACTTCTGCAATAAGCTTTGGAACGCCACACGCTTCGTTCTGATGAACGTTGAAGGTAAAGACTGTGGTCTTGATCCGAATGCTCCGATGGAATACTCTGCTCCGGACCAGTGGATTTGGTCTGAGTTCGAACGTACCGTTCAGGAAGTCCGCAAGGCCTTTGAAGATTACCGCCTGGATAACGCCGCCAACGCGATCTACTCCTTCATTTGGAACCAATACTGCGACTGGTACCTTGAACTTTCTAAGGTTCAGTTGAACCAAGGCAATGAAGCCGTTCAGAGAGCTACCCGCCACACATTGGTCACAGTTCTTGAACAGACATTACGTCTGGCTCACCCGATTATTCCGTTCATCACGGAAGAACTCTGGCAGAAGGTTTCCGTTGTTGCCGGCGTCCGCAGTGAAGATTCCGTTGATTCTTTGATGGTCCAGTCTTATCCGGTTTACGACCCGGCTAAGGTCAACACTCAGGCTGATATAACGGTCAACGAACTCAAGGCTATGGTTGACGCCATCCGCAACTTGAGAAGCGGCATGCTCGTGCCTCCTTCTAAGAAAGTTCCTTTGGCCGTCAGCAGCCGCGACGAGAAGCACGCGCCAGAGCCGAGAAGCTCACACCGTATCTCCAGACGCTCGGCCGTCTTGAAGAAGTTATTTTCACCGATGACCTAGAAACTGTTCGTCCGGTCGGCTCTGCCGCTCCCGTTGCCGTGGTTGATGACTTCAGCCTGATGCTCATCATCAAGGTTGACGTTGCTGCTGAACGTGAACGTCTGAGCAAGGAAATTGCCCGCTTAGAAAACGAAATTGCTAAGGCTAATAACAAGCTTTCCAACGAGAACTTTGTGAAGAAGGCTCCAGCTAAAGTGATTGAACAAGAAAGAAGCCGTCTGGCCAACAATGAGCAATTGCTGGCCTCGAACAAAGAACAGCTTGCTAAGCTTCCTCAGGCTTAATCTATCCAAGGTGAGAAGAAAATGAAACTAATTCGATTTGCTCCCCTCGCTCTGGCTGTGTTTTCCGCTGCCGCCAGCGCTGATATGTTTACGGCCAATCTTTATGACGTGAACAATATCAACCAAGACGTGATCGATTCCAGACTGTCTATGTCCGGTCCGCTCTTTAACGGCTGGGACCGCACCTTCAAACAAGGCGATCCTTGGGTTGAAGCCTATGGAATGACGCATCGCATCAACCGCACCGGTGACTTCGGCAAGTTCAAAAACAAAGGCGCCGGCGGAGTCTTCGGCTACACCACGTCATTGCCGATAATTTCCGTCTGGGTCTTGCTTTGAACGGGGGCGCCGGCAAGCTGAAACGGTATGACGAAGATGGCGAAGGTGATGATTTAAAGCTTGACTCTCATTGGTACGGTGTCAACCTTTACGGAACTTGGACGGGCAAAAAAGTTAACGTCATCGCCAACTTGGGCTACACCCATCAGAAAGATGACGGAAAGCACGATATCGAGGACCGCAACTCCCACGCAATCAATGCCGGTATCCGCTTTGAAACCAGTTTTGTCGCCGGCGGAATTTCTTTCGTGCCTTACTACGGTGTCCGTTTCACACATCTTTCCAACGGCGTTTTGAAATCTGACGGCACAGACAATTTAGATCCCAACGAAACTCCGGAACCTGTTTCTATCCATATGTCTGACTCCAACATCTGGCAATTCCCAGTTGGTGTGAACGCCGGTTTTGAATATACCTGCGCTGCGGGCTGGAAGTCTCGCACGATGATCGATTTAGCCGTCATACCGACGGCCGGTAAACGCAAGACTTATTTCGGAGATGAAGGATCCGGTAGATTTGCAAACTCCGTTACCTATCGCGGTAAAGTCGGCCTCAGCTGGCGAAGGGACAACATTCTTTCGGCTTGATGTACGGTGCAGCTGCAGGCGCCCACGGCAGTTTCGGCCAGAATGTCACTCTGAATTATCAGTTCATGTACTAAGGCTGTTTTGTTTTGAACAAGAGGTCGGTTCGTCCGGCCTTTTGTTTTTGGGCAGCAAGTTTGCCCACTCGCTTGATTCAAAGCATTGAATATGACAAGATTTCAGTCATGTCAGATTTAGCATTCCATACCGGTGTTGAAAACCGTTTCAAATACGCTTGCCTAGCCATGCGAAAAGCGCAGCGGCTGAACATATCTGCATGCGTGCTTTTAGAAACGGATGATGAACTTCGTCGGTTTGACAATATGCTTTGGGCATTCGAGCCCACCTCTTTTATTCCTCATGGACGTCCCAATACGCCTGACATGCAGAGAGGCGGTGTTGCCCTCTCCACACACGCCGCAGAACTTCCTGATGCGGAACTTTTAGTTCTTTTAACGCACGGCGCTCCTATCGATACTAAGGCTCTAATGGAGCGTTTTCCCAAAATCATTGACATTGTCGGTAGAGACGACCCTGAATTAACGGAAGGCCGGCATCGCTACGTTGCCTACAAAAGGCAAGGTATTGAACCGACCGTTGTCAAACGCGGCTGATTTTTGGATTGCCTTTGAGATCAGCCTAGACAAAAAGAGCTTCCGACAATGGAAGCCCTTCTGAAAATTCTTATTTTTACTAGCGCCTGCTCTTGGCTTTCGGTTGCTGAACATCGATACGCACACAGCTGATCGATCCGATGGTATTGCTGTTATAAGTCAACTCTCCGCCGTTTTCCCTCTTAGTTTCTAAAGAGTTCGGCATCAAAACATAGCAAACGGTGTTGTCGGTTTCATCAAACAACTTATAAATGCCGGCATTCGGAACTCCGGCAGAGAACTTGCCCATCGGTTTCATACGAGGCAAGAAAGGTTCGACTTGAACCGGATATTCTTGCACCTGCTTGCTTTCGGCTAAATTTTTCTTTTGGTCTGTTCTAGATTGGAGCGGCTGCACTTGATGTTTCATTTCTCCTGCAGGCTGCTTGTTCTGAACTGCTGACGATTCCGCTGCAATCGGGGTTTGCTCAGCTGCAAAAACCGCCAATGGCGCTAAAAATAAAAGCCAGGAGAAAACGATTGCTTTCTGATTCATGAATTAGCCTCTAAGATTATCTTTTTTAGAATAAGTAGCCTGCACCGATACCGGCGCCGAAGTTGCCTCTTGTGTCACCGGTTCCGTTCACTTTGAAAACCCACTTACCGTTGTCAGTGATAGTTGAAACTCCGACTGCAAATCCGCTCTCTCCTCGGTATGTAGCAGCACCTAAAGCTGCAAGACTTTTGCCGGGAACATAAGATTGAGGAATGGAAGCTGCAGCCATTGACATAGCGATACCGGCCCTCAAATCTTTATCTACGGTATTAACGTGGTGTCTTAATGAACGAAGCTGACCGACGTTGACGGCATCCGTTTCAGCAACGCCCGGTGCAACTCCGTGAATACGTGCGTTATTTAATGTCACTCCGTCATCATTGATTCTAACAGTTGTTTTTCCTGCGGTAAGAGTTGTCTCTTTAGCTGCGTGCACAGACACTGTATCGTGAGCGACAGTCACTCTGCTCTGTCCTGAAGCGGATAGAATCTCGGCCTTTTCAGAGTTAAAACCAACTTGGTTTCCGGCATATCCAACTGCGGCGTAGCCGTCATTGGAAGCAACGATTCCGTGTGTCTTGGAAGGAATATCTTTAGACTCCGTCGATGCAGCAGGCTTTAACTTTACTTCGACTGCGTTTTGAGTGGCTGAAAGAATTCCGTCACCTGCTTCCAAGCCGTTGTGGACCACGAGGTTGTGGTTTATTTCGACGTCATTGTTACGCAAAGATTTACCGTTTACCATCAAATCGCCTGTTGTAGAGTTCGAGCTTGTTTGGATAGCTCTATCTACTAAGTAATAGTTAGAATCGTAGCGTGACTGTTTAGGAAGCTCTGTAAAATGCTTGATTCTTCCCAATGGCCTTTAGAGACTCG
>ERZ860009.468-NODE-468-length-18331-cov-16.299300_pt1 | contig 18331 bp, 14 predicted proteins | sample MGYA00510114_ERZ860009 | MGnify/ENA primary metagenome ERZ860009 (study PRJEB30046, sample SAMN00715177) | human gut metagenome | study: EMG produced TPA metagenomics assembly of the A metagenome-wide association study of gut microbiota in type 2... | reverse complement strand
GTTTAAGGCATAAAAAAAGAGAGTTACTTTGGTGTAACTCTCTGATTCTTTGGTGATCCGCTTGGGTCTTGAACTATGCGGCTCACAAGTCTTAAAATCAATATTTTAGCGTACCTCAATCTTTAAGGGGGTACGAATTAGGCACTTTTTTCAAAGAACATTTGACTTCCCTTGTCAGGATTGTGTCTGCCTTTATCTTCGGTTCAAAGATACTACTTTGTTTTCAAATACACAAATTATTGAAAATAAATATTCTACGGTTAGTGCAAGGTGCAAGCTATATATATAAATATAGACTTGCACCTTGCACTAAACTCTAATACTTGTTTCCCAATTTAAAAATAGCTATTTATGGTAACTAATTTCGTAACATATTGAGTAACTTTGTTCTCAATAATAGAAGCAGATAATGGAAACAGATATAGAAACCAAATATTGTCAAAGTTGTGGTATGCCGTTAGGAATTGAGGGTATTACAGAATATGGAACAAATTCTGACGGTACACTTAATCAAGAATTTTGTTCCTGTTGCTTAAACTCTGGCAAATATCTTTTTGATTTTTCAATGGAATACCTTATTTATCTTTGGGGGCTTTTCCCTGATTCCTACAATCAAATTGCAGGTACGAATTATAAAAGTGAGGAATTAAGAAGTGTTTTATTCAACAGATTGCCTAATTTGAAGCGGTGGAAACAAAAAATAAACACTGCCCACATACATTATACCCTTATAATAAATGTTCAAGAATATATCAATCGTCATTTATTTGAGGACATAAACTCTAGCAATTTATCACATGTCGCTTGTATGTCGATATATCACTTTCGGAGAGTATTCAAAGATGTTGTAGGAGAGAATGTCGGTGATTATATTCAGAGATTAAGGTTGGAATATATTGCTTTCAAACTTATTTCAACAAATATAAGGGTATCGGAACTGCTTGAACAGATAAATTTTCACAATAAACATACTTTATCAAGGGCATTTAAGAAGCATTTTCAAATGTCCATCCCAGCTTTCAGGAAAGCATATTCAAGTGTTACTTGTGAAAACAAGATTATAAAACAGCCTGATTGCTCAATAACGAGGATTAAAGAATTTAAAGTTGCATATTTAAAATTTGAGCGTACGCATAGAAATAAGCAAGCATATTCTACTTTGTGGGGTCAGATAATAGAATTTGCTAAGAAATACAATCTGACAGATAAGGGTTTCAAATACATTAGCATTAGTTTGGATAGTCTTGATATTACGGAAATAGATAAATGTAGATTTTTGATTGGAGTAACTGTTCCCTATTCAATGGAAATTCCTAAAGGTTTTGGTACTTTGAATATACAAACAGGACTATATTCGGTATTCAACATAAAAGGGAATTACTATGAGTTAAATAAAATTTACAGGGAAATTTACCTTGATTGGCTACCAAATAGCAAGTACCGTTTAAGAGAACAAATGACCTTTGAAATATATGTCAATACTCCCGATAAAATAGGCATGGAAGAATTAGTAACAGAAATTTATTTACCCATTGAAACAAGACAAAAGATAAAATGAAAAGCGAAATAATTCAATTTTTAAGAGAAAATATCATTGGCAAAACATTGCTTACTAGTGTTGCTTACAAATTAGAGAATGGGTGTTTAGAAGGCGTGTATAACGACAAAATGACATTCTCAAATTTGGTGATAACAGAAAATGGCTTTAAGTTTAACATGACAACTGTCACGCAAGAATTGATTTACAATTTAGATGATAAAGGAGTAAGAACCACTATAGCCAAAGATTACACAGGAACCAGTGTGTTTTGTTATGAATTGGCAATGCGAAAAAGTACAAACCAAATTACAGGTTATATGCACTGCGTTTCAACCACAGTTCAAGATTCTACAATGGAAGCCATAGTTTGTGGGATATTTGATGTGAATTTTGACGGGAAAGAACTGAAATGGCAAGAGAATCAATTGCTATATCGAGATAATCCAATAGGAGAAGATAAATATAAACCAGTCGCCTTTAACTCTAAAGTTCGTTTTTATCTTGATAATGGGAAAGTCATATTGGAATATCAGCCAACGCTTTGGGATATATCTCCAGACACATTGGAGAAAAGATTGTCTAAAGATGATTATCCTCCTTATATATCAAAAGAACAGTAACTAAATGAGAAAGAAGTAAAATCGAATAATGGTATAAATGAAATAACCTGCTTATATAATGAAAGAAGTAGTAGATAAGATATTAGAACAAGTAGAGGCTGATATTTCAGAAATAGACCTCTACGGTTATAATATTATCGAAACTTCTCTTTCAATGGTACATAGACTGCAAAGTATTCTCAATGATTTGAGAACGAAAATTCAGACTTATGTATTTCTAACCAAAGAGGACGAGATCTTATTTTTCAAGACACAGAAACCGGAAATACTTGGTCGGTTGTTATTCTTTTATAAAATATACAAGATTGAAACACAATGTCCTAATGGTAGTGATGAAGTAATTAGGAATCATATCAATCGAGAACTTGATAGTCTGACCTACTTCTTCAATCGTAATTTGGACTTTTATCAATATTACCGTTCACACTCCACAGTGTACGATGAATATTACTTTGTACGCGGAAAAGCAGATTTGCGGTTATGTACCGATAGCGCACAGTTTGATAAAGACCCTAATTTCTCAACAGGATATGACTATAAAGTGGCAAAGATTATCGCCAATGAAATGCTACGCATTTATCTTAATAAACGATTGGTGAAACTGGGAACAGATAATCATATAGAAGATAATCTACAAAGATGCTTCAAATACCCGTTCCGCTTCACAGGTAAAAAGTCATATCTTATCGAGCTTGGATATTCTCTTGTATCTTCAGGCGACATAAACAATGGTAACGTGGAAATAAAAGAAATGATGAATTTTCTTAGTACGATATTCCATATTGATTTAGGGGATTATTATGCTTCATATATAGCTATGAAAGAGAGAAAAGACCGGACGGCATATCTTCATCATTTGATAGATAATCTTGTTAAGCGGATGAATGAAGATGATATGAAATAATCCTCTGTATTATTGTCTGTAGAAGTACCATGTTGACCCTAATATGGTGCTTCTTTTTTTGTAGGTAAGTCCTTTGAAAAATCACCCCTTTTCAGAGGACTTATCCGTCATTTTACTCGATTTTTCCCTCAAAAAAGTAATACCATGATAGGTACAACCATGACTTTGGGGTTATTTTTTCTACCGAACTTTGCAACAAACCAATAAGTTAGCAATATGGATGTGATTACGATTGAATCAAAAGCCTATAAGGAGATAGTGGCTAAGATAGATGTGATAGCCAATTATGTGTTTTCACAGGAGGACACGAAAAACGAGGATGAAATCTGGGTGGACAGTTACGAGGTCTGCACATTTCTCCAAATCAGCGACCGAACATTGCAACGTTTGCGTGCAAAAGGTGTAGTCGCTTTTTCTAACATTGGAGGACGGTGTTATTACAAGATAGGCGAACTGAAACGCCTGCTGGAAGAACGGCTGATAAAGAGTAATGATGAATGTATGCGTAACCTGATAACCAATCATGAATTGTATGCTAAGGAAAGAAGAAATACTAAGCAGGACAAATAACGGCTTGTCGGTGTTCAAACACTACCTGCCCGGCAACTGGCGCATCGGTAGAAACTTTCTCAATCCGTTGTATGAAGACAGCAAGGCTTCCTGCAACATCTACTTCGACCGCCATAGCGGTATGTACAAGATGAAAGACTTCGGCAACGATAATTACAGCGGCGACTGCTTTTTCCTCGTGGGGCAACTGAAAGGGCTGGACTGTAACCGGGCTTTGGACTTCATTGAGATACTGGAAACCATCGACCGGGACTTGGGGCTAGGCTTATCTTCCGGGACACCCGTTCCTATATCCCAGACTACTGACAAACGTCTTGCGGCGAACACACCTGTTGAACCGCCCGAAAAGCCTGTCAAGCCTTACCAGTTCAGGGAACAGAAATTTTCCACCGCAGAAATGGAATACTGGCGGCAGTACGGCATCACTCCCGAAGTACTGGAGCATTACAAGGTCTGCTCACTTAGGGAATACAGCAGCGAAACGGCAGAGGGAAAGCCATACACCTACATTTCATCGGCGGCAGAACCGATGTACGGCTACAAGGGCAAACAGTACATTAAGCTGTACCGTCCCTTTTCCACACCCCGTTTCCTATATGGCGGCAGCTTCGGGGAAAACTACTGTTTCGGATTGGAGCAACTGCCCGCCAAAGGTGACACATTGTTTATCACGGGTGGCGAGAAGGACGTACTTTCACTGGCGGCACATGGCTTTCATGCCATCTGCTTCAACAGTGAAACGGTAATGATACCGTCCACGCTGGTTTATCGGCTGACGTTCCGTTTCAAGCATATTGTCCTGCTTTTCGACATGGACAAGACAGGCAGGGAGAGTTCAAGCAGGCAGGAAAGACTGCTGGGGGAATTTGGCGTGAAACGCCTTTCTCTACCGCTTCCGGGCACGAAAGAGGAAAAGGACATATCGGATTATTTCAAGGCGGGAAATACCCGTGAAGATTTCTTGAAACTGTTTATCAGATTTTTAGACGACCTATATAGCGACACACTGATTATGCTTAAATCATGCGAGATAGACTTCAACAATCCACCCGTCAAAGCACAGGTCATCATTTCGGCGGGCGATGTTCCACTGGGAACACAAGGCAACCTGTTCGGCATCACCGGGGGCGAGGGAACGGGTAAGAGCAACTATGTAGCCGCAATCGTGGCAGGCTGTATCAGCCCTCCCGATGCGGAAACAGACACGCTGGGCATACGGATAACCGCTAACGACAGGCACAAGGCGGTCTTGTTCTATGATACCGAACAGTCGGAAGTACAGCTTTTCAAGAACGTAAGCAACCTGCTGGCACGTGCGGGACAAAAGGAAAAGCCGGAAGAACTGAAAGCGTTCTGCCTTACGGGAATGTCCCGAAAGGAACGGTTGAACGCCATAATACAAAGCATGGATAAGTTCTACTACCAGTATGGCGGCATCCAGTTGGTTGTCATTGACGGCATCGCCGACCTCGTAAAGAGTGCCAACGATGAAGCGGAAAGCGTGGCGGTAATAGATGAACTATATCGGTTGGCGGGTATCTACAACACCTGCATACTTTGCGTGCTTCATTTTGTCCCGAACGGATTAAAGCTGCGTGGACATCTGGGAAGCGAACTGCAAAGGAAGGCAGCTACCATCCTGTCAATCGAGAAAGACGATGAACCCACGCAATCGGTAGTGAAAGCCCTGAAAGTAAGGGACGGAAGCCCGCTGGACGTGCCGCTGATGCTTTTCGCATGGGACAAGAAAGCCGGGATGCACACGTACTGGGGCGAAAAGCCACGTGAAGAAAAAGAGAAGCGCAAGGAAAGGGAACTGGTGGGTGTAGCCCGTGATATTTTCGGGCGGCAGACACACATCACCTACATAGACCTTTGCGAACAGTTGCAACAGGTACTGGACATCAAGGAGCGGACAGCCAAGAACTATATCCGTTTCATGCGGGAGAAAGAAATCATCCTGAAAGACCCGGCAAACCAGAGTTATTTTATGATAGGTCTCATTTAATTTCAATCGGGGGTAGCTTATGTATATAGACAATGACAACTTCGTGGCATGGATGGAGCGTATCATGGACAGGCTCGACATGCAGGATAAAAAGATAGACCGTCTGATGAACAGCCACAACTGCCTGAACGGTGAAAAGCTGCTCGACAATCAGGACTTGTGCTTTATGCTCAAAGTGAGCGTCAAGACCTTGCAGCGTTACCGGAAGAAAGGCATATTGCCCTATCTTCTTCTGGACGGAAAATATTACTATCGGGCAAGCGACATACACAGGCTTATTCGTGAGCGCACGGATTAGACAGTGTTTTTTGTCATCATTCAATTAGCCGTGTCCTGCCCTGTTGTGATAACACGGCAGGATTTTTTTATTGTATGCCATAATTTCTCAATGATTTTCACTACTTTTGCAGAAATAACATAAGAGAATAACGGCGATTGAACAGCTTTGACTGTGATTTCGTCTTTATATATAACATATTCGTTCGCCGAATATCTCACTACGAAAACTGGCACTTTTCAAAAGAAACGGGATTTTCAGCGCAATGTCTATGCTATGCTTTGTCATAGCGTGGGCTTGCCTGTTTCGTTTCTTTAGGTATGCCAGTACCTCGTAGTGGAGCAGTGTAAGTTCACGCTTCTTTTTTAGGTACTGGCGGACAGTTGAACACGGACATCAAACTGTTAAATACCTGATAGTATGAAACAAATAAAAGCGCACATCGCCGTATCTCTTGACGGACATACAGCCACCTTAGACAAGGAACTGGACTGGTTACCCCATGAAATAAAAAACATCGTTGGCAAGCAATACTTGGAAGCGGATTGCCTGCTCATGGGAGCGAACACTTACAACTACATCTTTGAACACTGGGGCGGGTGGCCGCACAAAAGCAAGCGGTCTTTTGTGGTGTCACACTACGACACCAACGTAACACCGGACTACGGGGTGGAGTTCCTGACCGAAGAACCGCTGCAAAAGGTTTATGAACTGAAACAAACGCATGACATACTGGTGGTGGGTGGCGGAAAACTGATTACCTCGCTGATAAAAGCCGGACTGCTGGACAGTCTGACAATCTATACCGTTCCCGTCATGATAGGCAAAGGCATCGGCTTTGTCGGGGAAACATTCGGCTCGCAGTGGAAGTTGTCGGAAAGTAACGTATTAGGAAACGGAATTGTCCGTTCGACCTACCTGTTTGACGGGGACATATAAAAAATGCGCCCGGTTTCCCTCCGGGCGCAACCACTAAAATTTCAATTATCATAAGCCTTAAAAACCTATCACAATGAAATTTCAGCGGTAAAGATAAGTCATTTCTTCGGCTTTTCTTTCTTTTCAGGGAATGAAAAAGCGACATTGAACTGTTCGTCTAGCACCAGCGAAGCATCGAAAACCTTGCCGCTCTTTCCTTGAAGCCCTTGATTAATCCGGTCTTCCGCTTCGTCACCAGTTCGACAACCTGCTTGTCGGTCAGTTGCTTGTCGCACTTGTTACGGAATATGGTAAGCGTACAGTCCACGTTGGAACATTTTGCCACTTTCGGGTAGAACAGGATGCGTCCGCTGCCACATTTCGGACAGGGACAGGTTTCACCTCCGGCAATGGACAGTTGTACGGAAAGCAATTCCGCCGTGATTTGGGCGGCATAGACCTCGATGCCTTTCCTGAATGTGTCGGCATCCATGCAGCCCGCTTCTATCTTGGCAAGGGCGGTTTCCCACATACCCGTCATTTCGACATCGGCAATCTTCTTGTCCTTGACAATCCTGTAAACGGCTAGTCCCTTTTCTGTGGGTATAATATTCCTTTTCTCACGCACGATGTACTGGCGTGCGAACAGTGTTTCTATAATTGCCGCACGGGTGGCTGGCGTACCTATCCCGGCATCTTTCAGGCTGGCTTTCAACTCGGCATCCTCCAGTTCCCTGCCCGCATTTTCCATTGCGGCAAGCAGGCTGCTTTCCGTATGCAGCGGCTTCGGCTTGGTCTGCTTTTCGAGCAGATCCACGCCGAAGAGCGACAAGGTTTCTCCCTCCTGAAGCTGTGGCAGTCCGGCATCTTCTCCGTCCTCGCCTGCTTCCTGTTCGTTGAACACAGCCCGCCATCCGGCTTCTTTCATTATCGCCCCTTTTACGGTGAAATCGGTATTTACGGCGGACAATACAGCGGTGGTAACGTCTTTCACGCATTTGTCCGAAAAGGCTTCCAGCATACGCCCGGCTACCAGTTCATAGACCGCCCTTTCATCTTCGGAAAGTTCATCGGGCAGGTTCTCGGTAACGATTAAGGCATGGTGGTCGGTTACCTTGCCGTCATTCACGCTGCGGCGGTTCAGTGTGTTGCTGTTCAAGCTGGCAGCATATCCGGCAAAGCGGTGGTATTGTCCCAACAGTGCGATGCGTTCCGGCATTTCCTCGAAAACATCCTCCGAAATATAACGGCTTCCGGTTCTCGGATAGGACATCACTTTCTTTTCATACAGGCTTTGTGCTATCGAAAGCGTCTTGTCCGCTGAAAAATCCAGCTTTGTGTTCGCTTCCTTTTGCAATGTGGTAAGGTCGTACAAAAGGGGCGGTTCTTGGCTGGTTTCTTTCCTCTCAACAGACTTCACCACAAGCTGCCCGGCATCCTTTACCCGTTGCAGGGCGGCTATGGCATCGGACTGCTGTTCCCACTTGTCTGTCGATTGGGCGGTGAAACCTATTCCCTCGCTGGCGGTCGCCGCTTTGAGCTGCCAGAACTTGGTCGGGACAAAATTCCTGTTCTCCAAAAAACGGCTGCATATCATCACGAGCGTGGGTGTCTGCACCCTGCCCAACGAGAACACGCCCTGTCCGGCGGCTACGCTCAACGCTTGGGTGGCGTTTATCCCTATCAGCCAGTCGGCTTCACTGCGGGACTTGGCGGAGAGGTAGAGGTTATCGTAACGTCCGCCCGGCTGCAAATTGTCCATCCCCTCACGGATAGCCTTGTCGGTAAGGCTGCTTATCCACAGCCGAACAAAAGGCTTGCGGCAGTTCAGGTAATGGAATATATACCTGAAAATCAATTCCCCCTCACGCCCGGCATCGGTGGCGACAATAATCCTGTCGCACTGGTCGAACACCTCCTTAATCACTTTCAACTGTTTCAACACGCCGGGGTCTGCCTTGTAGCCTTTCTCGGCTTTCACCTGACGGGGGATTAGCCGGAAATCGGACGGAAGTATGGGCAGGCTCTCCCTGCGAAAATTTGCCACGCCGTAGGCTTCGGGCATGGCAAGCTGTATCAAGTGCCCGAACGCCCATGTCACCATGTACCCGTTGCCGGACAGATACCCGTCATTCCTTTGTGTCGCCCCGATAATCCGGGCGATGTCTTTTGCCACGCTGGGCTTTTCCGCTATCAATGCAATCATAATTCTTCACTTTTTAATGGTAGGTACTACATTTTCATCCCTCTGGACTTCTTGGGCTTGTCCGCTTTCATGCTCTTGTCCTGTGCTTTTTCCTGTTTCTCTTTCTGCTTGGCGGTAGGTTTCTGTTGTCCCTGTTTCAGCGGCTCTTTGGTCTGTTTGGTTGCTTCATCGGTCTTTCCTCCAGAATTGACCACTACCTGCGTCCGGCTCTCGGAAACGGGGATAACATCTTTCGGCTGCACCTTGCCGGAGGATTTACCCTGTACTCCGGGCTGCACATGACCGTTGAACTCCACACCCTTGCCGTCCTTTAATCCTGTGACCTGCTGCTGTGCGGGCTGCTGCCCCTGCTGCAAGAACTGGACGGCAGACCTCGGCAGGAACTCCAAGCCACGTTCCACTGCGCTGACTTGAAGATAGGCACTGCGTTTCGTCCCGTCCTTGAATTGCAGGTTTTCCATCTTGACGGGTTTCCCGGCTTCAAAAGCGGCTTTCTGTTCCGGGCTTACTTTCACGCCACAAACGGTATCGGGACATTTCCACTTGTCAGCCCGCATGTACTCCAGTTCGTGGGTGTACCTGTCCCGGCTGACGAACACGGGGATTTGCTCCCCGTTTTTCGGGTCTTTGATTTGGATAATACCGCCCAGATTGCCAGTTCCCAGCAGGTTGCCTTGTTCCTGCTTGGAAAATTCGTGCCCGTTATACGGGCGTTGAAGCAGCTTTTCATCCATTTGCACGCCGTGCAGCTTAGGCACTACCGTCCCGTCCTTTGCCTGATAGAAAGAGAGCTTGACATCGGTAGGTTTAAGGTAGAAGCCGCCTACCGTCCCCGAAACGGTATAGGTGTTGCGGGATTTGTAGCCACGCATCACCCTGTCGAAATCCTTTGTGTTTTTCAAAGTGTCGGCGGTAATGCCGACTTTCTTCAAGTCCTCCCAGTTGATTTTAGCCGGGTCGAAACGGTAGTCCTGCCTGCCCCCGTTATTGTCGGGATTCGGGACTCGCAACGCTTCCGCCCGTCTGTCGCCCTCCGGCGTGGGGTTGCGGTGGTTGTCCTCGATAGCTTTTGCGTTCTGTTCCGCTTCCGTAGCCTTGCTGCGGAACAAAGCCAGTCCCTCCGTGTCCTGATACCTGCGGAAAAAATTGGAAATGAAGTTGCTGAACACATCGCTGTTCCTGTCCACCTGCATAAACTCACCGCTATGGGATTGGGTCGGTTCTACGGTCTGCAAATTGCCCTCGTTGTCGATACCTTTAACGGCACTCACTTTCCCCTGCTGTTTATCCAAGACCAGCAGCACGTCTTTTTCCTGCCCCTCTGCGGGCAGGTTCATTCTGTTTGCCATAAATAATTGGAATTTTAGTGGTTACGGGATTATTCCCGTTCAAAGGTAACGACTAAATATGCTATATTTTGACAGGCGGCAATGAGTGTCCCGATTTGTCCTACGGTGTCTGAATTTGTCTGGGTATGAGTTACTGCAACTATTATTTGATATATTGGAAATAGAAAAAAAAGAGAGTGATAAATATCACTCTCTATATGATAACCTTTTTAGTTACTAAACGCAAATAATAATATGAATTTTGATTATTTGCTTGTGATTATATCATCTCTTTTAGTTATATATGTTCATTTTGTAATTTCTGTGTCAGATTATATCATGAATTAATAATATTGAATTTGTTTTCCATCCTCTTTTTTTGTAGGACGAGCTTGAAATATTAGAATAAATTATATATTCGTAACAAGAAATGTATATAACTGTTTTTAATAAATAAAATAGCAATGCAACTTATGTTTTATTGCTGGGCTGGATTAATTTTAGGATAAATTAATTCTGCAAATTTCCTTTTATCAATATACGGAGGAAATTTAACTGAATCATCAGAAAATAGGCAGTCAATACAGCGATTTGTTTTATCGCAATTCGGTTTATTACATGATTTTAAATGAGTAACCTGATTTGGAAAAAATGCTAAATAAACAAATGTCTGTAATAGCCATTTGTCTATATTGCCAACTCCTAATTTATCTTTTAATTCTTTCTTTGAAAAGAAGAGTTTCTGAGTATCTTGAAATATTGTTTTATCGTCTTCCTGCTTCAAAACAGGTATAAATATGGCTCCTATACTATAACTTATTTCAGTAAACACATGAGCCCATTGAGACCTTTCGTCTGCACCTGCAATTATAATAGGTGAGCCTTGCTTCGATGAACTCATTTTTTCTGCTTCATAAACACTTGCTGTCCAAATAAAAATAGGACTTATATATTTTAATGTTGTTCTATCCTGAATTTTACGAATGGCCTTACTGTCATAAGATTCATCTTTGGTATTAAAGTGAGATAGTTTACTTATTGTTACAGATGAACTTATTTTGACAAATTTGGATAAGATTAGAGATCCCTCATGAAATGACGGATCATAATATTCATTTAAAAAAGAGATTGTATAATTTGTAATATTTTTATTTCTAAATATTTTTTCTAAGCTTTCTTTAAAAGCAACATCCTCTCTACTAGGTGTTATGTTTGAATTGTTACCGCAATTTGCAATTATTACTTTCAGTGGACATCCTAATAGAGTAAGAACTCTCGCTACTTCAATTTGAGCAAAATGAATTATGTTTACATGCAGTCTGGGTACCACAGGCCAAATAATAGGAGAATTACTTGTTATACTTTTTGATGTTAAATTATAACATTCAAAACCATTTTCATCAAATAATTTATAGATATTTTCTGCTGATATATCAATTAAATCAGATTCTGCTTGATTCTCAAATGGAGATTTACCAATAGGAGCAACATTGTGAAAATTCCTATTCCATATTTTATAATATAATTCTTTAAATTTTTCTTGAAAAGCAGAGTTTTTAGAAAAATCTATTGCATAATAATCTTTAAATTGAAATGGGAATACTGAATCAAAATCAGTATTATCTTTCTTGATAAAAATAAGTTTATCTTTACTATCCGGTCTTTTTGATAATATTGTAGCTAAAGACATTTCAAAACCTACCCCACCATCTGACTTTTCCGCTTTTTTTGCATAATTCTCCGTAAGAACAATTACAACTTTATCAGATTTTTCAAATCCCTGAATCATTATTTGATTTAAATCACTTGCAGTATTTAAAATAAACTTATCTATAACCGCATTTACTCCAGCATCGGTTCTTAATTTATTTGCTAAATCTTCAACCCATTGTTCATGTTCTTTAGAATCATAACTATAACTAATAAAAACCTTTGGAGCTACAGTATTGCTTTTATTCTCAAATATATTTTCCATCTGTAATTTCAAATTAATCCAATATATCGTTCATAATGCGATCTTAAATCCACTTTCTTGAATATCGCATCTATATCAATAATAGTCTTTGCGGATTTAAACATTCCTTCTGTCATTAATTTCCCATCAGGCATAACTAATACAACAGAATTTCGTTTAGTAGTAGAACTTCGCAATATTTGTATATGAAAAAGAGAACTTGATTGAAACTTTCGTTCAAAATGTGTTAGTTCCTTTTGAATATTCTTTTCAGCATCTTCAATAGATTTTATCTTTCCATATCTCATTAATTTATCAAATGAATCTTTTTTTGCATTATCGTTAGGTCTAACGACAGTAAAAATTCTCCATCCATTAATGTCTAACAGAGGTAATTGAGTAGCCAAATCTTCAATATGTTTTTTATTCATTGTAGAAAGAACTGTATGTACTAATACAGTAATTCCGGCTTTTCTATACAACTGAATATTTTCAACAATCGTTGCGACACTCGATATATCATTTTTTTTATTTCTCTGCGGCCGAATTGCTGAGTTAACTTTATTTGAAAGAGAATCAAGTGACACTCTAACAACTACATTGTATTTTTTTAATAAAGGAATAATATTTTGTGGATAAATCAAGCCGTTTGTATCAAGCAAAATTCCTGTCTTATTACCAATCGTATTAAGTATATCCTTTAACTTCGTTTCTTCTAACAATGGCTCACCACCAGATAGAACAATCGCCAAAGGATTCATTTTAAGAAGTTCTGCTGCTGTTTTTTTTACATCTACATCCTCAAACTCTTTATCAATTACATCACCTGCATAACAATATGTACAATTACAATTACATTTATTTGAGACCAACCAATTTAACACTATAGGTTGGTCATTAGGTAATTCATCTATATCTGAAAAAAAATCTTTTGAAGGTAACCACTTTTCGACCTTAAAAGGTGCACATTTATATTCCTCGTTTCCAATGTTTAAGTGATTTATAATTTTTTCCGGCAAATTACAACTTTCATTATTACAGTACTTTTCAACATCTTCAGAAAATTGTCTAGCAACAGCTAAAAATAATCCTGAATATGGAGAAAAAATAAGAGTACCAAACTTAGGGTGCATTCTTAAATATATTCCTCTTTTTGATTTTCTTACTATTTCCATACTTTTATTATATGTCTTACATGATGTGAATTTATTCTTTTTGCCGTTTTCCCGATATTACCATAATGACTAATATGAGATGTGTTAATCTCTTTTGTATGATAGCCCATACTTGTAAAAATATCACAAATAGAAGCGCCTACAGGTATAAGTATATCTCGTGTAATATTGTCATTTACAACAATATACCCTATTGCTTTTTCAGATAGTAAAGAATCTACCTTTTTAAAAGACTCTTGTATATTGTAAAAATATTGACAAAAATAAGGGTGATAATACACTCGTATATCGTTTTGCGCCTTCTTGGATAATTTTTTTGCTTTTTCAAGTAATTCTGATAGAAAAGCATTAACAACAGCTGATTCTATTTTCCCATAACTTTTTCCGCTTACTATGTTGGAGCCAATCATCCTTTGGAAATTATAAGTTTTTTTCTCGATAATATTATCAAGAACCCAATTTTCTATCCGAAAAAACTTGGAGTAGTCTCTATAATTAGGATAAGGAGGTGATGTTACAAAATATTGAAACTTATCATCAAGGCAAACCTCCATTATATCTGATAATATATTTGTATGTTTAGATTCTAAATATTGCTTAGATTCCTCCTCTAATAGTGTATTTAATGATTTTAAATATTTTACAAAGTCAAAAATCCAATTAACATACGAACATAATCCCCCTTCTTTAAAATGGGTTATATTTGTACTACTTCTCTGGTAATGAGCAAAACGTGATACAAAAGGGAGAATTATAGCTATTGATAGTTCTTTATCTTCATTGATTGTATATGTTAACTTGTATATCTTCGATATAAGATCTATTGATACAGGAGTGAAAAATTTATCAGAGACAGAAACGCTTTGTTTTATTTGCGGCAATTCTTTTATTCGGCTCAATAATTGTTTTATGCTTGCTTGAATTTTAGCAGTATTGCTTGGATTATTTAATACTTGCCAATAATAGGCTGGGGGGTTTAACTCAATATTCGTCGTCTTGAATCCGTTTCTTCCCCAAAATCGCATACCACCTCCATAACCGCTCATTGGATCTAAAATACATTCTCCTACTGATATATATTGAGTTATATCAGCTAATATGATATCTAATTCACCTTTTTCTTTAAAAGATGCAAAAGCTCGATTTCGAGCCATTAGCCCTTTATATATATGACTTATATTTTCTATTTCTGACATTCCTCTTGAACATTTATCAATTCTTGAATATTGACATCCAATATTTTAGCAATCTCAAATAGAGTTTCTAACGATGGCTGAATTCTATTACAAGAATAAGCATTTACCGTACTAAAACTTTTGCCTAGTTTTTTGGCTAACCAAGTTTGAGATATACCTTTTTTATCTAGGACTTCTTTTATTTTATTCAGTTCCATTGCTGATGTGTTATTCACGAATCACTTATTAAACACTACAAATATAGTGAATATTACACTATATATAAAGATTATCTTATAAATTATGCGCAAATAGTCTAGAATTGTCAATTACATATCCATGTTATCTATTTCCTTAATAAGATGTTTTAATTCTGGATCTTTCTTTATCCGGATTATCTCGTCCTCGACAATCTGCCGGACTTCCTGACGGATGCGCTCGTAGTTGGCTTGTATTTCCTCCTGCATCCGGTCGTTACCGTCCTTGTCTGTGAAGTCGATAATCTGCGGCAGCTTCACGTAACGGGCAGTTTCCCGTTTCACCTTCTCGTTGTCCACCACGATTTCACAGTGGAAAATCTTCTGTTCTATCCGTTCATCGAAGTTGTCTGCCACCGCCCCCACAAACATGCCTTGCGTGAGGTTGGATATTTTGCTGGCAGGTATCAGGCTGTCCATCTGGGTGCTTATCGAAGTGGACTTCTCCCGCTGGTTGATTGTCATGCTCTGCCGTTTCTGCAACACCTTCCCGAAACGCTCCGACAGGATTTTTGCCGTTTCACCGACCACCTGACCGCTGAACACGTTGCCTACCGTATTTTGTATCACACGGCTTTCCTTGTCCCCGTAATCACGGGTAAGCTGGCTGTAATCCTGAAAGCCCAGCAGAACCGCCACCTTGTTGCTTCGTGCGGTCGCAATCAAGTTGTCAAGACCACGGAAATAGATAGTGGGTAACTCGTCTATAATCACCGAACTTTTAAGCTGACCTTTCTTGTTTATCAGCTTCACTATTCTACTATTATACAATCCTAGTGCCGCCGAATAGATGTTCTGTCGGTCGGGATTGTTGCCGACAACCAATATTTTAGGCTCTTTCGGGTTGTTTATATCCAGCGAGAAATCATCGCCCGTCATTACCCAGTAAAGTGCCGGGCTTATCATACGTGAAAGCGGTATTTTGGCACTCGCTATCTGTCCCTGCAACTGCTCTTGGGCATCTGATTCCCAAGCGTCCACGAACGGGGAAAGATAATTTTCCAGTTCGGGATAGCTGCGCAAAATCGTGAACACATCGGCGTATTTCTTGTTCAACAGTTCAATGGCATGGGGGAACGTGCAATACCTGCCGCCCTGATAGATGCGCAAATACCAAATGATAGCAGCCAAAAGGATAATCGGGCTTTCCACGAAGAAGTCGCCCTGCTTGGTTATCCAACTGCGATTGAGGTTGAGCATTATCGTATAGCTGGCTTCGTAAGCGTCCGCTATGTCCGACATGAAGCTGGCGTTTATCGGGTTGCACCGGTGGCTCCTGCGTGGGTCGTCAAAATTGATAATGTAAAACTTGGGCTTGACCTTATAGCCGTCCAAATGCGTGAGCAAATGATTATATGCTATTTCCGACAGGTCGGGAAACTTATAATCATAACAGTAGAGTGCAAAACCCTTCTCGATTTGCTGTTTTATGTAATTGTTTACCACTGCGTATGACTTTCCGCTTCCCGGCGTGCCCAGCACAAGGCTGGCACGGAACGGGTTCACCACATTTATCCACCCGTTGTTCCATTTCTTCTTATAATAGAAACGGGTGGGCAGGTTTATCGAATACTCGTTCTCGATAAGCCGGGTTTCCTGCTGGAAACTCTCGTTCTCGGTGTTAAAGACATCATCCATAAGGTTGTTCTTCAACAGGCGGGACATCCATGTACCCGCCATGAGCAGGCATATATAGCCCGCAGACAGCGTGGCGATGTAAAATGCCGTGTCCGCCGTATGCGGCAGGGGCAGTTCCAGCAGCCACCAGTTCAGGAAAAACAGGACGAAACCCACCGCAAGGCAGCAATGTATCTTCGTCCAAGTTATCTTCTCGTTCTTCATCCCCTTTGTCCCGATGCACGACAGGGCGAGAAACACCACCGCAAAAAGTTTCGTCCACAGCATGGACGAGAACAGCCCGGTGGTACGCTGGAAGTTCCACAAAATCTTGTCAATCACCTCAAAGGTTACTCCCCATCCTTTCAGGCTGGAGTAACAGAACCAGTACATGTTTATTCCCACGAATAAAATACTGATTGCCCGCATAAAGTCCATGACCCTTGCAAGCCCCCTCAAATCATCTTCCTGTTGCATAGTCGTATGTTTTTAAGTTATTCGATGCGTCTTGTGCGCTTCTTTTTCTTCTTTCTCTTTTGCCCGGCGGTGTCCTGCGGCGGTTCTTCTCCTATGGAAGATCCGCCGAACAACCCGCTCAGTCCGCTGACCGGAAGCCGTGCCGCCGTATGCGGCTGCTGCGTGAAGTCCTGCCCTTGTCCCCGCTGCGGAGCAACGTTTTCGGTCTGTCCCGTTTGGACATCCGAATACAGGTCATTGAACACGTTCGCCGAAAACTCCTTGCCCAAACGTGAACCGTTCAATACCACCCGACTGTCGTGGTCAATGAACGTAACGCCATAGATGCGACTGCTGTCGTTCTGCCGGAACACCACGTCAATGCCCTGCCGTTTCAGTTCCTGTTCAAACTTTTGTCGGTTACAGGCGGTCTGCATGGCTGCGGCGACAATCTTCCGGGTACGCTCTTTCAGCTTCCCGTCCTTAATCGCCTTACCAGACTTTTCCATCCTGCACAGCACTGCTTCGTAGCCTACCGACTTGCCGATGCGGGATGCCTTTACCGGGTTGCCCACCTTTTCGCCCTTATCGTCCGTGGCGGAATAGACAATGCCCTGATAGGGTCTGCCGTTTATTTCCCCCTTGACTTCCTCGGCACACACGTTGCAGGTAGCAAGCAACGCCCTGTACTCCCCGAACGACTGGATGCGGTAGCCGTAACAAGCCGCTTTCACGGTATTGCCAATCTGTTGCTTCACGTCCCCGGCTGCGTAATCGACCTTTTTAAGTTCGGGGCGTTCGGCACGTTCCTTTCTCTCCGCCGGATGCAGGTTGTATTTCCGTTCCAGTTCACGGGTAATCTGCTTGCTTCTCCGGTGCTCGAACCTGTCATTCAACGGCTTGCCGTTTTCGTCCACCCGTAAGCCCACGATGTGGATATGGTGGCGGTCGATGTCCTCGTGTTTATAGACCAAATAAGGCTGGTCGCCATAGCCCAACTTCCGCATATACTCCCGTGCGATGTCAGACAACTGCTGGTCTGAAAGCACGTCTTCCGGGTGCGGGTTTATGGAAATGTGCAATATCGGCTTCTTGGTGGACAAATGGACGGGCATCTGCATTTCAAAACTGCGCATACACCCGCCGATGCTGGAATGCCCGTCCTCGTCCAACAGCATTTTATTGTAGAAAAGCACCTTTGCTTCCCCGTTGTCCACCTTTTCCTGATTGTATGCCAGTGCGCCGAACATGGAACTTCCCGTACTTATTTTGGCAACCATAGTTCCCTGCACTCGTTTGTCAGGTCGATAACCTGACGGTTCAACA
>ERZ860009.467-NODE-467-length-18347-cov-1.793407_pt1 | contig 18347 bp, 17 predicted proteins | sample MGYA00510114_ERZ860009 | MGnify/ENA primary metagenome ERZ860009 (study PRJEB30046, sample SAMN00715177) | human gut metagenome | study: EMG produced TPA metagenomics assembly of the A metagenome-wide association study of gut microbiota in type 2... | reverse complement strand
GTGTTTTAGGGAGGGAGCCGGTATTCAGCGAATAAGCCTCATCGTCCAGATACAACTGAATGTCCGTCACCACCGAAGAATCATATTTATTCTCTTCGGAACAAGCGGCAATGCCGAGCAAGAAGGTCACTCCTGCCACAGCTGATAATATACTTTTTCTCATATCAGATTTTGCTGTTTTTTAAAAATCAATTTCTTCTATCATACTCTCCCACTCGGTTTCCACCCAGTCTTCATTCAGTATTTCCATATGAACAACCGAACGTTTGGAAGATTTAAAGATGATCCCGTATCGAGAGAGCCATTCGTACGATTCACTATTACTCCCTCTTTCAGATAAGCGACATCAACAGAAGTTCGTGAACCGTTGTTCTCCGTAGGGAAAGAATAAACATATGCACCGAAACCTGACTCTCGGTTTGTGCGTACAGTGACGTCCTCAAGAACAGCCTTTTCTTCTTTCACACTATAAGCTACTCCTACATTGGTGAAAGTTATGTCCAATGCATCAAATTGAGTAATGCCATCCATTTCCTCCTGCGACTCCACCGGAGCAAACACAGCCTGCCCCACTAATCGTTTCAACTCCACATCAAGTGACTTTACAGAGTTATCAGAAGTAAAACCTATTATTTCAGAAATGTAAACCGGCTTTTGCATATTATCGTTCTGACGGATAACAGCCGTGGAAAGCTGATCGGCATCAGCCACCTCATCCGCATTCGCTACAACAAAAGTCTGTAGGTTTTCTCCCAAAGGTAAGGGAACTTCAATAGCACCATGCACCAAAGGTTGCTTCTCTCCATATATAAGAGAACCGTCCATGTACACATAAATGCCAATTTCTGAAATACCTTCTTCTGCAAATGCAGCAATGCTTGATTTACTGAAACTGATACCGACGGGATGCAAAGTAGCTTCCACAGAAGCATCCTCATTGTTCTGAGGAAGATCACCGTCGTTCAAAACGCCATCGACTTGCGTAGTGCAAGAAAAGAATAGCAAAAACGGAACAAATAATAATTTCATTAAATGTTTCATAAGTATTAGTGTTTTATAGTTAGTATTCAATAGTCACAAAAAAACATTCTATTGCCTGCGCAAATATCCGTAAAAGACAGCATCACCATGAGTAAGATTTAGTACAAAAAGAGTAAAATCCGGTCTGCAATAAATAAATCACCTTTGCTCTGAGTATCTCTACACCAAGATTAGCACATTTCAAAGATAAATGTATCCGAATATAAAGCAAAAGGGCTGCACTTACAAAAGCGCAACCCTTAATACATCCAACCATCAAAAAAATGTCGTTTATTTCTGTTCGAGATATTACGGATTCAAACTTTGACAAGCTCCTTATAAAGCCGCTGCACCGGCAGCCCCATAATATTATAATAGCTTCCCGAAATATTCTCCACCCCGATAAAGCCAATCCACTCCTGCACCCCATAGGCACCGGCTTTATCCATCGGCTGGAACTTATCTACATAATAGGTTATTTCTTCTTCGCTCAGCTCAGCAAAGCGTACTTCCGTCTGAGCGGCAAAGCTGCGCTGCCATTCCGTTGTAGTTATACAAACTCCGGTAAACACTTCGTGGGTGCGACCGGACATATCCCGCAGCATGCACAAAGCGTCTTCCCGGTCTTTAGGTTTCCCAAGCACCCGCCCGTCCAGCCAGACAATGGTATCGGCAGTTATCATCAGTTCGCCCGGTTGCAACATGTTCCGATAGGCATCCGCTTTTTCTTTTGCGATATAAAGAGGTATATCCGCACCCTGCAATGCATCAGGGTACGATTCGTCTACATCCGGTAGAGTGCGCACTTCGTAGTCCACACCAAGTCCTGCCAGCAACTCTTTCCGACGGGGAGAATTGGAAGCAAGTATAACTTTATATTTTTTGAGATTATCCAACATGGCTTTAAGTAGAGTTATGAGTTATGAATTATAAGTTATGGATTGCGGGGTATCAAACCGGCAGAAGTTACCAACCGAAGGCCCGCTCGTCTGCCATCCAAAGACCTTTCACTTTCAGGAACTGCTCCACGATATCCCGTCCGCAACCGTATCCCCCCTCTTTGTGGGAGATGTAGCGGGCAACGGATTTTACCTCAGGAGCGGCATCCCGCGGACAGCAAGGCAAACCGCAAGTGCGCATCACCTCAATATCGGGAATATCATCACCTACATATAGAATTTCTTCATCCCGCAGACCGTAGCGGTCGCGGAAGTCGCGATAATCGTGTATCTTGACGGAAGACCCCATATAGATATTCTCCGGCAATATTCCCAAAGCAAGGAAACGCTTGCGCACTGCTTCCGTGCGTCCACCGGTAATGATAGCCAATGGTATTTCATGTCTGGCAGCCAGATGCAAGGCATAGCCATCCTTTATATTTACCGTACGCAGCGGCTCGCCTTCCGTAATCATCGGAATGACATTGGCGCTCAACACCCCGTCCACATCAAAGGCGAGGGCTTTTATCTTATTCAAATCGTAATTGATTGTACTCATGCCTTATTCTTTCCAAGAAGTTAACTATTTTGCCGATGTATGCTTTCGCTAATCAGCCTGTACAGTTCCTGCATGTCCGGCTCGTCGGAAAGCATCTGCAAGTGCTCGCCGATAACATTTTCGTCATACCGCACGGCAGGCCCCGTCTGCGCAAGACGCGGTTCGAGTTCATGCACCTTACGGGCGGTCTCGTCTATCAAAGGCAGCACACTTCAAAAGGAAGCCCGTATTTCTTCAACAACCCGGCTGCAAGGGCATACATATGATTGGTAAAATTACAAGTGAACACCGCTGCCAGGTGCAGACTTTTACGCTGTTCGGAATCGGCCTCATAGACATTCTCGGAGAGTACGGAAGCAATATCTTTCAGTGTCCGGGTATCCTCCGCAGAATTGCTTTCCACGAAAACCGGTATCTGTCGGAAATCGACTGTACGCTGTTTGCTGAATGTCTGCATCGGATAGAACACGCCATACCGGTTTACCTTGCCTGCCCAAACATCCATCGGAATACTTCCGGCTGTATGTACCCACAGGGCATTTTCTTTTCCCGCAACAATTTCGGGCAGCAATTGCACAAACGCCGCATCTTTCAGCGAAACGATATACAGCCGGGCATCCGCTGCCACAGACGACAAGTCGGTAGTATAGGCAGCCTCTACCGCCTGCGCCAATGTTCGCGCCGACTCTTCCGTACGGCTGTATACCTGCACGATACGGAATCCTTTATAGTAAAGCGCCTTTGCCAGATTCGTAGCCAGATTGCCGGCTCCGATAAATACAACAGATGTATCTTCTATGCTTCTTTTCATCTTATCTCGTAGATACCAAATACAAAATACCGCCTACAACCAACAGTGCCACCGGCAGCAAATAAGCGGACATAGTACCGAGCAGAGCCGTTATCAATCCGAAATTCAATATCAGCCACAGGCCCGTCAGCACCAGTCCCACCGACTTGTCATTCTTGAATAACAGGAAGATGACCGCCGTATAAAGCAGAAAATTATCCCGGTTCATCACCCACGACAGTCCCAATGTGGAGAAATGCAGCAGTTTGTCTGCCAGATAGAGCACGCCGAACACTATCAGCGTGATAGCCGTAGCCTTATAGGTATCTTTATTGTTATTTGCTTTCGCCGCGCTCACCGTTACTTTCCTCCATATTTGTTAAGGTGAATCTTTTCCCATTGCAGGTTGTCCTCATTGAAAGGCTTGCGCTCCATTCCTTTATGCCCGATGGCAATGATACTGAGAGCCTGCAACTGCAAAGGCATGTCGAGTACTTCGTGCACATATTCGTTAGAGGACATGCCGGATGCCGTAAAACGCTCGCGAAGCTGTACCCAGCAACTGCCCAATCCCATATCTTCCGCCTGAAGTTGCAGGTAAATGGAAGCGATAGAGGCATCTTCTATCCACACATCGCTTGCCAGCGGGTCGGCGGTTACGACCACAGCCAATGCGGCATCCGCTATGAATTGCGAAGCCTGTTCTTTACAGAAAGACAGCTTTTTCAATGTTTCCTTATCATCCACCACGATAAACTGCCACGCATTGCTCCGTTTGGAAGTAGGCGCCATCAGTGCGGCTTTCATCAGCGTAACCACCTGTTCTTGCGTCAACTCCTCTTCTGTAAACTTCCGCATGCTGCGGCGGGTCTTTATCAATTCGCTAAAACTTTCCATATGTGTATATCGTTTAGAAATGAATACTTTGTCGTTAAGTAATGCAAAGATACAAGATTATTTTTTTAAATTTGCAGCAATGCCCTTGAAACTGACTACATACCATCGGGGAAGCCGGATACCCGAACTGCCGGGAACCGATACATTCCACTCTACGGAGCTGTTTCACGTCTATGAAGCAACTCCGGGATATGCACCTTTGCTTATTGTGGCGTCGGAAAACGGAATACCCGTAGCCAAGTTGCTTGCCGCCATACGGAAGAGCGTACGACTGTTTCCCCCCGCCATCATCAAGCGGTGTGAGGTGTATGGCACCGGAGAATATTTCGATGAAACGCTCGACCGCGAAGCTGTCTTTAGCGATATGCTGCAACGCCTCACGGACGAAGCCCTGCGGGAAGCCTTCCTTATCGAGTTCGCAATCTGGACAATTCGTTGTCCGGTTATAAAGTATTCCGCGAGAACCGTTACTTTGCCGTCAACTGGCTGCGCGTACGCAATTCGTTGCATAATGTGGAGCAGGTAGAATCCCGTTTCAGCTCCTCCCGCATCCGCCAAATCAAAAAAGGGCTGAACAACGGAGCAGAAGTAAAAGAAGCGCATACCCCGGAAGAAATCCATGCTTTTGCCAAGATGCTGCATTACAACTACTCTGCCAAGATACGGCGGCATTTCCCAAGCATAGACTTTTTCCAGCTCCTGGAAAAGCAAATGCCCCGGAAAAGCCGTATTTTCATTGTAACCTATAAAGACAAAGTTATCGGCGGAAGTGTCTGTATCTATTCCAATAACAGTGCATACCTATGGTTCTCCGGCGGCATGCGTAAAACATACGCTTTGCAATATCCCGGCATTCTTGCCGTGTGGCAGGCATTGCGCGATGCCAAAGAACCGGCTACCGCCACCTGGAATTTATGGACGTAGGCCTGCCTTTCCACAAACATGGCTACCGCGAATTCGTACTCCGTTTCGGCGGAAAACAAATCAGCACCCGTCGCTGGTTCCGTTTTCGGTGGGAATGGCTGAACAGGGTGCTGATAAAGATGTATGAGTAAATGGGCTATTGGGCTATTTTATAGACCACTGACGAATATCCTCCCAACCGTATGGAAGTATTATCCCCTTCTTTTACCTGAACAGTTCCCGATACACCGACAGCCTTCTCGATATTATCTGTCAATGACAGTTCAACAGATGCGCTTCCAAAGTTGTGAAGAACAAGCATCTTTTCATTATCTTTTGTCATATACCATGCAGCAATGCTCTTGTACTTTTCGTTCGATTCGTTATATACTGCATGTTTTGTCATTGTACCTTGAGCCAAAGCCGGATAGGTATTACGCAAACGGGTAAAAGAGAGATAGGTATTCAGCAACGAATTTGCATTTTCCTTCTGTTCTGCTACGGATTTTATACTCGAAGCCACGGTAGCATCAATCTTATCCGTATAGGCAGTAGTGCAATTATCTCCCCACAGCATCGGACTACGTACATATTCATCCGCCTTTTCTTTCGTTCCGTAGATACCCAATTCTTCCCCATAATAAATATAGGGTTCGCCCGGTGCAGTGAGCAATACGGCAGCCGCAAGTTTACACTTTGCCTCTGATTTTCCCAGTTTGGATGCTGTACGGTCTTCATCATGGTTGGATAGTTTGGTAGCTTCTATGTAATCGGCACGGTATCTCGCATATTTCTGTTGGAAAGAAAGTATGTCTTTCGCAAAGTAACAACCAGTGGAGTTGGCAATCGACCAGTCCAGTTTATACCAGAAGTCAAACTCAAACAATGCGGGAAGTCCTTGATAATAAGGCGCCACCTCGTCACTGCCCGAAAGGACTTCACCTACAATATAAATATCATCTGTATGCCCTTTCGATTTATAATATTCGTTCATATCATCATAGAACATTTTCAGAAAACGGGGATTCTCATCCGAAGTGGCACTGTGATAAATATGCTTCACCGCATCCAAACGGAATCCGTCAATTCCCTTGTCTATCCATTCTTTTGCAGCAGCGGATATTGCTTTATATGCCGGAGAGTTGGTAGCATCATCAATAGCACCGTAATTAAGGTCGGCAAACCAGTCTGTTTGGAAATGGGAATGGAAATACCATGCTTCGACCGATGCCAACAGGATGTCCTCAGGATTTGCATTACTCAAAATAAAAGGCTCTCCCAAATGTACTTTACTTGCTTTAGACGGAGCACCATACTTCGTTCCGTTGTCCCATGAAGTATTGCTTGTACGGATTAAAAAACCCCAATCCGTATCAAGATCAACCGTTAACTCGTACTTATTATCGCCTCTCGCATAGAATTTCTTGCAAATCTCCTTACCATAATACAAATACTTGGCATCTTGCGTGGTTTCGTCCGAATTATCCGGTTCCGGAGTACCCCCTTCTGTAACTGTTATGGTGGGGCTTGCAGCATTAGACCAGTCGAGTACAAACTTATAATATCCTTTCATAGCATCACCTATACCAGCCGAAAACCATTCGCCTGCATTATATCCCATAGAGCTTTCCCGCTTTATCATTGGAATTTTACCGGCTGTAATATCGGATTTCGGGTCTTGTGAGAAGATGTAATAGTTACGGTATTCATTGTTCGGAGAGGTCTTGGCTCCCTTAAACCAAGGATGTGCACTCCCCGTATGATTCATCACATAATCCAGATAAATTTTAATACCGAGGCTATGGGCTTTAGTAACCAACTCTTCAAAATCGGCCATCGTTCCATATTGCGGATTCAACCCTGAATAGTCTGTCACATCATATCCGTGATATGACATAGCCGGATGAATAGGTGATAGCCAAATAGCCTTTATCCCTAAATCATTGAGGTAATCCAGTTTTGTAATAAGTCCTCTGATATCTCCACATTTATCACCATTACTGTCAGCGAAAGAGTATACCAACAGCTGATAAGATATGTCCGCCCTCTTTTCACCATCCCAATTGGCAGAAGATGCCGCAACATCTATCCAAATACCATCGTCATTGCCACTTCCACCACCAATTTCATCGTCACTGCATGCTATGAAGCAAAAGGGAATTATCCAAAATAAAAAAAGAAGAAGTAATTTTACTTTTTTCATATCATTAGATTTTTCTGTTTAAAACTAATATCGAAAAGAAGAGAAGAGGCTACAATGAAGATTCATCCATTGTAGCCTCACTTTCTTTTATTCTTAAGACCTATTGGATAGTACCGGTATTTGTCCTAAAATCAAGAGTAACAGTCTTTCCGGTTTCTATCTGAACACGAGGTTCCTGATCGCCACCCTTACCACGGTATTCAATTTTACCATCTCGTAGCAGAAATTCAGACTGCCACCAATCAACTCCTTGAATTCCAGTAGACACATAAATACGCAGGTCTCCGTCTCCGGCTGCTACAGCCTCATAAGCAGTGCCATCTGACGACAAGGTGAAAGCAACTTCCGAATCATCCGGTCTACCTGCACCTGCATCTGCCCATCCACCGGCACAAGCACCTCTTAAGAAGAGTTTCGGCTCAGCAAGAATAACTTTTCTGTTTATAGATTTTTTATCCGCAGAAAGAGTACAAGATACAATTACCAAATAATATCCTGTATCAGCAACTTTTAAATTAGAACCACCAGCCGGATATTCACCATAACCTTTAGGATCCTCATTTTCCACTCCGAAATTCTCACCGGTACTCCAACTCTTTTCATTATTGAATTTCATTCCGTAACCTGCCTGCAAATAATAGATACCCCAGAACATTCCATCATGGCTATGAACAGGTATCATCTCAGGAGCTTACTCCAATCCTGCTGCCATCCCCAAGCATCACCATTTACAAACATTTTTTCAGGTAATGTAGCAGAAGATGTATCTTCAGCTGTACAAACAGCTTTTGCAGAGAACTGCCCGGTACGCAAATCCAGTTTTAAGGTAACTGTATAGACACCGGCTTTGCCCACCTGAAAGTTTGCTCCACCACCTTTACACTCACTAAAAGCTTCTGATATTGCAGATGCATTATCGCCATTATATCCCATATTAGTATGAAGTTTAACCTTACCACCTTGATAAGGGAATTCCAGCCCCCAATCACCTGAATAACGGAACTTCATTTCTTTCTTATCCAACGTTACATCACTAATAGTATATTCAACCGTAGCCTGAGTTTCATTATAACTTGCCTGCATGGCAGTTTCACCATTCCATTGCAAGGGAGTAGCATCACCGATAATACCGAATGTAGCAGGTATTATCGTCAGTTGATTATCTGCTTTATTCATAGCCACATAGTACAAACCATCCTCCGCAACAGTGAAAGGCGTACCACCAGCTGCTAAAGCTACTGTTTCAGCAGGAGTAGAAGCTACTACGTCACCCTTGCCATAATTTATCTCATTACCTTCCTCATCTACATTCAGAATGGTAAAACTTCCGTTTGACTTCAGCCAAGTGTAAATACCTATTACATTTGTACCTTCCGGAGCTCCATCCAACGGTGCAGCCACCAGTTGGGACGATGTAGCCGTAGCACTATAAATCGTAGCATCACCAGTGATATAAGCTCCCGGTTGAGCATCAGTAATGATTCTCCAGTTATCATTGCCTTCTTCACAACTTGTTCCCACCACCAACAGCAATAGGAGTGTTGTCATATATTGGAATACTTTTTTCATATTACTTTCCATTAAATCATTAATTATTAATAACCGTAATTTTGAGTCAGTTTACCATTCAAGCTCAATACATCTTCATGAATTGGGAATACAGTAGTATAACCAGTATCTTCTTTCGGCAACTGAGGTCTATCAGTATATGCGCGGGTAAACTTACCGAAACGAACTAAATCCTGACGGCGAAGACCTTCCCATGCAAATTCTCTCAAACGCTCTTCTAATAAAGTTTCAAGAGTAGCTGTCACATCCAAAGTAGCACCGGCACGCTCCCGAACCTCTGTCAGCTCAGCATCTCCATTGCCACCATTACGCACTTTAGCTTCACTCTTCATTAAAAGTACATCAGCATATCGGAACAGGACAATATCATTACTTTGAAGTTTACCATCATTGGTAGCAGAAGCATCCAATTCATATTTTTTCATACGTGCACCTGCCGTCTTCTCTGAGGCTTTGCCAGACAAATCCAAAGTAATTTCAGAAGGTACATATTCCAAATCTGTTCCACATCAAGCTTTATAGTCCCATTAGGTCCTTCTACTTTTCCTGCATAATAAGTAAGTTCAAAACGCGGATCTTGGGAGCTTGTACCATAACCAAAGGCATCGAGAGCTTCTTTTGTTGCAGACGAACCATTCCATCCACCTTGACCATAAGCATTACCATGATTATAGTGGCGGGAACGAATCAAATTATAAAATTCATTCTTATAAAGATTTGCATCCATCGGAATAGTAAAGATATTCTCTACAGAAGATTCATTCTTAAGTGAAAAGTTTGCTTCAAATTTTTGTTCCAATTTATAGCCCAGATTCTTTATCTTGTCACAGTATGCGATTGTAGCTTCCCAAGCATTCATTTCAGTACCGTCTACTGTAAATTTGATATTCTTTCCATCCAATTTGGTACCGTCCGTCCAATTGTCATCTGCATAGACTTCTGCATTAAGAGCTAGCTTCGCCAACAGAAAATACGCAACAGGTTTTGTTATTCTACCATAATATTCACCTGTCAAATTACTGTGCGCATCGCTTAGGTCTTCAACCGATTCTTCTAATTCGGTTCTTACAAAATTAAAAACAGCGGAACGTTCGGATTGTACTACATCTTCCATTGCTACTGAAGAAGAAGTAACCAATGGAACACGGGCAAACATATCCAATAAATAATAATAGTACATTGCCCGGAATGCCCGTACTTCCGAAATATATTTAGGAACTGAAATGTTCTCCGGATTGTTCTCCAAAATTTCTTTCAATTTATCCAATGATTGATTAGCTTGTGCAATCACCTTATAAAGATAATCCCAACTGCCTTTTACCAAATCATTCTTCGTACCCCAATTATGAAGAAACAGATTTTGCCACAAGCCACCATCATACCAGTCACCACCGCGCGTGGGAAGCATAGCTTCATCGGTTGTGAAAGTATTCAAATCATAAAGCCCACGGTCAGTACCTTGTAGTCCTGCCCCACCGCCATTAGCACCAACTTGCGTATAAAGGGAAGCTACCGTATTCAAGTATAATAAGGTAGAATTCTGATAAGCTTGTTCTTCTGTAATTTGGTCTTTCGGATTTTCCGACAAGAAAGATTCACAAGAAGATAAGCCAAGTGTTGCTGTCATCAACAAACTATATAATATTCTTCTTTTCATAATATGCATCTAATTAAAAGTTAACACTAAGTCCCAATGAATAAGTACGTGACAAAGGATAGAAACGCTTGTCATCAATACCAAGGTCACTTCCTACCGTTGTACTGTTTATCATCGGAGAAAGCCCTGAGTATCCTGTAATCGTAGCCAAATTATTTACAGAGAAAGTAACACGTAAAGATTTGATGGCTTTCAGATTTTTTGTATTCAAGTTCCAACCCAATGTAACATAGTCAAAATGCAGGTAATCACCTTTTTCCAACCAATAATCGGTTACAGTTTGGTCTTTAATATTTTTCTGAGGAGCTTCAGCCAAAACATTATAAGTCGGGAACTGACTCATATTCATATAAGACAAAGAAGTACCATTATAAATCTTATGTCCAAAAGCTCCATTCATTTGTACCTGAATATCAAATTGTTTATAACGGAATCCGATATTTGCACCCAATAAAGCTTTAGGCATAGCCTGACCAGCAATATAACGATCCTTTCCATCAGCCAAATCAACACCTTCCACGCCATCAATATCTTGAACATGATAAGTATAATCACCAAAACCATTATCAACCAATCCATCACATTTAGGCAAATAGAATACGCCTACCGGTTGTCCGACCATTTGATAAATAATTTGATTATATCCACCAATAAATCCGGCACCATTCATACCGCCCAAGTTCATGTATTCCTTAGCTGTCATAGGTTCTCCCATATACGTTCCGTTCAAAGAAAGCAACTTATTCTTTTGAAATGCAACATTAGCACTGATATTCAACTCCATATCTTTTGTTTTCAACGGAGTACCGCTGATTGCTATTTCAAAACCAGTATTACGCATTGCACCCAAATTGGCAAGCAAAGTAGGATAAGTAAAAGGCGGAACCTTTACATCATAATTATACAATAAATCTGTTGTTTTTGAATTATAATAGTCTAAAGTTAAACTCAATCGTTCATCAAACATTCCAAAGTCCAAACCTACATCAAAAGTTTTCTTTACTTCCCACTTCAAATCAGGATTGTAATTGCGAGTAACTCCCATTGTTACTACCGGAAGCCCATTTACTGTTGTCGTACCATTAGGACTCATCAATGGCAATGAATTATAAGAGCTAATAGCATCTTGATTACCAGCAAGACCGTAACCGACTCTCAATTTCAAATTACTAATCATATCAACATCTTTCAAAAACGCTTCTTCTTTAAGAACCCATGCAAGAGATGCTGACGGGAAAAACGCCCATTTATTGTTCTCTCCTACTTTTGAAGATCCATCTGTACGAGCATTCACTGTAACAATATACTTATCTGCGTATGAATAATTGACACGTGCCATGAAAGAAGCCAAACTCGGGTTATTATAATAAGAAGTATTATCTCCCCATTTCAATACAGCACCAGCCTGCAAATTGTTATATAAAAAATCGTCTGTGCTGAAACCATGTACCGTAGATCCAAAACCCGTATTGGTTACCCGTTGAACTTCCGCCAAACCTAAAGCATTGATATAATGTTTTCCAAAGCCTTTTTTATAAGTCAACATCAAGTTAGCCAACATTGACTGAGATTTATTATCACCACGATATGCCTCTCCACGATTACTCAGACCGGCCTTTATAGAAGAAGGAATATATTTTTTATTCTCTTTTACATTATAAGTATATGAACCGAATGCACTTAATTTCAAATCATTATTAATGCTCCATGTAATGCGGGCATTTGTATTGATAAAAGCATTAGTTTCGCGGTCATCAATATCCAAACGGCCCAATGGATTTTGTACTTCATTAGCATTTGCATTTTCATCCCACATACCTGTTTCCGGATTTTTAAAATTAGGGAAAGTAGGATTATAAGAAGCAGCAGAATAGAATGTTTTCTGATAGTCATTCACATATCTGTTTTCTTTCAACGAACCGAACATTCCAAATTCCAACTTCAACTTATTATGGAACATATTTTGCATAGCATCAATCTTAGCGGTATAGTTACGCATTGTATTATTTTTTATAATACCTTTTTGATCTATAACACCAATAGAAGCACGGTAGTTTGAATCATCATTACCATTGGAGAATGACAAGCGATGATTTTGAGTATAACCAGTCTGCTGCATTTCTTTAATAAAGTTAGTATTATACCCCTTATCCAATATATCAATTCCCAAATTCTGTGCAGCAGCTCTATACTGGTTAGCATCCAGCATTTCCAAATTCTTATAAACGGTTTCAATACCGAAACTACCATCATAACTTAAGCTCTTAACACCATTTTTACCTTTAATAGTGGTAACAACAATGACACCGGAAGCACCACGAGAACCATATTGAGCCGTTTCAGAAGCTCTTTCAACACTGTAAAATTCTCAATATCAGCAGGAGAAATAGCATTCAGCATATTCAAATCGCCAAATACGCCATCAATAATAACCAACGGGTCGTTACCACCAGTCAAAGAAGTAGTACCACGAACACGAATAGCCGGAGCAGCAGTAGGGTCACCACCGGTTTTCTGAATATTCACACCTGCAACTTTACCTTTAATGGCAGATAACGGATTGACGACAACACCGGCATTCATTTCTTCACGTCCCACTTTCTGAACTGCACCGGATATTGTCCGTTGACTTCCTGTTGCATAACCAATTACAACGACATCATCAAGAAGTTGAGCATCTTCTTTCAAAACAACATTAAGTACAGATGCAGCTTTTACTTCCGCAGGAAGATAGCCCACAAAAGAAACAACAAGAGTTGCACCCGCCGATGTTTGCAACTGGAAATTACCGTCTAAATCAGTAATAACTCCATTTGTAGTACCTTTTTCCAGTACATTCGCGCCAATTACAGGTTCACCTGTAGCATCTTTTACATTTCCTTTTACAGTAATGTTCTGTGCATAAGCGCCAACTGACAAGAATAACCCTAACAACAAGGGAAGAATCGTTCGATAGATTCTAAGATTAACTTGCTTCATGCATTTAAAAATTAAAGTTAACAATATTAATTATCCATAGTATATTCAAAAAACGTTTCAGTATATTAACTTTATTACGAAACGTATCCCAAATACTTTATTATGATAGAACAAATGTATACCATATTATCGAGTAAGCGACAAAGATGCTGCAAAAACTTCAATAAGAAGAATGCAAACGATTGCACTATATCCGGTATAATACACAATCATCTGATAAATGCACGGACACATAAACAAAACACGCAATGAATAACGGGAAATCAACAAGATAATACCTGCAAAAGCACTCACTTAATAGTAGTTTACCTACTATATTTTCCCCGGAAAAGCAGGTTTATTTTTTCGTTTCGCAGCTGTGGGCTCTACGGTTGCCAGCTGCGGGCTGTTGGGTTGCAATTGGCAACTGTAGAGCCCGCAACCGGAAAACAAGGAAAAGAAAGTGATAAAACGATATTATATATGCGATAAAGCAAAAAAAAGAAAGAAGAAATAAGACATTTATCCCTAATAAATACCTTATTAATATTAAGCAGATTCAAAAAATTACGAGCTTTTTATCTCCAAATAGTGCACCGAATTGCATGATAAAGCTACTTTGAACTTAGAAATCATTAAATAAGTCTCTATTACCACCTATACGCAAAATATCATAGCATCCTCATTATAAACTAAATAACACTTATCTAAGTGATGACCAAAAATTTGTCAACACTCTCGTCACACTTGTCATCACACTCTGTATCCCTTTCCAATAAAGGGATACAGAGTGATTGGTGACGAGTGATGACAAAAATGTATAAAACTCTAAAACAGGAACTCCTTTCCCAAAAAACAGACAAGGCATCCCGTCTGCCCCATTAAGGCAATTCATACGATACCGTCCTACCGCAAAATTCCCCCTGCGGCATAGGTACTTCTATCGTTTCACCGTTATAAGTAAGCGTTATTTTCTTCAAAGCCGCATTCATGCAGGCATCCGTCACTGTAAAGACGGACTTTCCTGCCACCGTCTTTATCATTACGGTACAAGGTTCAGAAGCTGTAAGCGACACACCGCCGGCCTGCAGGCCATGGTTGCCCGGATAGAACACCGCCTGCAACAGTTTTTTGTCTGCCGACTGCACTGCCTGTACCAAAGAGTCATTCCTCAGCACACGGAAAGGCAACCGGGCGGACGGAGTGCCCTTTCCCGTATACACGGTATAGCCATAGGTATCATTCACGGGCGCTTGTCCATGGTCAATCCACAAACGGAGAATTTTCACGCTATCCGGCAGATTCTTCTTACCGGCATTTGTTTTGTTGTGCAGCACCCAGTTCGCAGGACGCGTTTCGCAGGCTACGAACGCTTTCCGACTGTATTCAGGAAGAACGCGGTAAGCAAATTGCCCCTCCTGCACCAGCCAGGGTGTGTTCTTGCCTGAGATTTTCCAGGTATGCACACCGGCTGAAAGAGCCGTTTTCTTTCCTTTCTCTAATAAACAGACATCATTCAGCAAGGCCGTCTGATCGATAGTGGTACGGATGTGTCCCGGCTGTCCGGACTGCCTGTTCGTCACACCCGTTCCCAAGGCAACCATATAGTCTCCCTGAATAAAATAAGATTTATAAGCCTTTACGCCATAAAGCACCTCGTTACAGCCGGCACTGCTGCCCCGGTCGTTTACACCCTCTTTCTCCGAAGCATTCATTTTCTCGAAAATATATCCCGCCACTGCATCGCCGCTACCGTCCGTGGCTGCTGCCGCATAATTATGCTTACTGCAATAGCCGCGCCAGTTAACTACCGGTTCCAGGCGCTCCATGCCTTCGCGTGCGGTTACTCCGGGAGATGCCGTTACGTCCCAGCCACCCATGATGGAGCGATATTCGTTGCCGCTGCGCTGAAACAAAGTCATACCGTCCGTAGGGTAGAAATTATAGGCATCGGCAAAGTTGGGCGCACTCTCCAAGCCGTCACAACGCACGGAAGCCATATTCACCATTATGTGGCAGTCGGGGGTTTTCTTTATCAAATCATCGTTATTAAAGAACCAGCGGGTTCCGGAATACATGCCCGGAGCGTACCCCGCCATCCGGATATGCTTTTCTTTCACTTCTTTCCATAACTGCCGTAACTCCGCCTGCTCGGTTTCCGTAAAAGCATCCATCCAGTCCGTCAGCACTTTATTCAGCATCTTTGCGTAAGGAATCTCTTTTTCGGCAGCGGTATAGACATACGAGCCACGGTCCAGACAGGGCAAGGTAAATCCTTTATAGTAGTACCAGTTTCCACCGCGCAGAAAGTTCAGGATAGCTTGGGCATTCTCCCTGCTCAGGCGTCCGCCCACGGTGTCCCTTTCAGCATACCCAGCATATTCAAGGCATTGAAGGTTCCGTCTATGGGATATCCCCAAATCAGGCATTGCTTGCCATGTCCCCACCCTGCACCGTCGGCAGTAAAACCTTCGGTCCAGAAAGAATTGTGCAGAGTAAGTTGGGAAGTCACGCTGATACCTCTCCGGCAAACTTCTGCCAATACATCCATCATAGGCACCGAACTGTACATTGCAGCTACGGGCAATAGCGAACGGTATGCCAACGCGTTGCCGCCCACCCACCATACATGATTGCGGAAACGTTCTATCGAAACAACGTTCTTGTCGGTTTCATCATGACGCAACGGCTGCGTATAGGCTTGCAGCCCCAATACCTTCAGCATATCGCAAGCGGCCTCCAGCAAAGGAGTTGCACCGCCGCGTTCGGCAAGTTCCATTTTATCCAGCCAGGCGAAATAGATGTTTACCGCAGCCGTAGGAATGGCAAAGCAGGAAGCGTGAAAACGGGAAACGGCGTTCGAGCGTCCGGCTTCCAGCATGCCGTAGTGCACCACCGCTTTCAGCACTTTGTCGCTCAACGACTCGTCTGCCGTCAGCGTACCGCGGCGGTATGCATCGGCAATGCAGCACAAGCGGTCAAGGGCGTTTCCGATGAAAATGCCCACCCGGTCATCGGCTGTTGTATGAAAGCCCTTCCGATAGGCATTGCTACGTTCGAACTCAGCTTCCAAAGCGTCCATATCCGAGAATGTCCCCTCCGGCGTAAGCAACTCCAGACACCTGGCGGGCGGCACGGACATATTCACCTTAGACAGCCTGTAAGGATGCTCATGAAAATAGACACGCAATTTCTTCATTGCCTCCAATTTTGCACTATCGGTGCAGAGGCGCGCTTCGCGGTAATAGCGGTGATAGTTATCGAAAGCAAACTTAACTTCCTGCTCTTGGGCAGAGACAGCCAATGCCGGCAAGCATAGGCAACAAAATAAAACAAGTCTCTTTATCATAGTCAGTCAATACATTATATTAATAAAGGCCGGTATGATGATTAAAAACCGGTTGAGAAAGACAGCCTCTAAACGACTCCCTGAAGAATGCCGGACAAAATTCAAACAAACTCTAAAATCTTTATTTGAACATTACAGCGATACCACATTTTTCAGAGGATAAAGTTACGGAGATTTATCGTATAGCAAATGATTTTTACCGGGAATTTACCGTGCAGCGGGCAAATACATGGTTGCAAACAGTACATGCAATCGTTTGCACAAACTTATAACCCGATATGTATCAACAGAAAAGTTTTATTAGACGCATTCCGCTATTTTTGCAGCAGGATAAATAAGAAGCCCGGCTACGGTCTTAGTATATCTTCCTATTTTTATTACCTTTGGCTGAAAATTGAAATCATACTGATGAACAAACCGCAGATAACCATTAAAGATATTGCCCGGGCATTGAATGTCTCGCCGTCCACCGTGTCGAGAGCGCTCAAGGATAATCCGGACATCAGCCGGGAAACCCGTGACCTCATCCATGCCTACGCCCGCGAACATAACTACAAACCCAATGTGCTTGCCGTGAACCTCCGTTCGAGCCGCAGCAATACGATTGGCGTGATTGTGCCCCAACTGGTGCATCATTTCTTCTCGTGCGTGCTGAGCGGCATCGAGACAGCGGCGGCCAAAGCCGGGGACAAAAAAATTCTGGGCAAGCCGGCTACAACATAATCGTGGCTCAAAGCAACGAGTCCTACGAACAGGAAGTCAAAATTGTCCACTCTTTCCTTGCCGCCCGCGTTTGCGGCGTCATAGCCTCCCTTGCCAAAAACACGGAGCAATACGACCACTACCAGGAGCTACTGAACAACGACATACCGATTGTGTTTTACGACCGCATCTGTACGGAGCTGAAAACGGAACGGGTGGTTGTGGACGACTATCCGGCTCGTTTGCCGCTGTAGAGTACATGATTCAGACCGGATGCAAACGCATCTTCTTCTACGGCGCATCTCCGCATCTGGAGATTACCAAAAACCGGCGGAACGGCTATCTGGATGCCATGAAGAAATACAAAGTGCCGGTGGACGACAGCATGATAAAGCTGTGCGACAACCGTGAACGCGCCATTGCCATAACTCCCGACCTGCTGGAGAGTGACAACCGTCCCGACGGCTTCTTTGCGATTAATGACGAAACGGCGGCAGGTATATTGTATGCCTGCAAGCTGGTGGGACTGAAAGTGCCGGACGAGGTTTCCATTGCGGTTTCACCGACGGAGCCATCGCCCAAAGCACCGACCCGAAACTGACCACCGTGGAGCAGCACGGAGAAGAAGTGGGCAAAAGCGCATTCGGCATCCTTACAGACAAGCTGAACGGGCACGAAGGAAAAAGCACCAACAAGATTGTGCGGACAAACCTGGTGGTAAGGGGAACGACCAAATAAAAACACAACCGAATTCATCTATAAACTAATATCATAAAAAACAAGAGAGCAATGAAAGTAAAAC